>JAEEGL015496766.1_pt1 | contig 30072 bp, 23 predicted proteins | sample 9134231 | NCBI WGS metagenome assembly JAEEGL01 (sample SAMN16246548, study PRJNA631951) | gut metagenome | biome: gut microbiome; feature: rumen; material: fiber-attached | host: Bos | place: Iran: Karaj | collected 2018-10 | reverse complement strand
TTTTTTATAATTGAATTAAGGAGGCTATATGAAGAAATACGTTTCAGAATTTGTAGGTACTTTTGCATTAACATTTCTAGCTTGTGGAGTTGCTGTTGTAGTTGGATGTTCTACTCCAGCTGGTGTTGTTGCTACTGCTTTAGCTTTTGGTTTAGTAATTGTAGCAATGGCATATTCAATTGGAAATATTTCAGGATGTCATATTAATCCAGCAGTATCACTTGCAATGTTAATAACAAAAAGAATGTCTGTTAAAGATTTCTGGGGATACATTGTATCTCAATGTCTTGGAGCATTCGCTGGTTCATTAGTTCTAGGATATATCTTAGGTGATTTTAATGCACTAGGAGCTAATGGATTTGGTTCTACTCTAGCAAATGGTAATGAAGTAACTGCTGTTGTTGCTTTCTTAACTGAAGTAATATTAACATTCTTCTTTGTACTAGCAATACTTGGTGTTACAAGTAAAAAAGAAAATGGTAGTGTTGCAGGAATCGTTATTGGTCTTACTTTAGTACTAGTTCATTTAATTGGAATTGGTATTACAGGAACATCAGTTAACCCAGCAAGAAGTTTAGCACCAGCAATTATTCAGGGTGGAGAAGCAACAAGACAAGTTTGGGTATTCATTCTAGCACCACTAATTGGTGGAGCACTTGCTGCTCTATTCCATAGAGACATTCTAGAAGAAAAATAAAAAAGCACTAAGTGCTTTTTTTATTGTATTAATAAATATTCTCTACTTATAATTCTTTTATCACTACAATACTCAATTATATATTTATTATCCTTTTTGCATATTATTATTCCTATAGTATTATCATGATTAATATTTTTAACATTCTTATCTATATAATTCATATACGTCTCTATTTGACCTATATGTTCTTTTTTTAATTCAGTTATTTTTAATTCAACAACTACATAACAATTATATTTGATATTAAATAATAGTAAATCTATATAATTATAATTGTTTCCTATTTTTATTTTATATTCGCTTCCCATAAAACTATATGATTCCCCAAGTTCTTTCATAAAAGATTCAATATTTTCAAGTATTATTTTTTGCAACACTCTCTCAGATATTTTAACATAATGATTCTTATCATATATAACTATTGGATTCTTAATACTATCATCTATATATAATTTTTCATTATTAATAATTTTTAACTTACTTTTCTCATCTAACCTTTCATATTCTTTGCTTTTTATCCTTTTTCTTAAATCTCTAACAGATATATTTTGTTTAATACAACAATTAATATAATAATTTATTTCATTAATACTATGTAATGATAATAATTCAAAATATAATGATATTGGTAATTGGTGCGACAGTGTCGCACCTTTTTCAATTATAAAATAAAATTTACGTATTTTCTTTAACTTTGTTACATTATAATTTTCTTTTAATTCATTAGTCAACTTATTTGAATACTTTTTTATTATGCCTTCTCCATAATGTTTACCTGCTTCACTAAGTATTTTCCCAACATTATAATAGGTACTAAGATCACTTTTGTTTTTGGAATAATCTTTAATCTTATGAACTATTTCATTGTTAATTAATTCATTTTTAATTTTATTATAATATTCATCCATACTATATAATATGACATACTTTTTAAAAACACTTTAAATAAAAATAACAATTATATTAATAATTGTTATTTACTATTAAATTCAATATTATTATCTTTTAAGAATTTAATTATTTCAGTAGATGAAACTCCTATCCCTAGATTAATAAATGGTGTAAAATTAACCATTTTTTCTTTATAACCTCTTTTAACAACTTGATTAACATCAAAGTTTAAATCAAGATGACCTGTCATAGATTGCATACCATATACTAATCCCTCAGGACTAAATATTGGTCCACCAGATTGTCCTCTTAAACCAGGGCTACTAGTTTCAAACATAGATAAGTTATTATCCTCATCCATAACTAATCTAGTTACTATACCATCCATTGGAAATAATGGAAAATTATCAATAACTTTATCTTTTAAAACTATTGTATCTAATTTATGAGAATATTCAAAAAAACTATATTCAGGGAAAGCATAACCAAGTTTACAAACACTTTGACCTTGTTCAGGTAATGTTTTACTAAAAATTGGATATCTTTCACACTGAGTTTTAACACCATTAAATCTTATAATAGCTATATCAAGTTTATTATGAAGAATAATATCTATTTTTAAATCACCATTTCCTCTAAATGGTAAATTAATATTAGATAATACAACACTATCATCTTTTAAATTATATTCTTTTTCAATCTTCTTTCTTTCTCTATTATTAGCATTTTTAAGTTTACTAATAATTGTTTTATATTTAGAACCTAACTCTTCATTAGCAATAAACCTATCAGCTATATGTTTACAAGTTAATATATCACCATGATCATTTAAAATCATCATAGTACCAATACCATGGTCTATTTCATCACTTCCATAATATTTAACTCCTATTACAAAAGGCATTAAATATTTAGAATTTTCTTTAATACTCTTCTTATACATAAGAAACCTCCCTTTATTAATAATCTACAGTATAGTCTGTTATAGTAGATCCATTAGGTACTTTAATTGGTGTATTAATTGCATCTGGAGAACCAAAAACTGGGGTATTTCCATTCCAAGTAAACTTTTTAATTCTAATTGTTCTACTAGTTAATTTACTTGTTTCATATGCATGATAAACAATCCAATCTTCAGAACCATCTTTAGATTTAGTAAAACTTGCATGACCAGTTGCATAAACTCCATTACCTTTTTTAAATACTTGTTTAGAGTTTCTACTCCAACTCTTTTGATCTAATATATTTCCACCTTTATATGTAAGCATAGCAAGTGAATAATTTGGATTTCTATACCCATTAGCGGAATATATAATACGTAAAACATTATCTTTAATTAATACTTCAGGACCTTCATTAACATCAGAATTATCCCAAGATAATTGATTTGGTTGAGAAAGTAAATGTCTTTCACCTTCTACAGTATATGGATTAGACATACTCATAATATATAGATTCTGTATTCTTCTTGAACTATTACTCTTATGACCAGAGTATACAAAATAATATTTTCCTTGCCACTCAAATACAGTTCCATCTATTGCATAATAATCATGCTTTTTATCATATAATTTTCCCATATATTCATATTCACCTAAAGGATCATCTGTTTTAGATTTTAAAACATACATTCTTCTAGCAAATACATTTTTCTCTTTACTTGTCCAAGTATAATATACATACCAATTATTACCAAAATGATGTAACTCAGGTGCCCATATATAACTATCTGCTTCATTTTTATATGCAACAACTGCTTTCACTGGATTACCTATATCTTGAAGATTTTCACTTGCATAAATTGTAACATCTCTTCCACTAGTTGATAAATAATAATAGTATCCTCTAGCACTATCGTATGTTACGAATGGATCTCCTCCATATAGATAACTACCATCTTTTGTTCTTAATGGGTTTTTAATCATATTATTCTTAATTATAACATCTGCATTAGCTGATTTACCATTTGTAGTTGTTGCAGTTATAGCAGCTGTTCCAACGCCTTTAGCCATAACATTTCCATTAGCATCAACTGTTGCTACTGAAGGATTACTTGATGTCCATGTTAATGTTTTCTCAGTAGTGTCTTTTGGAGTAAAAGTTGGTGTTAATTTATATACATCTTCAACATATAAATTAATTTTATCTTTATTTAAAGCTACACTTCTTACATCAACCTTTTTAATAGATACAACAATACTCTTACTTCCAGATATTTTAGGATTACTTTTAGATGTAACTGTTATTTTAACACTTCCTGCTTTTTTACCAGTTACTTTTCCATTTTCATCTACTGTAGCTATATCTTTATTACTACTACTCCATGTTACACTTTTATTTGATGCTGTAATTGGAGAAATAGAAGCAGATAAGTTAATACTTTCACCTACGAATACTGTAGATACATTATTCTTAATATCTATCTTCTTAACAGATATTAATGGAGTTATAACTTTTATTTCACATTCAGCTTCTATATTATTAGATGCTTTTACAGTTATTATAGCTTTACCTGCTTTTTTAGCAGTTACTTTTCCATTTGCATCAACAGTAGCAATTTGTTCATTACTACTTTTCCATGTTACATTTTTATTAGTAGCATTATTTGGAATAACTGTTGCTTTTAAATTTAATGTTGAATCAACATATAAAGTTGAACTATTATTATTTAAAATAATATCAGTTGGTTTAATATTTTTACCATTAACTGTTACAATAGATTCAGCTTTAATACTTGAATCATTTACTGCATATACAATTATTTTAGCAGTACCTTCTTTTATTGCTTTTAATTTACCTCTTGCATCTACAGTAACAACATTATTATCACCACTAAGCCATACAACTCTTTTACCAGTTGTATTAGCTGGGAAAAATGATACACCTAATTGTTTTTCTCCACCAACTTCCATATTTATATTAGATTCACTTACATAAATATTAGTAGGATTTATATCAATTACTCTTATAGATACACTAGATTCTTTGTTATTTGAAGATTTTGCTGTAATAATAACATCTCCTGCTTTCTTAGCAGTTACTTCACCCTTTTGAGTTACAGTAGCAACACTAGTATTACTACTACTCCATGTTACATCTTTATTAGTTGCATTAGATGGACTAATAATAGCATTTAATTTTAATGAATCATAAACTTTTATAACTTTAGCATTAGTTATTTCTATTTTAGATACCTCAATTGGATCAATAATTATTTCACACTTATCTACTATATTATTACCAGCTCTTGCTTCAATTATTACTTTTCCTTCATCAAGAGCAACTACATTACCATTAGAACTAACTGTTGCGATTGAAACATCACTACTATTCCAGTTAATTGTTTTAATTGTTGCATTTGAAGGAGTAATTGTTGCATTTAAATTAATTGTATCTCCTACTTTAATTCTTGCAGAATTTTTATTTAATTTAATACTAGTTACTTGAATATTAGATTTTTTAACATTAATAAAAGCAGAAGACTCTTTCCCGTTAGCACTTGTTACAGTAACTTTAGCAGTACCTTCTTTTAAAGCTTTTATATTTCCTTCTTTGTCTACTTCAACTACACTTGTATCACTAGATAACCATGTAACATCATCATAATACATATCTTTAGGACTAACAGTATATGTTAATTTTAAAATACTACCAACACTCATATCTATATTTGTTTTATCAAGTGTTATCTTTTCAATATCAGTTTCCATACTCTTAATATCCATACTTATTATTTGAGTATTATCTTCTTTAATAACAGTAGATTGTTTTTTAACAATAACAACACAACTATTCTTTTTATTATAATTAGTTGCAGTAATAACAGCAGTACCTTCCTTTTTACCTATTATATTTCCATTTTCATCAACACTTACTATCTTATCATTACTACTAGTCCATTTAACATCAATATTAGCTTTTAATTTTAAACTTTGACCAACTACTATATTTTCCTTATAAGTATTTAATATTATCTCAGGTGCTTCTTCTACACTAACAGCAGTACTTGATTCAAGACCTTGTTTAGTTTTAGCACTAATTATAGCTGTACCATAAGAATGACCTTTAATATTACCATAACTATCAACACTTACTATCTTATCATTACTACTTGTCCATTTAACACCTTTGCTACTAACTCTCTTAGGAACTACATCTAATGTTAATTTTCTTGTTTCACCTTTATATAATCTTACATCTTGTTCACGAATATTAAGTTCTTGTATATCATCATCAACAGTTTTAACAGTTACTGTAGATTCAGCAGATATACCATTTATAGAACTAACCTTTAATATAGCAGTTCCATCTTCAACACCAGTAATATTTCCTAAACCATCAACCTTTAATACATTTTCATTAGAACTTTCATATAATAACTTAGCATTAATATTTTCTTGACCATTAACTATAACTTTTAATTTTTCAGTATCATCTTTATATATATTAATACTTTCTTTTACTTCTAAACTTTCAACATCTATATTAGATACTTTTAAAGCTAATTTCTCCTCTTCATAACCATTTTTAAATTTAACTTTTAATACAGTTTCACCATTCTTAATAGCTTTAACTTCACCATAATCATTTACTTCTGCTATAGATTTATCTTCTATATCATATACATAATTAGAATAATTAAAATAATCACTATATTTAGGAGATAATTCAACTTGATAATTTTCACCCTGTTCGATGTAAACTTCATTTACATCTAAATATATTTTATATTTATCTAAATATAATGAATAAAAAAAGAAAACAAAAAATCCAAAAGCAGCCACATAAAAAATAGTTAGAAATACATATTTCCACCCATTACTTTTATTAAAATCAGATTCATTTATATATTCATAATGACCTGTTTTTAAATTTTTAACAAGTATTCTCTTATTATCCATATACTCACCTAGTATAAGATAATTTTACTATTTTATTTATAATTTTACAATTATTATTGTTTCTTTTCTAAAGTATAATCCTTTTTATTTAATAATTTTATTCCCTTATATAAAAATTCTAATTTATCTATTTCTTTTTCAGTATGAAAATGACCACAATACCACTTATCATAATCAATACTTTCTTCAACTCTATCTAAAAAATGTTCCATAGATTTATCTACTTTAGATTGATCTACCCAACTAAGAAATACTTCCCTGGGTTCATATTTATATGGACATGTATGAGATAAAACTATATCATAATGTTTACCTTTAACTTTAGAATATATTTTATCCATCTCTTCACTAGTTAATAATTCATCCTTAAACCACATTAATCCATTACTAACTCTATATTTTTTATCAACAGAATATGCTCCTCCTATAACAAGGATACTTTTGCCATCTATATTATATTCTTCACCATCTTTAGCAAATACCAAGTTAGGAAATGCATCTTCTACAAATACTTTTCCACCAAACATATCTACTTCTTTATATGAACTAATATTCTCTGGTCTTTCCTCATGATTACCACGCACACAAAAATATATAATTCCATCTCTATTTAAATTACGTTTTAATAAATAATCATCATAATCTAAAGTATAGTTAATACCAGCATCACCTACTACTATTAACATATCACCTTTTTCATATTCAAAATCATCTACTCTTGAAAAATTACCATGAGTATCCCCAGTTACATATACCATACTACACCTCACAAAACTTATTATAACAAAAAAGATTCAATTATTTGAATCTTTTAATTATTGTATTTTTCAATAATGGCATCTGCTATTCTTTCACTAGCGTGACCATCGCCATATGGATTAGATGCTTTACTCATTTTATCATATGCTTCTTTGTTTGTAAGAAGTTTTTTTGCTTCTTTATATATTTTTTCTTCATTTGTTCCAACTAGTTTTAAAGTTCCTGCTTTTATTCCTTCTGGTCTTTCAGTAGTATCCCTCAAAACTAATACTGGTTTTCCTAAAGATGGTGCTTCTTCTTGTACTCCACCAGAATCTGTCATTATGATATATGATTTATTTAAAAAATTATGAAAATCAAACACTTCTAGTGGTTCAATCAAATGAACTCTATCACAACCTTCAAATTCTTCATTAGCTATTTCTCTAACAATAGGATTTAAATGTATTGGATAAATAACTTTAACATTTGGAAATTCATCAACTATTCTTCTAATAGCTTTAAACATATGATGCATAGGTTTACCTAAGTTTTCTCTTCTATGTGCAGTCAATAAAATTAATTTATCTTTTTTATTAATCCAATCTAATTCAGGATTCTTATATTCTTTATCTACTGTATATTTCATTGCATCAATTGCTGTATTACCTGTAATAATTATATTTTTTCTTTTTTTACCTTCTTTTGCTAAGTTTCTAGCGCTTAAAACTGTAGGAGCAAAAAACATATCTGTTACATCATCTATCCATTGCCTATTCATTTCTTCTGGGAATGGAGCATATTTATCATGAGTTCTTAAACCAGCTTCAACATGGCCTATATCTATTTGATTATAATATGCACTTAATGCTGCAGCAAAAGAAGTTGTAGTATCACCATGTACTAAAACTATGTCTGGTTTCACTTCTTTAAGTACATCATCTAGTCTATATAATACTCTAGATGTAATATCACCTAATGTTTGGCCTTGTTGCATAATACTCAAATCATAATCCGGTTTAATCTTAAAAGCATCTAAAACTTGATCTAACATTTGTCTATGTTGACCAGTTACACAAATAATACTTTCAATTTCTTTTCTCTTTTCAAATTCTTTAACAAGAGGAGCCATTTTAATAGCTTCAGGTCTTGTTCCAAATACACTTAATACTTTAATCATAATTCATCACTTCACGTGTATTATAACAAATAAAAAAGTGTATTTCTACACGTTTTTATATTATTTTATAACTTCATTCCACCATTTACATTTATTACTTCATCTGTAATATATGAAGAATAATCACTTGCTAAAAATAATATTGCATTAGCTATATCTTCAGGTTCTGCTAATCTCTTTAATAATGTATTATTCTTAAACTTATCAAGTAATTCTTCAGGAACTGTTTTTAGCATATCAGTCATAGTATATCCAGGTGCTACTGCATTTACTCTCACATTACCACCTTTCATTGCAAATTCTTTTGCCCAAGTATGTGTCATCCCAATAATACCACTTTTAGAAGCTGCATAATTTGCTTGACCAATATTACCATATACACCAACAATAGATGCTACATTTATAATACTGCCGCTTTGATTTTCTTGCATATGAGGTCCAATTAGTCTTGTTACATTAAATGTTCCAACTAAATTAGTACTAATAACAGCATCAAATTGTTCATATGACATTTTTCTAGTTAATGCATCTGCTGTAATACCTGCATTATTAACTAAGATATCTATTTTTTCATATTTCTTAATAATTTTTTCAACAAAACTTTCTACTTCTTCTCTATTTGTAATATCTAATTTATAATAATCTATTTTTTTGCCTTTTGGTTTATTATTATTATAGGTTCCAATTACTTTAGCTCCTTCTTTTAAAAATAATTCTGCTGTTGATAATCCTATTCCTCTAGATGCACCTATAATTACAGCCACTTTATCTTTTAATAACATATATTATTATTCCTCCACATTTTTAATAAGAACTGCTATTCCCATTCCACCACCAATACATAATGATGCAACTCCTAATTTAGCATTTCTTCTCTTCATTTCATAAATTAATGTAACTAATATTCTTGCTCCAGAAGCTCCTACTGGATGGCCTAATGCGATAGCTCCTCCATTAACATTTATTTTTTCCATTAATTTTTCTTTATTTACGTTATACTCTTTTGCTAATAAATCTATAACTGCTATACTTTGTGCAGCAAAAGCTTCATTTATTTCAAATAAATCTATATCATTGATTAATAAATTGTTTTTCTTTAATAAGTCACAAATTGCATAATATGGTCCCATACCCATATATTTTGGATCGCAACCTTTTTCAGAAAAATCAACTATTTCAACCATAGGTTTTGCTTTTACTTTTTCATTTCCTAATATAACAAATGCTCCACCATCATTTATTCCAGAAGCATTTCCTGCAGTTACAGTTCCATTTTTCTTAAATGCAGGTTTTAATTGAGATAATTTTTCTATCGATGTATCTGCTCTTGGAAATTCATCTTTATCAAATGTTGTTCCATCATCTAATTTTAGTGGGACAATCTCATCTACAAACTTATTATTCTTTAGAGCCTCTTGAACTTTTTGTTGTGATTTAAATGAGAATGCATCTTGCATTTCTCTAGATATATTATATTTTTTGGCAACATTTTCTGCTGTAATACCCATATGTTTATAACTAAAAATATCCGTTAAAGAATCAAATAACATATGATCGATAAATTCACTTGATTCATCATATCTGTTTTTTAAAAATGGGGCCATACTCATATTTTCTACTCCACCAGCAAGAATACATTTTGCTTTTCCCAATTTAATATCATTAAAAGCTATTTCTACAGATTTTAAACCACTTCCACAAACCATGTTAATCGTAAAGCCACATTTGCTTTTTGGAACACCACTATCTATTAATACTTGTCTTGCGATATTCTGACCATTGCCTGCTGATAAGACATTTCCTATTATTACCTCATCAATATTTTTAGGACTAATATTATTAAACAATTCACTAGTTACACCTTTTGCAATTTGTCTACATGATGTTTTTGATAGTGATTTTTTAAATCTTCCTATAGCACTTCGTTTGGCTTCATATATATATACTTTCATTTTACCTCCTAATTATTATTTTCTTTTAGTTCTTCTAATATTTTTTGATTATAATGTTTCATTATTTTAGCATCATTTAATGGTTTTGGTTCTGGACCAGCTATAATATCATTATCATCAGTATTAAAATTAACCATAGCACCCATACCAACTTTTGTATTATTTCCAACTCTTAGTAATTGCTTAATAGAAGAATTAACCCCCATAAATGCTCCTTCTCCAATTTCTCCAAAACCACATATTACTGCTCCTGAAGCAAGTTCTGCATTTTTTCTTAACTTAGAATCATGTCCTACATGAACTAAATTATCTAACATTACTCCATTTTCAAGAACTGTATTTATATGACCATATATTGCTTTAGCAACACAAGAATTACTTAATATAACTACTCCATCACCAAGAATAACTTTTCCTCTATGTTTTACCAAAACATTCATTCCATCCTTTTGAAAAATATTAAAGCCTTCTGTTCCTATTTTGCATCCAGCTGATAAAAAACAATTATGGCCAATTTCAACATTTTCTTTTACTGATACAAACTCTTCAATGATTGTACCGGATTTTATTATTACATTATAAGGTGCTATATAAGCTTTATCACTAATAGTACAACCTTCTTCTATTATAGTTGGAACTTTTTCCTCATTCTTCAAATTATTATGTATTAAAAAGAATAATGTTTTTGGCTCACTTGTAACAATTGTGTTATAAGTTTTATTAATTAACTTATCTATTTCTTTAGTACAAATAATACCAGCTATATTATTTTTATGTTTTTCTAACACCTCTAAATACTTTATATCAAGTAAATAAAATATCATTGGTTCATCATAACAATCCTCTGAAGCAGCTACAGCATAAAAAGAAAAATCTCTTTTATACGAATATTTTACTTCTTTCTTTAAATAATCAAAATCACTTATTTTATACATATTCACCTCTTAATATGAAATCTTAATAAAAACCACGGTCTAATCATACTCCACCAACCACTAAATGGTTTGATTTTTGTGTAATTTTTTTTAGTTATAGGATAATTAATAGACATTGGTACTTCTTTAAATTTCTTTTTTTTCTTTAGAACATAATACAATACATAATATTCATATTCATATTTATCTAGCCAATCTTGGTCTATATTTATATCTGGATCATCTAGTATATCAACTCTCATAGCATTTATTAAACAAGTTACATCAGTTACTTTCCTAAACATTAGACAGCTTACAAAAAATGAGAAAATTGGTATTGCTATTTTTCTAAAAGTTGGTAAGTTTTGAGATTCGCCGCCTTTTATTCTTCTGCTACCTTTAACATAATCATATCCCTCTTCAATAACAGGTAAATACATTCTTTTTAGTTGGTGTGGATCTGTTTTACCATTAGCGGACATTGACGTAATAACATCAAATTTATTCTCTTGTGCATACTTAACTATGTCTTTTAAAGATCTACCTACACCCTTATTGACTTTATGTTTAATAACTTTCCATTTATTTTCCTTTGCAATTTTTTGGCATAATTCAAGTGTCCCATCTTTAGAACCATCATCAACTATTACAACATCAAATTTTTCTTTCCTTTGTACTTTTAATAATTCATCTAGTACTTTGCCAACTTTAGACACCTCATTATATGCACAAACCCCAACTAATAATTTCATAATGTTCTCCTTTTTGTTATTAATCTTTCATCTTACTTTGCACTTTATTGCACAATTCTAAACTTAAAGTTGCTGTTTTTAAATTTGTTTTTGGTTCAATTTTATTAACTATGCAATTATAAAAATCTATATATTCAACTTTAAGTGGTTCTGAATTTGGAAGCATAACTGTTTCAACAACACTATCTTGTTTATATTTTTCATTATTATAATCTATGTAAGAAGTTTTCTTTGTAATTGTTAATTTTTTATTTAACATATCGCAAGCAATATATTTATCTTTAGTATGAATATTAATTGTTCTAATTTTATCTTGTGTAGATCTACTAGAAACAATTGAACATACTATATCATTATCAAATTTAATTATTGCATTAACATAATCAGCATTTTTTTCGCTAAATCTATGATTACCATATGCCTCAATTTTTTTAATTTTGCCCGGCTTAATTTCATTCATTAATATATCTATATCATGAATCATTAAATCTTCTATAACATCAGCATCAAAAATTCTAGGATCATATGGACTACATCTATGTATTTCTATGCCAACTATTTCTTCACCCTTCAATAATTCAGGCAATTCGCATACCGAAGGATTATATCTCTCTACATGACTAACTAAACATGTAAGTCCTTTACACTTCTTAATTAAATCCTTAGCATCTTTTACTTCTAAACAAACTGGTTTTTCCATTAAAATATGTTTTTTATGTTTTGCTGCTAATAAGCCAAGTTCATAATGTGATGAGGCTGGCGTTGCTATTATAATAGCATCCACATCCTTAATTAATTCTTCTGCAGAATCATATGCAGTAACATTAAACATTTTTTCGATTTCTTTTCTTCTTTTTAAATCAGTTTCATAAAAGCCAATAACATTATAATAGTTATTTAATTCAAGAACCACTCTTAGGTGATTCTTCCCCATACTTCCTACACCTAAAATACCAATTTTTATCATACTACACCTCAAAAAATTCTTTTACTTTTTCTATAACTAAATCTATTTCTCTTTCTTCTAATTCAGGAAATATAGGTAAACAAACTGTTTGATTACATATTTTTTCTGAAACTTTTAGTTTTCCTGGTTTCATTTTTAAATAATCAAATGCTTTTTGCAAATGAAGTGGTACTGGATAAAAATTAGCACATCCGATACCATTATTATTTAAAAAATCTATTAATTCAAATTTTTTATCAGTTAAAATTGCAAATTGATGATAGCAACTATCTTCATTATACTTTGAAATCTTGATTCCCTTTACTTTAGATAATTCTTTTATATATTTTTTTGCAATCTCTTTTCTTCTATTATTATATTCCTCTAAATGTTTTAATTTAACACTTAAAATACCTGCTTGAATAGAGTCTAATCTAGAATTATATCCAATTAAATAGTTATAGTATTTAAATGGATCATATAATTCCGTAGCTTTTTCATTACTATTATTTTCTTCTTTAATGCCAGTTAATAATTCTCTTGCTTCATTTCCAATTTTACCTGCACCATGTGCTTTTAGAGCAAGAACTATTTTAGCTAAATTATCATCATTAGTAGTAATCATTCCACCATCACCATAACAACCTAAGTTCTTAGTTGGATAAAATGAGAAACATGCTAAATCACCAAGTGTACCAGCCTTTTTTCCATTATATTTAGCTCCTATTGCTTGGCAAGCATCTTCTATTACATATAAATGATACCTTTTAGCAATTGCATTTATTTCATCCATATTTGCAACAGCTCCAAAGATGTGAACAGGTAATATTGCTTTAGTTCTTTTAGTAATTTTCTTCTCTATTTTTTTAGCATCTAGTGTAAAATCATCTTTATTAATATCAACAAAAACAGGTTTCGCACCAACTATAGCAATTGCTTCAGCTGTAGCAAAAAAACTAAATGGAGTTGTTATAACTTCATCACCTTTTTGTACTCCTATAGCTTTTAAAGCAATCTCCAGTGCATCTGTTCCATTACCAACTGTTATTACATGTTTAACTTTTAGATAATCTTTTAATTGATTTTCTAATTCGGTAACAGCAGGTCCATTAACGTATTGACCACTATCGATTATTTCAGTTACTTTATCAATTATTTCCTTTCTAACTTCATTATGTTGTCTTTTAACATCGAAAAAATTCACTCCCATAATACCCTCCTATTTTTTAAAAATTGTTATTAAAACCCCTACAACAATTATTATAGCACCTACTATTTGTGAAGTCGATATTGTTTCTTTTAGTAGAATAGCAGATGAGAACATAATTAGTATAAACATCACCGCCGTTAAAATTGGATATATATAACTTAAATTAAACTTAGATATTACGACAGTATATAATATAAAAGAAACGATATATGAACAAAAACCAAGTATCAATTTCCAATTCAATGTCATTTCTAAAAATGATTTTGAAATTAAAAACTTTGTTCCATCTGTTCCTATTTTAATTAAAACCAAACCACCTACAGAAAATAATAAATATAATAAAACTAATATAATTTTTATCATTTTTTAACCTCCTTTAATGCTACCAAAGATAATAATAACATAAATATGAATGACATGTTTAAATAATAAACATATCTAACACTTGGGTGATTCAATACCAAGAACCAAGATAAAGTGTTTCCTATTATAGGTGTCATTCCTAGTATTAATACTGGTTTTTTCTTTATTATAAGATAAACAAATAATAATAAGTATCCTGTAAAGAATAAACCAGATTTCCAAAATAATTGAGATAAAATGGTATCGAAAACTGTAAAATTAATTATCTTTCTTATTAAAGAAGCCAATCTGTTATTTGCTATATATCCATAATTTGATTCCTCTAAATCCCCAAATAATTCTTCAACAAATTCTTTATTATTTAAAGAATATATACCATCATAATATGCAAATATATCATTATATCTTATTGTATAAGACTCATCAATCATTATAGCCATGCTATCATATCTATCTCTAATGAATACATCTGGATTTTTTATTATATTTTTCAAATAAATTGGTAATACCTTTGTTATACTATAATTATTAACTGCCTTTAACCATTTATCAACTGAATCATCACTATTGTAAAATAAATAATCTATGTTTGTTGGATGGTAGTACTTTTTAAAATATTCTTTATCACCTATTGGCTGAATTAATTTGTATGCTTCTTCTGACAAATCTTTGTCATAATAAATAGTTGCTGCAAAATTTCTCACTACGCTATTATATACGCTTCCACCCAAAGAATAATGTTCAACTTTATATGCTTTATATAACACCTTAATTCCGAAAGTTGATAAAATTACAGATATTATCAGTAAAATTAATAATTTTTTGTTTTTTCTAATTATTGACAAAATCAATAATAAAATTGTCACAAAAATAAAAGGAACAAGACCATTATGCCTAAATTCTTTTGTAAATACAAACGAAATGATGAATAGTAATATATCAAAAATATTATATAATGCATCATCATCCTTAATTACAATTCTATAGACATAGTAGCTAAGAAATGTTAATGATATCGAATAAATAATATCTTTCCAAATAGTGGTGCTTGATATTCCTATATTAGGGATTAATGGAATTACAATTGATAAACATATTAACAAATAGTTGTTTACCCCTTTTCTTCTACAATAATTAAAAATTTTACTCAACATTAAAGAAAATAACAAATCTTGAATAATAATATAAGTAAAAACATTTTTTGTTGTTTTAAAAAGTATTCCAAGAAGAATTGTCATTATAGCTGGATGAGCATCATTAATCGGCCCATTTATCGAAGAATAAAGTTGAGATATTGAATCTGGAGATAAATTGCCAGGATAAAATGCTACTGCCCATATTAATAGTGAACAAAAACTTAATAAGAAATATAAATAATTTGTTTTTTCTTTTTTATTATTTGATTTTATTAATTTTTCGCTTATTAGATTAAAAATGAAAAATACAGTAGTTTCAATGCACATCACAATAACAAAAGTATGTATGAACAATATAAGAGATGTAACACTAATATCATATGCTATTTCATAATTGTTCAAAAATAGAACGGATCCAAAAGATAAGAAATTTATACAAAAAGTAATTATATAAAATAATATCTTTTCAAACTTATTAAAACAGTTATACATCTTTTTGAAATTATTAAGAAAACAGTATAAACATAACATATATAAAATGCATAGAATTACTGCTGCAATTTTATTAAGCAATGTTAAATATAATACATTAGAAATAATAAAAGATATAATTACAGCTTTACTTGTCTTCTCATTATATAATGACAATAAATAAAAAATTATAGTTAATGAAATAGTACAAAGTATGGTTTTCAAAATGGCAAAATCATTCCAGACAAATTCTATGTTTGTTGAAACACTAACACTTTCTGAACCTGACTCTATAGAGTATAAATCCACATAGATATCTGTATTATCAGTTAAAATATCTACTGCCGAAGAATAACTATGTTTTACAAACAATAGATTTACTTTTTCACTAACATCAGAATCTATTATTAAAGATGATCTATTAATTCCATTATAAACCCAGCAATTATCTTTAAAGACCCATTCCGTTGATTCAACTATTTCAATATTATTATTTCTTCCATACAAATCACATAACCAAACTTCATTTGTCTTATCATTTGTTTGACTTTGGCTTGGGATTAAAACTATTTCTTCACCATCATAGAACAATTGATTAGTATGAACAAGCACAAGTAAAAGTGAAATAATAAATAAAATGATTATTTTTCTTATATTTAATTTTTCTTTAATTAATTTATTCGTAACAATATTGTAAACAATACTATTTAAAATCAAAAAAATAGGAAAAAAGAAATATTTTGATATTTCCCCAATAAACATTATAGAAAAAACAAATATAATTGAAATAATACTTGAAAAAGTAATATTAATAATTTTATTTTTTGAATTTTTTTTCATTATTTCCCCTTTCTTTTATTGCTTTTTCAAAGAATTTGTCAAATTCTCTTATTTTTATTTGCCAAGACCAATCCTTTATTCTTTCTAGATTTTCTTTGCTTAGTTTTCTTATTTCTTTTTTATTATCTAATAATTTCTTAATTTTTTCTTTTAAACATTCTTTTGTTCTTTCTTCTAAAATATACTCCTTTTGAATATTTCCTAAAGCATCAGATACAATTCCAACATTTGTACTTATCACTACAGTACCAGTTGCCATTGCTTCTAGAACTGGATTTGGCGTTCCTTCTGCCTTTGAAGCACATAATAACACATCAATACTATTATAATAATCATTCATTTCATCAAAAGGAATTTGTTTTATTTGTTTATCAGCAAAATTCCAATCTACTGGATATCCCTCTTTTTTTAATTCTTCTAATGCTGGTTTAATAATTGTATTGAAACCTTTGAAATCATCATCTTTTTCATTCCAAGCACTATTACCTACCCAACCAAATATAAAATTTCTATTATCAATACTATCATATTTGTTATTGTTTGGAAAAAATTTTTCTAAATCTACACCATCTGTAATAACGCATGTTGGTTTAGGTATTCTTTTTATTTTTTTATAAATATCATATAAAATATTTGATGAAACAGTATATCTATTAGTAAATGATAATATTTTTCTTGTCTGAGGTAAATCATCTCCTAAAAATAAGTGATCATATACACTTGTAGTAATATTAATTTTTTTCAATACATTATTAACAAAATAATCATAACTAACACCATAGATATCTTGAAATACTTTATTATCTATTTTTTCTATCCAATGTAAATGACCTCGCCAGAAAAAATGAACTAAATCAAATTGTTTTAGATAAAATAACAAATTATATATATTATTAACATTATCCATAACAATTATTTCTATATCATATTTATTATATAAGTATTTTTTTATTTGATTACTAATATTATAAAAACACCAATCGTATGCATCAACTACCAATGCAATTTTTGATTTTTCTTCCGGTAATTTAACAATTTCCATTTCTTTTTTATCGGTTATTTTTAAATCTTTTTGTCTTTGCTCTAACCACATTGCAGTATTTTTATTCCAAACTTTATAACCCCACTTTTCTTCAAAGTGCATTGCTGAGTTGTAAATTGTTGAAGATGAAAATCTATTTTTTTCATACTCAATACTAGCTTGGTTTTTATCTATTACATGATTGTGAATTAAACATTTTCCAACACAATTACCTATTTTATATCCTTCTTGAAAAATTCTTAATGAAAAATCTATATCTTCAAAACCAATAAAATAACCCTCATCATATTTTCCTAATTTTAAAAAAGTATCTTTTTTAAACACAGATGTTCCACCTGCAAAAAAGGTTGATAATGATGGCTTTGCATTTTCATAAGATGATATTTCACATTGTTTGTGTAAAGAGCCACCACCAATATGTATCTTTTCTTCTATATCTATATCAAGATATAAATGGCCACCATTCAAAAAAAACTTTTCTCCTTTTTCATCCATTAAAGGAATATTTAAAAAATGGCATCCTAATAGTCTTATTGCATCATCAATATATGGTAATGGATTGTCAATCAAATAAATATCATTATCTAAAGAGAATACCCAATCTGTATTCACATATTCAATTCCGCGATTTCTTCCACCTGCAACACCATAATTTTGTCCAAGAGAAATAATTCTATTTTTATATGGCATTTTATTAATCACTTTTTGAACCTTTTCCAAATCATCTTTATTTGAATTATTATCAATCAATAATACTTCACCTAAAAAATTTGGAACATGTTCTTTTATACTTTTTAATAGCTGTATTGTATTTTTAGATCTATTATATATTAATACCATAATAGTTAAATTTGAACCACATTCTCCTATGCTTTTATTGGGTATTAGTTTATGAAATATGCTACTACCATACAATAAATCATCTATTCCATATACTAAATTTTCTCTCATTTTCTCTTCACCATCTTAACAATTTTTCTAGTGATTTTATAACTTTTGGAGTTTTTTATTTGATCTAATTGCATTTTCAATGTTTCGTTTTTATCATAGTAATCTAAGTTTTCTTTTGCTAATCTTTCCCTCTCTCTTTCTAATTCACCAACATATTTTTTTGCACTTTCATAATCCTTATTTAATTGGTTATTTTTTGTTCTTTCTTCATTCAATTGTTCGTTTAGATATGCCGCATACAAATTTACTTCTTCTTTTTGACTTATTAGTATTCTATTTAATAATGACTCTTTTTCTAATTCTCTATTTACCTTTTTAATATTATTTTCTAATTCTCTGTTTACGTTTTTAGAATCTTTTAAATCATTTTTTAATTTTTCTAAAGATAGTTCAAGTTCGCCATTGTATTTTTTCAATACATCATTGTCACTAATTAATGTATCTCGAGATGCCTTCCAGTCTGTATACATATGAGGATACATGCAGCAATTTTCATTTAATTCGTCAATATTCCAAAGTCCTACATAATAATTACAGTCTAGTGCAGTTACTGGTTTTTCAGTTTTAATTTTCTTGCATTCTATATTATTAAATACATCAATCATGTTTCCATTCTTTAATTGAACTGGTTTTTCATCTAACAATACATTTGCAAATCCCATCAATTCTTTCCCAACCATATATTGTACATTTTTGCCAAAATACTTTTCTGTTATTTTTTTAAAATCTTCAAATGTATATTTAGCCATATGATAAGGATTCTTTTGTTCATCGTTTGGATAATAATAGTAATCATTTGGACAGCTAATAATAATTATGGCTTCTTCTTTTGCTACTCTTTTAATTTCTTTTAAATATTTTTCGACATTAGGAACATGTTCAAAAGTCTCAAAAGATACTACTAAATCGAAATAATTATCTTCTAATGCCTCTAAATTTGTTGCATCTTGCTCTAAAAATTTTAAATTACTGTTATTAAAATTATTATTTGCATTTTTAATTGCTTCCTTTGAAATATCAATTCCAATAACTTCCTTTGCACCCCACGTTGATATTAAATATGAACCATAGCCTTCTCCACATGCAATATCCAACACCTTTTTTCCTGAACAATAAGTTTTAGAAATAAAATACCTGTTCAAATGAATTGCTACTTCATTTTCAGAATAGTTATCATTCATATCTAATCTTTCTATCATATTATTTTTTTCCTTTCTCATATGCTAAAAATTTATTAACACTTTCCTTAGAAAGTTTATCATTTTCTTTTTTCCATTTATTATATAGATCTATTATTTTATTCTTATTTTCTAAACAATATACTACTTTATTATATATTTCTATTGGATTATCAACTTCATCTACAACTAAATACTTTTCTAATTCAGTTCCTTTCCAATAATGATGATTATTACCTGTAATACAAGGAACTCCAAGTTCTAAACTCTCTAGTGGTAACAAAGGTTGACACTCTGTAAAAGTAACATATAAATTAATGTCATTTGACGCTATTTTTTTCAATAAATCTTCTCTTTTTAAATTTGTATATGAACCACTAATATTAGAATCTAATAATTTTGTTGTAATAACACTTTTATCACTTAATGGTATACAATCGATAGTTGCGTTATCAAATAACGTTGCTGCTGCTAACTGATTAAAGAAATTTTTTACCCACCTATCTCCAGATGCATATAAACCAATCTTTAATTCGTTGTTTTCTTTTTTATTATTTGAAATGTACTTAGATTTATCAATGTGTATAGTATTATGAATAAATTCAACATTATAACCTTTCTTTACAAAAAAGTCATACATACTCTTTTTTACAAAACAAATACTATTTATAATTTTAGAATGATATAATTTGCAAATATTTAAAAACATTTCCCAATCATATTGTTCACAATTAAGAGCAAAACTTCCATGCCATATTACTTTAATTACAATATTTTTATTTTTTTCTTTTATTTTCTTTACTAATTTATCCCATCCAATTGAAAAAGCACTAAAAGCAACTAATTTAATATTGTTTTGTACTACATAATTAGATATTTCTTCTATTAAATCATCATTCCACAATTCAATTAACCCACAAGTATTTTCAAATAATTCTTTAGTTGCAATAGAGGTTCCAAGCCATTGTTTGTTATAGAATACAACATAATTGTTTTTACATTTTTTTAATGAATTAGAAATATCATTTAACAAATCATTATCAAACTTAATTATCTCTTTCTTTAATTTTCTTTTTTGAATAGGTTTTTTTACTATACCCAAAGTAACTCTAATAATTCTTTTTCCAAAAACTAGAAAGTTTAATAATCTATCCCCCCATTTTTGACCATATTTAAGTCTAAATTTAAATCTATATTGTTGAGATTTAGGCAACCAACTACCTATATAATAGTGGATAGATTTTGTATTTTCAGTAAAGTTATTTGCAGTTCCATCACTACCAATTGGATAAAAATAATCTTGAGAAAAAATAGCAACATTATCTTTCAAAATGCTTGATTCGCCCGTAAAATATTTAAGTCCATAATCTTTTCGTAAAATGTTTGTTAATAAAACAGGAATTGAAAAAGAAAAAACATTACCTAAATCAAAATGATTATTTTTATAATAATCCCATAATTGTTCAACAATTTTATGATGTGGATTCTTACACCATAAAATACCAGCTGCTACATTGTAATCAGATTCCCAACCTGAAAAGAAATTATATTTAAGTAAATCATCAATATTTGTTTTTAGAATCATATCTGTATCAAAATATATTCCGCCATATTCTTTTAATGCATATGCTCTAGCTACATCACTAACAAAAGCCCACTTTTTCTCTTTATAAGCTTCTTTTGAAAAAGTCGTACAATTAATATCAAAATTAGTTTCATTCCATTCTATTATTTCGAAGTCTGGAAGATATTTTTGCCAACTTTTAAGACATTTTTTAGCCAATTTAGGAAGAGGTTTTCCTCCAAACCAGCAATAATGAATATATTTTTTCATACACTTCACTCCTCTATTAATTTAATTATTTTTTCTAAGTTACTTTTATTTAATGAATTATAGTTCAAATCATAATTAATAATAGTATCCTTTTTAATTTTTTGCATTTCATTATATACAGCTTTGTCGTTTTGATCAACACATATAAAATAATTACTAATTTTTATATTATCATCACTTACTGGAACTGTAGTAATCATTTGTTTATTAAGGACTAATGCCTCTAAATAAACTACAGGAAATCCTTCATACTTTGATGTTAAGATTAAACAATCAGCATTTTTCATATATGGATATGGGTTTAATTTTTCGCCTAACAAAAAAACACTATTTTGTATTTGCAATTTTTTTATAATTTTATTAATTTCCTCTTTATAATACCCTTCGCCAATTATATATAAATTTGCCTTTTTATTAATTTTTGCAAAACTATTTAATAATAATTCAAAATTCTTTGATGTATTATCTAATCTTCCTACAAAAAGAAATGAAACTTTTTTATTATCAAACATAAATTCTACTTGTTCTTTACTTTTTTGTATTATATTTTTATAGTCAATCAAATTATTAATAACATATGTGTTACTATGATACATATATTTTAAAAAATTATTTTTTGCCTCATTGGCAACAAAAATCAATCCTTGATACTTGTTTATAAAATGTTGATTAAAAAAGTTAATCATATCTTTTTTGCTACTATATACTTTTGTATAGTCACTATGAATATATAAATAACTATTTTTTGAAGATATTTGAGCCAATCTAGAACCTATTATTGAATATGTTGCGTAATTACAACTAAAACAATATTTATTATGATGCTTCAAATACCAAAATAATCTTTTTACTCCATTTTTTATTTTTCGCAATAATACATTTTTACTATTCGATAATGAATATTCTTTAACTTTTATGGAAGCATTTAAACTATCTTTCAATACTCCAGTATTCTCTTCTAAAACTAGAGTAATATCATAATCTTTTGATAATTCATTTAATAGTAAAACCAATGATTTTTCCATTCCACCTATTTTTAAATTTTTAGAAAAGAACACTATTTTTTTCATAACTACCCTTGAACACTTTCAACATATTCATCGCATATTTTTGCTGCATCCCCAACTTTAATTTGAGTTCCTCTATCTATCCATATTACTTTATTACATAATTTTTTAATACTATTTGGATCATGTGATACATATAAAACAGTTGTACCACCTTCAATCATGCTCATCATTTTAGCTTTTGATTTTTCTTGAAAAGCTAAGTCACCTACTGCTAATATTTCATCAACTATAAGAATTTCTGGATCAACTAAAGTTGCTATTGAAAAAGCTAATCTTGCAGTCATACCTGATGAAAAATTTTTAATTGGCACATCAATAAAATCCCATAGTTCTGCAAAATCAATTATTTGTTTAAATCTTTCTTCTATAAATTCTTTATCATAACCCATAACTGCTCCATTTAAATATACATTTTCTCTAGCAGTTAATTCCATGTCAAATCCAGCACCTAGTTCTATCATTGGGCATACAGTTCCTCTTGTAATAACTTCTCCTTTAGTTGGTGTCATAACACCAGCAACTATTTTTAGAAGTGTTGATTTACCAGCTCCGTTTGGTCCAATAAGTCCTATTACTTCACCTGGTTTAATTTTTAAATTTATATTTTGAAGAGCCCAAAATTCATTTTTCTTTTGTTCTTCTTTTCTTTGTCTTCTTTTAGATGGTGTTAGAGAATCAACAAACCATTGTTTAATTGAAAATCCTCTATCAATACCTAAATTAAATTTCATTGAGACATTATTTATTTCTATCATATATTGTTCTTTATTATTTTTCTTTTTCATAATGCCTCCTAAACATAATAAATGAATTTATTTTGTTTTCTTCTAAACAAAATAACTCCAAATACTAATACTACAAAACCAGATATGAAACATGCAGCCCATGAATCTAATGATGGCATTTGCCTATATATTATAATCATTCTACTAAAATTAATAAAATTATACATTGGATTTAATTTTAAAATTGGTACCATCCAACTATCTAACATCTTTATATCATACATGATAGGAGTTAAATACATCATAAACATAATAACAACTCCATAAATGTAATATATATCTCTTAAGAATACTGCTATTGTTGATAGTATAAGTCCTACTCCTAATGTAAACATAAATAAACATACCACTGCGTATGGTAAGAACACATGTAACCATGTTATTTCAGTGCCTGTTAATATGATTACTGCATATAATGGAATTAATGTTAATAAAAAGTTAATTCCTGCAAATAAACATTTTGAAAGTGGAAATATCCATTTAGGCATATATACTTTGTTAATTAATGAGAAGTTTGCTACTACACTACTCATAGATAAGTTAGTTGCTTCACTAAAGTAGTTAAACATTACTAAACCTGTTTGTAAATAAACAAGATAACTAACTCCTGGTGTTGAAAACTTAAATACATTTGAGAATACTATAGCCATTACACACATTGTAAGTACTGGATATAATAAACTCCAAAGTATACCAAGAACACTTCTTTTATATTTAACTTTAAAATCTCTAGAGATTAATTGATTTAATAAAAACTTGTATTTTTTTAAACTGTTAATTGCTCTTTTCATTACTTAGTCTTTCCCTTTCTAACATCATTAACAAATTTTATATTATTATTATAAAATCTTCTTATTCTTTTTGGATCAGTTACTATTCTATATAACCATTCTAAATTAGTTCTTCTCATAAATAGTGGTGCTCTTTTTTTATTACCACTAAGTACATCTAATGAACCTCCTACCCCTATAAACATTCCTTTATGTAATCTTTTATATATATCATTAATAAATAATTCTTGAGTAGGTACTCCTAAAGCAACTACTGTTAAATCTGGTTTTAATTCAACTATTTCGTCTTTTACTTTTTCATAGTCATCTACATAACCATCACATGATCCTATTATTTTAATATTCTTATAATCTTTCTTGATTACATGAACCATGTCTTTATTAACTTTTTTAGTTGCTCCAAACAAAAATATTGTACCACACTTTTCATTTAATTGCTCTAAAGTATAAGATAAAACTTCTATTCCAGGATATCTTTTTAACCTCTTACCAAATACTTTTTTTATAGCATAACTAATTGATATTGAATCTGGTACTAATAAAACTTCATCATTCATTACAATATTTTGATATTCTTCATCTTTCATAGCATAAATACATGTTTCAGAATTCATTGTTACTAAGAATAATTTTTCTTTATTATCTAATGTTTTTTGTATTTGATTATTTACATTATATTTATTACTTTGAGAATATAATTTATATAATATTCTTGCCATAGTAATATTTTTAGGTAATAAATATGGATATTCTTTTTCAAACTTTTCTAATCCACTAACAATATCTTTTGTTTTAGCATTCCATGTATTTTCTAAAGCAACTTCTTTTTCGTTTTGCTTATATTCTTTGCCTAATCCTTCTAATGAGCTTTCTATTTTTTCTAAAAATTGTGCATATGTTTTACCAATTAAAATTGGTTTATATTTTCTACATTCATTTAAATCTGTAGAAACAATAGGTTTTCCTAAAGCCATATATTCAAATACTTTTATTGGATTAGTACTTTTAGTAATATCATTTATTTTAAATGGTAATATACATACATTAAACTTAGATGCATAATATGGTAAATCATTATAATGAATTGGCCCCAAATAATAAATGTTTTTATATTGATTTAAATTCTCCTTATCAAAAGATGTATCATATTTAGCCCCAATTAAAACGATATTAGCATCCTTTTTATTTTCAGCAATGTATTTTATCAAATCATAATCAAACCAGCTCGCTAGAGCACCATAATACCCTATGATTGGTTTTTTATTATCTATTATTCTTTTGAATTCTTTTGAATATGTATAATTCTTTTCTAATTTAGTAAAGTGATCATAATCTACTCCATTAGATGCATAAATAATATTTCTTTTATCATTGTTTCTTTTAGCAATCATATCTTTTAATAAAGTATCTGCTGTACATATTACAAATGTATCTTCTGGATTATTAATAACATAATTATGAATAGTTTCTACATTGTATGGTAATTTATCAGTACCAGCAAGTTCTGGTGATAATTCATCTAAATAATCATACAAAAACTTATATCCTTTAGAAACATAATTCATAACTACTTTATCACTTAAATCCCAACAAGTACTTGCTGTAAATAAATATTTTGGTTTATCTGTATTATTTAGCATTTCATGAAAAAGATTAGAAAACTCTTTACAACTAAAATCTACTAAATATAAATTATCATCTTTTTTACTTAAAAAGTTTATTTTATCAGTTAATCTTGTAACCTCAAAAAACACAAGAGTCTTTTCTCTTGCTAATTCTAAAGCTAACTGTTGAGGTCTTTGAAATAAAGGTATACTCCATCCAATAGAACTTCTCCATATAATTATTCTATCAAATTCACCATTTAATATTGCATCTAATTTATCTATTATATTTCCTTTGTTTTTTCTAAATTTAAGTATATTAATAATACTTAGTTTAATAAGATAATCATAATAAATTTTAACAAATGCTTTCTTAACTGCTTTTAACAAACCATCCCTTTTAACTTTACTAATAAATTTTTGAAACATATTCATTAAATTTTTCACTAATAATCACTCTCAAAAATCTTTCCTTAGTCCTCTATAGTATACAATTTTTACATTATATTTACAAGGAAAATACACTTTTTAGACTTAAAAAGTGTACATTTGTTATTTAAATTTATATTCTACTGTGAAATATCTTAGTGAAGTAGCAAAATCTGCTCTTCTTATTATTATAGTAAGGGTATCATCTACTTCTACTTTTAAATCCTTATCTTTATTTTCTATAAAAGATTTTATAGAATTATCTAAGTTTTCACTATATTCATATTTCTTATTTAATTTTTCATTAAAATATATTAAATCATTTTCTATAAATGATTTATATGATTTATCAAAATAATTTCCTTCTACTTGTATAGATAATTCCGTTGCATCAAAATATTCATAGTAATTGAAATTATATCCAACTGAACCAGAATTATCAACATCTAACTTATAATGTCCTTCTTGTATACTTAATTTTCTAAAACTATTGCCATCATTTTTATAGTGTGAATATATATAGTCATTCATTTTAAAATTATTTTTATTATTTTCTATTGCTACATCATATAAAAACTCTTTTACTTCCATATTTTCGTTGTTTTTTCCTTTTAAAACTATTGTTCTTATACTATTTGGATTAAAAATAGTTTGTGTCTCACTTGGAGATATTTCATATCCAATTTTATTATCATATGTTATATATATTCTTATTCTCATACCTTTTGCTATAGTAACATAGTCATAAAAGAAATTATATTTCATCTTTTTAATAACACTATTAAACATATCTTTAAATGATAATATATCTTGATTATCATATAATGTACTTAGTAAAGTTAAATCATCTGTACAATCATATTTATCCATTTTTGATGAATCCATTTTTCTTTGTACATTAAATTCTTTTATATTTTTCATATTAGAAATATGATATTTGCCATTAGTATAGCAATCATTACTAGATGAACAATTATCTGTTGTTTTATTATATCCTAATGTATATATTTTATTTACAACTTTATCATTATCTATCATAAATTTTTCAGTAGGTATTTTTTTAAATACATCTTCTGTTTCTTGTTCTCTTGGATTTTCAATTTGTGTTGTGTTATTTATTCTACGATCATCATTTTCTTTCTTTATATTGTTATACATAATTATAAATCTACCTATTAAAAGTAATAATACTACTGCAAATATTATTTTACCTGTTTTAGAATTAATACACTTCCATATAGATCTAAGTAAGAATATAGCAGAAAAAATTAAATATGCTGCACATATTAATAATAACCCATAATAAGTTGCACTACTTCCACCTAAAGCTCCAAAAATAAGCCATATTACAGCAAATTCTAAAACAACTGGTGCTACAAAAACAGCATTTACAATACTTATTACTAGTATTGTAATATTTGCTTTGCTTTTTTCTTCTGGACCATTATATAAACTATTTACATAATCACCATAGCTTTGATTATTATATTCATTATTATTGTTATTATTGTTACTGTTATCATTCATATTATCACCTATTTTATTATAACATAAAAAAAGACGATTTCTATCGTCTTTTATAAACAAGATAAGTCAAATCCTGCAATTAATCCAATTACTCTAATAAGTGTTGGGAATAATCCTATAATAGCTAGTACTATTAACATCATTACACACTTTTTAATAGCTTTTTTAAGAGCATCTGCATTATCTGATGTAATAGCAGGTATTAATGATAACATTCCATTTATAATAGCTATAATTGCTCCTGCTATTCTAAGTCCTGTTATAAATAAATGTAATACATTTTTTAGGTTCTTACCAAGTAATTCTTCACAAGACATTTTTTGTTCTGAAATATCAAGTCCATCACCATTTAACGTAACATCTGCTATATGTTCATCTGCATTAACATCTTTACCATTATTATTCATTAAGTCTCCACAACCATTGTTTCCACTAAATGAACCACCATTACTACCTACTTTTACTTTTCCACCCCAGTTAAACAAACCTGTTACTGAACATGATACTCTTCCTGGACATACTTTCTTTGATAATTGATTTTTAAATACTTCTTCTAGTCTTGCTTTATCTTGCCATTCTACTTGTATCTTTCCTCCAGCATTATCATATTGCAATCCATTCTTAGCATCATATATTAATTTAAATGATTTTTTACCTTGTATATCTGATTCAGTTTTATATTCACATTCTAATCTACTACTATCATATAATTCTTCAGCAGATATTACTTTTGAACAATCTATCTTTTGTCCATCACTTGAATAACAAACTGCTCCTTTTGTAGCTACACTATAGTTTGCACAAGATATTCCTGATGTTGAATCAGAATAACTTGAACTATATGTAGCATATAATCCACCTTTTTTATTTCCTACACAATGATCAGTAAAATATAAAGTTGGACATGAAATACTAGTTGAATTAACTGATTTTCTTAACATTTCATTTTTAATTGTTGTATCTCCAGCATATTCTCCATTTGGATGAACATATCCATCTCCTACACCATGTCCTTCATAATCATTAAATTGTCCATTTGTTTGTACAAATTTACCTTGTTTTTTTGAATAATACCATACTGTAGTATATTTAGAACCAGATGAACTAAGTGCATTACCACTTTTAATAACACTTTGTGGTACTCCTGTCATTCTATATTGTATTCTTACATCTACTCCAGCATTATTATATTCATATTCACAAGCCCATGTAAAAGCACTTTCTGCTTTTATACCTATTGTTAATACAAAAAATATACTAATTGACAATATTAATTTTAATATCTTTTTCATATCCTACACCTATTATAATGATATCATTATTTATTAAATAAAAAAAGAGATATAATCTCTTTTTTACACTATTCTTCATCTTCTATTAATAAAGTATCTTCATTTTCAATTTTAACATTACTAATAGAATCAAATCTTTTAGTAATTTTTTCAGTTGTTTTATGAATATTTTCAACGTCATTAGAGACTGTTTGTATACTTCTTGATAATTTATCCCATCTATCTCTATATCTTGAAAATTCAACCCCTAATTTATTTAATTCTTCATGTATTACAGAAGTATATTTATCTCTTTCTAATCCTCTTAATACAGATTGTATTATTGTAAGTAAACTCATTAATGTTGTTGGACTAGTTATCCATACCTTTTTAGAAGCAGCATATTTTATTAAATTAGTATGATATGCATTTATTTCAGCAAATATAGCTTCAGCTGGTAAAAACATAATAGCTTGATCAGAAGTTTCACCTGCGATTATATATTTATCTGATATAGCATCTATATGTTTTTTAACATCTGCTTCAAATGTTTTACTTCTTGCTTCTTTTTCACTATTAGTAAGTCCTTTTTCAAC
>JAEEGL013182609.1_pt1 | contig 30073 bp, 16 predicted proteins | sample 9134231 | NCBI WGS metagenome assembly JAEEGL01 (sample SAMN16246548, study PRJNA631951) | gut metagenome | biome: gut microbiome; feature: rumen; material: fiber-attached | host: Bos | place: Iran: Karaj | collected 2018-10 | reverse complement strand
CACTAGGATTTAACAAGCAAACTGGATTACCAATTCTATATGATAACTTTAGTGCTAAATTATCAAACTATAACATGGTTATCTTTGGTAAATCTGGTGCTGGTAAATCTGTAACAGTTAAAACAATAACAGCAAGATCTTCAATTTTAATGGGAATTGATAGTTTAGCTCTAGATGCTGAAGGTGAATATGGAGCTGTTGCTGAAGCTTTAGGTGGAGTTAATGTTGTTATTAGCCCTACATCAAGAACAGTTATCAACTTGTTCGATATTGAGCCTGAAAATGTTAAAGATGAAATTACAGGAAAAGAAAGAACAGTTTTAAGTGTTGAAAACAAGGTAGAGGACGTTACACAAGGTTTACTTACAATGGCAAGAGGTGCTACTAGATCAACAGAAGTTAATGAGCTTACAAAGCAAATTATATCTGAGGCAGTACTTGAAGAATATGCTGCTTTAGGTATTAATGATAATGTAGATAGTTTATATGAAAAAGAGCAAACAAGAAGAATAGACATAAGTACAAATTATCTAGGAAGAACTAAGAAACAAATGCCTACAATAGGCTCTTGGTTTAGAAGAATTATAAGAAAAGCACAAGAAAATACAAACCCAGATTACAGACCTCATTACAGTTACTTAGTAAAAGTTATGAGACAATATGTAAGAGAGTATCAAGGACAAATGGCATATTTTGATGGACAATCAACTTTTGATCTATTAGATGGTATCCCATTTATCAATATTGATATATCACAACTAGAAGAAAGATTTGCAAGACCTTTGGCACAACAAATTATGCTTTCATGGGTTTGGGAAAAATATGTTAAGAAAAATAGTGAAGATAGAGAAAAGGCAGCAAAGAAAAGAGTTATCGTTGACGAGGCGTGGATGCTTTTGCCATACCCAGAAGCTGTTGATTTCTTAAATACAATGGCTAGACGTGCCAGAAAAAGAAATGTTTCTCTATGCGTTGCTTCACAAAAATTCCAAGATTTCTACGAGAAAAAAGAAGCACAAGCAGTTTTAACATCATCAGATACAAAATTATTCTTAGCTCAAGATAAATCTGAGATTGAATACTTACGTGAAGTATTTAAACTAAGTGAAGGTGAAGCTGCATTCTTAGTTACTTGCAATAGAGGTGAGGGCTTACTTAGAGTTGCTGGAGATTCAGCAATACTTGCTATTCAACCAACTAAGAAAGAGTTTGAATTCATGGAAACAAATATTAATAAATTAGCTATGATGGATAAGAATAAAACTAATTAAGTATAAAGAACAGTAAGGTAAGAATTATGAAAAAAGTATTAACATCTTTTATATTGTTTACAATATTATTTAATTTCATATGTTGTTATCATGTTTATGCTGAGGATCCACTTCCTGAATTTCAACCAGATGGAGCTGCGAAGTATTTAATTGATGAGACAGCTGAATTTGGGGATAATGATATTTCAGATATGCTTGATTCTGGTCAATCAGGAAAAACATCATCTAACCAATATGACATTCTAGAAGATAAAGGTTTACTTGGAACTGTTGTTGGATTATTTGGATTTGCATTGTCTATATTACCTTTGCTTGGTGAAATAATTTTGACGTACATAAGTGGTAACTTATCAATAGAATCTACCTCATATTTTACTATTGAGAAAGTTGTATTTAATCAAGTTGGAATGCTAGATTGTGACTTTTTCAATTTTGATGCTACATATAATGTTGGTGATGTTACTGTTAAAGTACCAGGTTATATACAAGAAGCAAAAGCTGGCGTTGCACAATTATATTTTGTATTGAGATATCTTTCTGTAGCACTTAGTTTAGTATTGTTAATATATATTGGAATTAGAATGGGAATTTCAACTGTTGCTGAGGAAGAAGCAAAATATAAAAAGATGTTTTTAGGCTGGATTGAAAGTATAATAATTCTATTTTTGATGCATTACCTTATCGCAGCACTATTTGCAGTAAGTGGTATGCTTTTGGAGGGATGTTGGAAAATATATACATCTCTTAATGATGTAACAAATAACAATTTTGAAGAAAAACTAATAATCAGTATTTATAGTACTTTTTCACAAGTCTCTGGTGTTGGGGTTGTATACTTTACTGTATCATTGTGGGTTCTTGCATATACACATGTAAAATTTTTCTGGTTATATATCAAAAGATTTTTCATGACAGGATTTTTAATTGCAGTTAGCCCACTTATTACAATAACATATTCAATAGATAAAGCAGGTGATGGTAAAGCACAAGCTTTCCAAACCTGGCTTAGAGAATTAACTATAACGGCATTTATTCAACCAATACATTGTGTTATATACATGGTGTTTAATGAGACAGCAGGTGAGATAGCAAAGGTTGCGCCAATACTATCTTTGATATTTTTAGTATTAATAACTTATGTTGAAAGAATTGTAAGAAAGTTAATCTTCTCAAAAGACACGAGCATTGTTGTCGGTGGTATTGATGAAGCCAAAGAAGGTATCAAGAAAGGTATTGCAGCTGGAGGTGGCTTAATAAAACAAGCTATGGAAAAATAATAGCATGAAAGGAGAAGGATGTGAAAAATTTGTTGGAATCCAAAAAAGCAATTATTGCTGTAACAGTTATATCTATCATTTTAGTAATAATCCTATTTCTTTTTATGACAAAGGCAGAAGCGGAGAGAGTTGGTATTATTAAACCTAAGGTATCACACCCTATTGAGCAAGATACAGCTCATGATGCATATGATACAAGTATAGAATATGATGATATTAAAAAGGTCTTTGAATCATATGGATGCAAGTATTTAGAAAATGTTGATAATGCCTACTTTGTTGATTTTGCCAAAGATATATTTACAGAGGATGGAAAACCTAATGTAACATATTTTGAAAATCTAATTCATTCTGCTGCAAAAACACTTCAACTTACTTCATTTGTAATAGAAGATGAAAAAAAGCAAATTGAAATTGAGGTTATTTATAACAGAAGTGGTGATACTTTTACATATAGTATAAATAATGTTAGTGGTTATTTTGCGAAGGTTAATTATGATGCTTATGAAAAAGTATCTGAAATTGAACCAGTACAATATAATAATATTGTAATAAAAGATGAGCTTTTACGAAAATTAACAGATAATAATATGAAAATTATCAATGAATTGGGAAGTGGAAATGCAATAGGGACTGAAGGACAATATTCAATCTTTTTAGATAATAGAGTTAAAACTAGAAACTATAATGGAAGAGTAAGGAATATTATCTTTTATAATGATTACCCGGAAGAAATTTTTGAAGGCATAAAGGTTGGAATGGCTCCTAATATTATTTTACAAAACTACCCAAATTATGCATTCAAAGGGGATAATTATGTAGCATATAGAACAAAAGACTATTATGTTTTTTGCTATAAGGATGAAATTTCTTTATATCCATATTCATATAAAGATAATCAAGTAATGCTTGATTGCATAGATGAATATATAGAAGATAAAAACATTAAGAAGTTTTCAGAAAATTTGCGTAAAGCATATGCAAACTACGATTATTATGAATTTGATGAAGAACAGAAGAATTTAAGCTTACATTACCCAGCTAATGGAATAATGATTGACATTAAAAACAATGATTCAGATGGCATTGTAGTCTATAATAATTTTTATATTACTGAGAAACTAAAAAAACTAGCGGCAGAAGGAAAAATTAAAATCGAGCTTTTAAAGAATTCAATTGAAGAGGAAGAAAAAGCTAGAATTAATAATTAACGGAGGGAAAAATGGATAAACGATTACTACGTTATTTTATCGCAATAATTATAGTAGTTATTATAACACTTATATTGTTTACCATATTAGCTTTTTATAGTTTGAGAAAACCTTCGAAAACTAGTGTCGCAAAAGATACAATTGAAATTATTATTAAGAATTTCGGCGGAGAATATTTAGGAAGAGTTACTGTAGACTATGACGAAGAATATCAAGAACAGCATTTGGTGAAATTTAATAAGCCATTAATTGATGTTGATGGTAATTCTAATAGAGAAGCCTATGGTAATTTAATTAAAGAAGTTGCTCGAGCACTTAATTATCAAAATATAGAATTAGTTGATGAAGATGCTGATATAACTATCAATATTATATGCTCTGCCGGACAAATTTCTACAATATTGATAAATGGAGTTGAAAATTATTTTGATGTTTTAGAGGCTCAACTCGCAACTAGAAATTATTCAAATATACCACAAAGCAATATTGAAGTTCAAGCTGTTGAATTATCTAATCTACTAAGGAATAATTGGACAACAAATTTTGGTGAAGAAGAAAGTGAATTTCAAAGATTTAAAGAATATTCTTCAAGAGGCTTTAAAGTAAAGTACTTAAATAATAATTTTTACAATATAGTTTTTACAGAGAATTATGATGATTATGTTGTTAATAATATTAAACCAAGCGATGATATTGCTAGAGCAAGGGCTGTGTTTGGAAATCCAACATTTAAAAATGAAGATGAAACAATGATTGGATACAAGGGCGATGGTTTATATGTATTTTTCAGCGAAGGCGAGATTTCAGTATATAGAGCATATAGATATGACGACTATTCAAGTTTTATAGAATTAGTTGATCAATATGTTAATGATGAAATAAGTATTAACACTTTCTATAGTAAAATTACTGAGCTTTGGCCTGATTATAATCAATATGATTATAAAGAAGATGGATTTTATATATCTTATCCAACTAAAGGAATATCAATAAAATGGAATTATGATAAATTAAAGCATTTTATAATATATAACAATTCAGGATTAAATGACAATCAAATATCTAAGCTAGGTGAGTATGCAAAAGTTTTATTACAAAGATCCACTGATGCATATGATATTGCAGAACAAGAAAGAGTTGCAGAAAAAGAGAATTTAGAAAATGAATTTAAAAAATTTATAGATACATATGGAACAGATGAAAATTATTTGGTTAATCCAAATTATGATTTATATGTAAAAAAAGATTTAAATGGATTTATTTCAGCACTATATGCAGTATCTAAAGATAAATCTATTCCAGATAGACAATTGATTACTGGTGTAAGAAGTTTTGCTTGGTACAATGATACTATTTTATTGTATGGTATACCAGAGAGCGGAATATATTATTTTAACTTACAAACAGGATATCGTGGACCATTAATAACCGGAGATTCTGGTGCAAATTATACAATTAAAAGTTGTAATAATGGAATATTAAAATATGATAATGAGGAAGTTCAAGTTATATTATAGAGAGGTTGAAAGGAGGAATGTTGAAATGAAAAGAATTATGTACAAAAGTTTAGTTGTTTTATTAATTATATCATTACTTTTGACCTTTATGGCTAGTAATAAGCCAGCATTTGCTGCACAAAAATCAGATGACTTTTATTATCATGGTACAACCGGAGCTACATATTCTCAAAAAGAGGCGATTGGCTTAGCTAACGTTGTAAAAATCTTAATTCAATATATATTAGGAATTATTACATTGGGACCTAGAATGGTAATTGTTGGCTGGGTGGCTCTTTTTGAATGGCTACTGGTAATAACTTTCGATAATATTTGTGGAACTAATTATACCAATATGTATGATGTAGATCCATATGGTGAAATAAATGAAATCCCAAATAGAATTACAATTGAGAAAATAGTATTTAACGAGATTCCTATTTTTGATGCAGATGTTTTTAATTATGATAAAGTTACATTAGAAGACTATGCAAGTGAATAATACAATTTACAGAAGATATTAATTGGTACAGATATGTTTTTTGGAGATTAAAATGAATCAAAAATTTAAAAAGATTTTTTTAATGTTAATATTAATAATTGTGTCTTGTTCTTCAGTAGTATTAGCTGCAGATTATGGTCCTGTTCAAAAGGATGCTAATGGGATACCATATATAGTTACTAAATATGGTGGCACGGATATTAGATTGAACTGGAACCCAGAAACTGAAGCTTTTGAAGGGTCATTCCATATGAATAATGCGGCTGGACCAGATTATGATGTACCAATAAGTGTATCATATGACGATTATAAGAAATCACAATCTGGTAGTGTTCCACCTAAAGAAGAGTTGAGCACCGCTAAAAGTGACGGCGAACAGAATGCTAAAGAAAAAGCGGAGCAACAAGCAAAAGCAGAAGGTATAAACAAAAAGGCAATTGATGCAGCCAAAAATGGTACATCAGAAAGTGATATTCTTAAAGGTAAATCATCAGATGGCCTATATGATTATTCTTTGGTAAAGGTCGATGGAGAATGGGCTATAGTTGTACATTATGGAAATTTAGGTGGCTACAATTCAGTTATGCGCTGGAGTGAGAGAGATGGAAAATTTGTTGTAACATATGATTCTGGTAATGGTGTTGGTACGAAGGTTCAAATATCATATGATGAAGCTAAAGCAATATTTGGAGATGATTTTCCACCTATAACAGATTTTGTGGGAAATGATGAACATGGTGAGCGTAATGCTGAAGTTGAAGAGGAAGATCATACTCTAGATCAAAACATAGTATTACTACTAAGAAAGGCAATTTCTCTATGGTATTTTATACTTAGATACATAAGTATAGCCGTGATGTTGGTAATTTTACTTATATTAGGAATAAAAATTGCCATTACAACTGTTGCGTCTGAAAAGGCAGTTTACAAGAAGATGTTAGTGGATTGGTTTGTTGGTTTTATTATTATATTCACAATTCATTACATTATGATAGGAATTGTATTATTAAATCAAATTGGTATTGATTTAATTAAAAATACAGCTAATAAAGTATATTCACAAGATCAAAGAATATATGTATCAGAAGATCCTAGTGAATATGGTTCAAAAAAATATCAAACAAAGACAACCGAAGACCTAGAAGTAAGTTTATATGAATCAGTTAGAACAAGAGCATATGATGCTAAATTAACTAATGGTTGTATAGGACTAGTATTATATGCATGTTTAGTATATTTCGCATATAAGTTTACATTTATTTACTTAAAACGTATTTTGAATATAGCAATTTTAACTATTATATCTCCATTGGTAGCTGTCTCATTTGCTTTTAATAAAATTATGACAGGCAAAGCAAGTATTTTTTCTAAATGGTTGAAAGAATACTTTACCGTAGTAATAATTCAATTTTTCCATGCATTAGTATATGTTACTTTTGTAATGGGAACTTTAAAAATATCACTATCTTCAGTTACAGGTATATTATTTGTCTTAATTCTTTTAAAATATATGACCGAGGCTGAAAAAATAATTAGAGCAATATTTGGAATGGATAGTAATGCAATTCGAGATTTGGCTTCTACACCAGGACCAAGAGGTTATGCAAGTAGATTAAAAACAGCAGCGGGAGTTATTATTGGAGCTGGTGCTATTGGTAAAGCAAATAGTGCTGCTAGATCATTAGTATTCAGTCCACTTAAAAAAGGTGCGGAATTTGCATTTGGGCAAGAAATGATACATCGAGCTGAGAGTGCTATTAAGAATAAAAGAAATATTAGTGATGAGAATTTAGAAAATCCTGAAGTAGATAAAGATTATGTAGATGAAATTGTTGATTATGACGATGATGTAGCATATGAAGAATTGACACCAGAACAACAACAAATGAAAGATATTGTAGAAAGTGAAAGATATCTAGATAGTAAAGAACATGACATTGAATATACTGGTGAAACTCCAAAATATACTACAAGAAGCGAAATAGACGAAGCAAAAGTTAGATTAGCTCAAAATCCAAAGATTATTTTAGCTAAATTTAAACAAAATGTTCATGATGCATTGGATTATAGAACATATACAGAAAGATATGCTAAGAGAAATTCAGATGGTTCATATGAAGTAGGTGTAAGATTTAAGAAAGATAGAGAGCATATTCATATAAAAAGAGAAAAAGTATTTAAAGAGATGGTACGTCGCCAATTCTCACTTAAGAATCTTGTTGGATACACAGATGATGATCTTAAAGATTTTCAAGAAGGATATAGAAATGTTGCAACTACAGTAGGAGGATTCTTAGGTGGCATAGTATCATTAGGAGCTATTGCTGATTCTGGAACTTTTGGGTTAATGGGAATGTTCTATGGTGCTTTAGCTTTTCAAAATGGAATTGATTTACTAACAGAAGACAATAGAGTAGAGTTTCTACCACCAGATTTTGAGGAGGATCCATCTTTATCTGCTGAAGAAATAGAACTATTAAGAAAACAAATTACAGATGAGTTAATTACAAAAAAGGATAAATATATAGTAAATAGCATTGCTCGTAAGCATAGAACACTAGCAAGAAGATTATCAACACCATTTGAAGTTGGATTGGAAGTAACTACATGGCCAGCAGGTATTTTATATAGAAATGTTTCAAAAACTAGATGGGAAGCTTTGAAATTCGACTTAGCAGAAGAAAAAGAAGCTCTAAAAAAGAAGCGTACAATAATTATTCAAAAAATTAAAAATGAAGAAAGAAAGGAACAAGAGCAAGTTGATGCAAGTGTTAGCATGCATCAAAGAATTACCGAATTAGAGTCTGAGCCAGAAACAGTGCCAGAGCGCTCTAGATGGTTAAAAGAGCTTAGAACAGAAGTTGATACTATTGATAAGAAGATAGCTAAGATAGATAAAAAACTTGATAAATTAAAGGTTAAACAACAAAAGACAGAAAGAGTATCAAGAGATGCTACAACTAAACAAGAAGAATTCATCGAAAAGCATGGCCATATTAGTAGATCTGGAGGAATTGGTTATTCTGCTCGTGAACGTGCAGCTAAGAGAACTCTAGAAGTAGTTAAAAAAGTTAATAAGGAAAGTGCAAAAGTTTCTCGTATTCTTTGGGAGAAAGCTGCACAGGAGGCTAGAGAGGAAAGAGAAGAAAGAGAAAACAGACCAATTAATCAATACATTAATAGTGGATTAAAAATGGGCGTTATAAATAAAGCTCATAGCGTAATCGAAAAAACAAACGCTGATGGAACAACTGAAACAATTGAAGAGGAATTGTATGTACCAGTATATACTAATGAAGATGGTATTAATGTTACTTCTAATGTCTCTTTAGAAGAAAGAAGAAAACCAGAAGAAGAGAGAGTAGAAGCTACAGATGAATTTTATCAAGAATGTATAGAGAATTTTAAAAAGGCTCAAGAAAAAAGAGAAAAAGAAACAGCAGAAGCTCATAAGAAAGCTATTGAATCAGAAGTAAAACTTCCTTCTAGAGATACTTTTTCAAAAGCTCCTGTTAACTATAAAGTTACTATGGCAGACGTAAAAGCAGCTATAATAACTGCAGCTGCTAAACAAAGTAAAACTGTAAGAAAATTTGAATTAACAAGTACAAATAATGCAGCGATTAGAAAAGAACTATTTGGCATGGTAAGAAAGTTATACTCTATAGATGGTGAAATGCCACAAGAGTTACAAGATTATATCATGGGACTTGATTCAGAAATTGCTTTTGCAAGAGCTTCATTAGTCGCAGGAGAATTAGCTGCATCAGCAATTACTAAACAAATTGAAGAAAATGGTAAAGATGGTGTTAACATAGATCAAGCGGTTGAAATGTTGGAAGCAGGTTTAAAAGATTATTTTGAAGAAACAGATAACATGAGATTGCCAGAATCTATGAGAAGACATGATTATATTGAAGAAGATGAAATACTACCAGAGGCTGGTTATGATACAATCGAAAATTTAGCAAGAAAAACAATGGACAAAAAATTAGAAGATATGGCAAACATAATTAGAGCTAAAAATGCAGATAATGAAGAAGGTAGTGGATCAGGCGAAAGAGAAATTAGTCAATTACGTGAGAAATTGAAAGAGTCATTTAAGAGCAAATCAAAAGAAAGCGAAGATTCAAGAGAATCATTTAGAATGTTTTATGATGATAAGAAAAGAGCAGAAGGAAGAGAAGATAAATATGGATTTAGAGGACAAAATCCAGATAATCAAAGTACTCCAACAAGTAGCATAACAACTGCTAATACAGATCTTCTTGAACAAATTATGGCTGAACAAGAAACTTCAGATGATGATGTACTTGCTGAGATCTTGGAAGGAGTAGGACAAGAAGATGGAGAGCTTATATTAGAAGAAACAATAGCTCGCGGTGAAATGAACAAAGAAACATATAAATATATGAGCAATGGAGGAGACACTGAGAAAAGTTCAACAGATACAATCTTCGAGGATACAGAAGAAACTGATTATATTCCAACTACAGATAGTGAAGATACATCTTATTCTCAAGAGCCAATCAGTCCAACTTCTGAAGAGCCAATTGTTAAAACCTATGATGAGCCAGTCACTGCAACTTCTGAAAAGCCAACTGGTGAAACTCATGAAGAGCCAATTAGTACAACTTCTGAAGAGCCAATTATAGCTGAGACATCTTCTCTAGAAGAAGAAAGTTCAACTTCTGCAACTTCAACTACTGGAGCAGAAGAAGTACCAGCTTCAAGTGATGAGCTTCTTGAACAAATTATTGCAGAGGCTACTCAAGATACTGCAATGGGAGCTGGAACTGAAAGTGTAGAAAAAGAACCAGTGCCAGTTGAGAATCCATCACAACCACAACCTCACTCTCAATCTCAACAAAGAACAGGAACTCAAAGATTTGGAAAATCAGTACCAAATCCAACTCAACCTCAAGAAAATGAACCAGTTGAACAACCTACAACTGAGGAAGATACAACTCCAGCAGATGATCCAAATGGAGAAAGAGCATATTGGGAGCAAAAAAAGCAAAAAGAAAACGGTACTTTTGCAGAACCAACTCCAACATATATGGATACTTCTGGAACTACTGAGCAAAATACAGAGCAAGGTCAAACTACCCAATCAACATCAAGCACAAAAACATCACCTAAAAAGAAGATTGGAGAGCTTGGACAAGATGGTGTAAGGAAGTTTACAGAGGATAATGGTGATGGTTCAAAAGAATTTGTATTTTCTGGTGATACAGATGTAGAACAATTAGATCCAAATAGCCAAAAGAAAAAAGTTGGCCATATGGATTTACCACCAAGTGATGATAATAATAATCAATAATATATATATGACAGAAAGGAAGTAAGAAATGAAAATCAAAAAGAAAATGCTAGTTTGCGTACTAATATTTAGTTTAATAGCATTATGTACCAATGTTTCTGTATATGCAGCTATAAGTCCTATGGATGTATTAGATGGGGTTGTCAAATCACTACTTAAACTTCTAGGTACAGTAATTGGCATTTATACATGGCCAATTAAGTTATTGGTATTGGGCGTGTCTGTAGCCCTTCAAGGACTTATGAGTGTTCTTGGAAGATTAGGAGGTGTATCGGAAGATATATTTGTTACCCCTTTTACTATTCTTTTTAACAAATTAGAAGTAGTTAGTATTGATTTCTTTAATTTTTCTGAAGGGAAAGACTTTATTAATGAATTTAGAAAAAATATTGCAATGTGGTACTACGTATTAAGATTTATCGCTACAGCAATTCTATTGGCAATCTTAATTTATATTGGTATTAGAATGGCAATTTCAACTGTTGCTGAAGAAAAAGCTAAATATAAAAAGATGATAGTCGATTGGGTAACTAGTATAGCTTTATTGTATTTGTTACATTATATAATTGTATTTGTTATTGAAGTAAATACAGCACTGGTTGATATGTTAACAGCTGTTGCTGCTGAACAAGATATGGGAATAATGATAGCTGGATTATTGACGACCGCAGTATCACCTGTTTCTGGAATAGGTGGATGGGCTGCATGTATAGTATATGTAATATTCATTTGGCAAACACTAAAGTTCTTCATCATGTATGCAAAACGTATGATAACAATAGGATTTTTGATACTTATTTCACCACTTATAACAATAACGTATTCAATTGATAGAGCTGGTGATCAAAAAGCGCAAGCACTTAATACATGGCTGAAAGAGTTTATTTATAATGTATTAATACAACCATTTCATTGCATACTATATCTTTCTTTTGCACAAACAGCATTTAAAGCGGTTACATTTGGTGATCCAGACGAAGTACTTACATTTTTTGCAAGATCAGTTTTTGCCTGGGGTGAGGGTGATAGTCAGATAGCTATTATGATTTTTGCAGTATTATGTTTAACATTCGTAAACTCAGGTGAAAAGATTATAAGAGATATATTTGGATTTAATAGAGCTTCACATGTTGGAGACTTAGCTACAGCTGCTGCGGTTGCCACTGGTGCATTCACACAAGTTTCAAAAATTGGCAGCGCAGTTGGTAAAACAGGTGGAAAGATGTTTCCTGGAATGGTTGAAGGTGCTAAAAATGCAATTGCTAATACAAATATTGGCCAAAAGCTTGCTTCATCTCCAACAGCGCAAGCACTTGCTAATGTGGGACGCGGACTTTCTTCAGGAGTTGGTAGAGTAGTTGACTCAATTCAAGTTCCTAAAATGGATGGAAGCGGTGAATCAGGTTCATTAGGTGAAGTTGTTGGTTATCATGCTAAGAATTTTTCTAGTTTCGCCAATGAAAAGCTTGATACGGTTAAAACCCAACTTGGATCTTTGTCAAATAGAGTTAAGGATTTTGTAGATAAAGATAAACATCCTATTGCAAATGAATTGTATGGAGTAGCTAAAGGTGGTGCAAAAGCTGCGATAAAAGGATTTAGAGGAGTGCCAAGAGCTCTAACAAAAGCTGAAAACTGGAAGGCTGTAGGATTAATACAAGGTGTTGGTTTAGGTCTTGGTATGGAAGGAAATATAATGCAAACAGCCTTATATGCTTCTGTCTTTTCATCACTAGGTGGAGCAGTTGGAAATATGTTTGGTTTTGGTAAAACAAGAACAGCACAAGAGTTAACTGAAGATTTAGGAAAGAGTGTTAGAACTTTAGAAACAATTAATGAAAAACAAACGACATATAATGAGAAAGAAATAATAACACATATGAAAACAATAGAAGTTGCTGGAGATGCTGGCATGTATGATACAGATAAAATAAATGCTGCTAAAAATAGATTATTTGCCGCAACTAACGCAGCCACTCCTAAAGGTGATGTTATTAAAGCAGAAGAACTTGCTAGGGCTTTTATGGCTATGATGGGAACCTTACAAAGAGGAGGAAATATGCGTCAAGCTATGATTGATTATGATCAATCATTAAAAAATGACGGACATACATTAAATCCTACTAAGATGGTTGAGATTGAAAAAATAGCTAAAGAGATGCATACACAAATGGTTAATGGACAAATATATGGAGCTTGGAAACAAGCAAAACAACAAGGTGTGAGCGAGGAAACTTTTGCAAAAGCTTTACTAGAAAGTAGAGCCTCTGTTGGTGGTACAGAAATTCAACCAGAAGAAAGAGAAGCAGATAAAGATTATGATAATTTCGGAGAGCATTTTGAAATTGATAAAGCAACTAGAACATCATTTAATGAGGTGGAAGATTCTGCTAAGAAAGCATCACAAGCTATATCTGATATAATTAGAGACTTAGATGCAAACAAAAATGCAGATAAAAAAGAAGATGATTTAACAAAATATCTTGCAGATATGGCTAAATCTATTATGGCTTATCAAGCATCAGGAACTGTAAATGAAGTTGTTTTGGTTAAAATGATTGATACATATAATGTTACAGCTGAAAGAACAGACCAATTAAAAATTAATTTTGATGCTAGCAAGGTGACCAAATTGCCACCTGTTAAGCACTTTGAGAAAAATCCTTCTTCAGGTACTTATGAACTTAAAGAAAAATCACATCCATAATTCTAAGGAGATATTATGAGAGAAAATCAAGAGAAAAAATTAAAAATTGCTATAGTAATAATGATATTTGTTTGCATTACTTTAGTTATTTGTTTCCAAGTTCAAAAATATAAAAAAAGCCATAAAAAGTATGCAAATGTTGTAGTAGAAAATGGAGTTGTAAATTCAGATGCTGATTATGATCAATTAGAAAAAGATAATATGAAAGCAAAATTATTAAATATGGGTGAACGCGATAGAATGGAGTACTATATTGCGCACTTCATAAATTGTTGTGAAAGAAAAAAATATAATTTAGCATATGAAATGTTAGGAGAAGAATTTAAAACAAGTTATTTTCAAACCCAAGAAGCTTTTGAAGAGTATGCTAAAGAAAAATTTCCATCAATGGCAAATGTTGATTTTACAAACATTGAAAGAAATGGAAATACTTATGTTATGTGGGTTACAATTACAGATGTTTTGAATGGAAAAAGAGATTCAGGAATTGAGTACAACTTTGTTATAGAAGAGAAAGATATTAATAATATCAAAATGGCTTTTAGTGTTAAATAATAATTATTATTTTTTGGAGGGCGTATGAACTTAACTGACTTAAGATTGAAAATTAGACATTTTTTTAGAAAACATAAATTAGTAATATTAATTATTATATTGATTTGGTTGATAATATTTGCATTTAACCAATTATTAAAGTTGAGACCAGAATCAGAAGAGCGTACAACAACATATAAACCAACAGTTTCAGTTATGGATAGTACGTCAAAAGTTCCAGCTAAGGTGGCAAATGAGATAGAAACCAAAATTGGTCAATATGTAGAGTATTGCAATAATGCAGAATTTGATAAAGCATATAATATGCTATCTGATGATTGCAAAAAATATGCTTATGATTCAGATTTTTCAAATTTTCAAAAGCATGTTTTGAAGAAAATGCCTACTCCAAAAAAATATAGTATTCAAGATTATTCTAATGAGAGTAATAGATATATTTATTCAGTTAGATATTTTGATGATTTTATTAAAACAGGTCTAACTGAAACCACATATTCATATACAGAAGAAAAAATGGTATTTACTAAAAAAGGAAATGAATTATTGATGGCTATAGGCGATTTTGTAGATTATAAAACTTACGATGATGCTACACAAGAAACTGACTATGTTAGAATCGAAGTTTTAGGAAAACTAGTTAGCTATGATAATGAAAAATATACAGTTAAGTTAATTAATAAGAGTGACAACTACATAGCAATTTCAGATGGACAAGTTGCAAATGAGGTTACTATTTCACTTAAAAATGAAATAAGAAAACCAGAATCAGCAGAATATGTAGTTTTGTACCCAAAGCAAGAAAAAGAAGTAACATTTGAATTTATTAAATATTATGATGATAATGATAAAGTGTCATCTGTTAATTTTAACAATGTTAGAGTACTAAAGAAGTATTATGATCTTTCTTCCACAGATGAGGAAATTGAACAAGCAATAGCAAATGCAATTGCTAATGAGAGCATTCAAATATATGTTCAATAGATATATTTGGAATAGGAGTGATGAGTTATGGATGAAGAGAACATGACAAGACAACAGAAAAATCCAGCGGTAGAAGGTGCTTCTAATGCAGCAAAAAATGTAGCGAGAGACGCAGTAAAAAAAGCAGCTAAAGAAGGAGCAAAAAATGCTGTGAAATCTTCCGCATCAAATGCTGTTAGAGCGTTTTTAGCACCATTGATGCCATGGATTATAGGGATAGCAGTAATTCTAATTCTTGTTGTCGGTATAATAATGTTTTTTGTCAGTGGAATGGGACTTATTTATGCTGCTTTAGATGCTATGGCTGACCAGGTAAAAGAATTTGTTGCAGAAGCTTGGTATGGATCCAAAAATGTTGTACAACCATATGAAATTATTCAAGTTGCTGATAAAATAGAAACAATGGGATATGATTTATATGGTGAAGGTTTTGTTACAGATCCAGTTCCAGAAGATGAAAAAATAGGTGAAGGCGTTGATGAATATAGAGAAGAAATTGGTCAACCTATTGTTGCTGAGAATGTATACCTTGATCCAAGTGGAATACAACGAGATAATTATGGTATTACGAATATGGATAGTGACATAATAAGAAGATATCTGATTTCAGACAACTATATGTATACTTTATATAATGAGGATAAAGCCTTTGAAGGTTGGTCACATATTTTAAGTGGTCATGTATCATCTAATAGCCATGACGGATTTATTTTACCGAGATCTGGATTGATAAAACTAATTGAAGAAAAAGACGACCAGTTTGGTACTTATGGTGGTTATTATGGAACATTTAGTGTTTCAAAATTACTTAAAAAAATAATAAATTTAACCATTGGCGGTCATGTATCATGTTCTATTAATCTAGAAAATAAAACTTTAGATATAACATCATCGACAGGAATTTTATTCTGGAAGAAATCTAATGTTTTAAGTTATAATCTTGATGGTTGGACTGGTAGATACGGTATGCCTCTAGAGTTTTTATTATCACTACATTTAGCTAGTGAACAACCAGACTTAGTTTTGGATTTCTTGAATAACTTTGATACAAATGTAAATATTGGGTTGCATAAAAGTGAAGCTTCATTTATTCCAGGAATTGAAATAAGTGGGCAAATAATAACTTTACAAGATTTAATTGCTGTCGGAGAGGATGATTTTATAAAAACATTTTATCCTAGCTATTGGGAGCAATTGCAAGAGGAAGCAGCTGCTCAAGCTGCAGAAGAAGCAGCTCAAAATCCAGATGATACCTCAACTACTACGGATACTGCTGCTCAAGCTGAAGAAGAATATAGAAATAAAGTTGGTGAAGCAATAAGCGGTAAAACATCTTCAGAAAGTGGCTCAGACGGAAAAGCTTTATATGAGGTTGATGCAGGTAGCCAAGGAGAAAATGGTGCAACCAAAATGATGATATCTGAAGATGGAGATATTTATAGATTAGAAGAAAATGAAGATGGAACTAAATCATATGTAAACACTGGTGTTAAATATAGGATTGTTGAAGAAGGACAAAGAGAATATGATATTACAGAAGAAGATAGTGAGCATTTAACATATAATGAGGTGTATACAGCTTTATTCTTGGCTGCAGGTGGAGAGTTTAATAGTATGGAAACAATTGGTACTGATGTATTTAATACACTTTTACCATATATTAGAAATGTTTCTAATCACTGGTTTAGAGATGCATATTTTGTATTAGGAACAGACTCTCAATTTATTGATGAAAATGGAAGTCATACTATTAGAATAATCGAAAATGATAAAGACTTTGAATATACAGTTGGAGAGCGTTGGACACTATATGAAACTGATGAAAATGGAAATTATACACTATATCTAGTAAATGATGATGGTTCAATTGGAGATAGATACAACGGTACTCAAGAACAAGCATTGAAAGAGAATATAAGAGTAACTAGGAAAGCTATTACAAAGCTAGTTGACGAAAAAGCTGCTGAAGATGATGAGTTTAAAGCTGGAATCTCAGGTGGAATGTGGACTGCATACGATATCAATCCGAGTGGTGTAACTATAGATTGGACACAATGGGATGAAGATGCAAGAGCTTTTCCAGCGGGTGTAAGTGATTTAATTAAAGAAAAATTAAAATATCAAATTACTGTAACCAATCAAATTATTCAAAAACGTGATGGTGAGCGTGCTGCTACCAATGCAACGGTAAAAAAGATGCTAACTAGATATTCATACTATACATATGATGGTTCAAAAGAAAGAGCAGACGCTATTGCAGAAGATAGAAAAGCTAATAATGATTACAAACATGAAGATGAGTATGGTCATATTTTAGATAGTACATCTTCTGATCCAAGAAATCAAAATCTAGTTGGGAAGTTTGCTATAAATGCCGACTCATTATCAGCATTTAAAATATTAGAGAATATGAACACTCTTGATGCTGATCAGATTTATAGAGACTTTAAAGAACTAATTGTTGAATTAAATTATTTTGACAAAGAAGAATTAGCTGGTTTAACAGAAGTTGATGTATTTCAATGGCCATTGCCAGATACTGGAACTATCGGTTGGCCAGTAAGAGAGTTTTCTAAAAATACGAATGAATTTGGTACTCTAATTCATTCTAAAGTGGATTTAAAGAATTTATATGATATATATGCCAAAACAGCTAAATCAGAAGAACAAGGTGGAGGTCCATCTGATCCAGATGAAGAAAATGATGAGGATAATGACAATGAAGAAGAGGTAACAGCTGTTGTAAACGATGTTTCAAGCATGGGACAAATGTTTAGAAATCAAAAAGAATCATTGTATGCAGTTCAAGGAAAAACAAGTCATAAAATGGAAGGATCTGGCAGTGGATTTGGACAAAGTACATTCTTTGATACAGCGCAAGCTTGTTGGGATTTTATAGTTCAACATGGTGGCTCAATTTCATATGGTGCATTAGGAGCATGTCCATTTGCTACTCCAGGTGGAAATCATAAAAGTTCTATTGATTGTAGTGGATTTGTTACTTGGGTTATTTATGAATGGGGAACTGGAGAGATTAAATCTTATTTCGCAAATCAAAGAGCTACACCAACCTTGATGAAGGATAACTATCAAGATTTGTTTGGCTGGACTGAAATTAAATTGGGACGTAATCAAGATGCTAAACCATTATTACAACCAGGAGATATACTAGTAAGAGATAATGGTGAAGGTGGCGCTTATGGACATACTGCAATTGTAAAAGAAGTTAATGGAGATGTTGTTGGTTGGGATTGCGGTAGCGCATCAAATTGGCAAACTGATTGTACCGAAACAACTATTGGAGCAGGATTTGTTGCAGGTGACGGAAGAGAAGGAAAAATAATAAGAATTGAAGAGGTTCAAAAACCTGCTGAAAAATATAAAGGTTATGAAGGAAATACAGATGTTGTTTCACCAGTTACAGGTGAAATTATTGAAGCAGGCAAGCAAGTTATTAAGAATATTGAAACCAATGAAGAGGAAGAAGTTGGATATATTAAATTAAAAGTAATGACAACTGAAGATTTTGAAGCTCTTGATCCACCAACTGATTTTAATATTGAAAACATATCTGATTTGGATGATGAAAAAAAGAATTATGCCGGCTTTAGATATTTCTATGAAGATTATAAAAACTCTGGCGTATTAGGAATGTATATTATGCTTAGAGGTTTTGATGTTAGAATTGTTGATGAGAACTTGAAGCTGACTTCTGATTCTACAATTAGAGAAGATGGACAGGTTAGAAATAAATATCATAAGCATGATTATAATGATGTAATTGGTGAAAAAACAAGAAATATTCTACAAAATAAAGAAAAACTAAGAGATTATGCTTTAAGTACAATTAATTTTACAGTAAATGGAGAAGAAAAATTATATGTTAAAGAAGGCACTGTCTTAGGCAAAACATATACAGATGGAGATTTAGAAGAATTTAGTGATGTTTCTGAAATTGATAAAGATGAAGCTGTTGTTAGACCTTGTGTAGCTGCAGGAGAAACTGCTGAATATCCTGAAATGATGTTTTCAAATGGTAAGAAACCAAATTGGGAAGAATTTGAGGATGATGAAAAACCAACTGGTAATTATATTCAAGTTATATTGCGTACAGCTGAAGATGGTCAAATAAACCCAGAACCAAATGATGAAAATCCATCTAATACTATGCAAAAAGATAATATTATTGAAGATGTGGAAGACTATTTTGAATTAGATGATCCTGATTTATACGGAGATCAACCATATAAAGCTCAACCAGGAGATTTGGAATTGTTAGCGTCACTTATTCATCACGAAAATTGTGTTGGAGCTAAATCATATTTAGGAATCGAAGATGGAGAAAGAGCATCAAAAGCTACTGGATATGTTTGCGTTAATAGAGCTTTAGTAAACTTTGGAAATCATGGAACTACAATAAGACAACAAATAGAAGCTCCAGGTCAATATGCATCAAAAGATGCAGTTATAAATGAAGGTGATTACTGTGATGGCTGTCTAGAAATGGCTGAATGGTGTCTAACATATGATTGTAATTCTATTTCTAATCCAAGTACAAACGAGGAAATGACTAGAAATACTGTATTTCAAGCTGGATTTTGTCAATGTAGTGGTGGAAAATACAATTGTTGGTGGGTATGTGATAATGCTAAAGATGGAGCAACATTAACTGAATATCCTTCTAATCCATGGGATACATTCTATTGTAAATCACCTCAATATGAAGATTGTCCATAGTGAGAGGAGAGTTATAATTTGAAAAAGGATAAAAAAGTATTTTTATTATTCTTAAGTAGCATTTTTATAATAATATTTCTAATAAGTATATTTATTGGGAAAGCGTACTATAATAAATCAAAATATGGTGCTCAAGTAATGGGAAGTATAAATAATGATGAAATTAAAAATACGCAACACTCAATGAATTATAAAAATATTGAATTATTAAAATCATTAAATGGTAATATGCCGGTAAGTAGCGTATGTAAAAAAGTAGAAGAATGTATTTATATAAACTTACCTAAGATATATGATAGCGTGAAGGATTATGATGCTACTGAATTGAGTAATTATTATAAAACAAATATTGAGGATGTAAATAAAAAATTATATATTTCATCTGAAAAAAGTTTTATTAATCTAATTAATAAAGCCAAAAACATTAATGGTGACTTAATAAATGACTATGCATCCTGTGAATTTAAATATATTAATAATGCAATACAATTTGTTGTAAATTATAAAAATACTAAGAAAATTGAAGCACTTTTGATTGGGGATAACTCATCAACTATTAGATTTGATTTTTAGTATAAAAATTTTGGGAATTATTCAGGAGAAATGTGTGCCATATCTTGATATATGGCACACAGGGTTATTAATTATATGAATTCAGTAAAAAGAAAAAAAATAATTCGTAATTTAATATTTATACTATTGTTTATTATTATAGTCTTAAGTGTTCTTCTTTTTTGCAGTGTCAAGAAGTATTATTCTAATGAAGATGTTGCAAAATTAAGATATCTAAACTCTAATGAAATGAAAGATGATTACTTAATGATTCCATATAATATTCAAATGGTATATAGTTATTATTCTGGTGATATTTCTTTGATAAATATTGAAAAATCCATGTATTATTTTTCAAAAGAAGTTGTTCCTGAATATAGGTCTTTAGCTTCACAAATGGAAAATGTAAACACTAAGGATTATTTTGAAGAGAATAAGTATGCAATAGGTGTTGATACTGGAATTGATAATTATGAAGATTATAATAAATTCATAAATGGAATAAAACAATTAGATGATAACTTAGTGATAGAAACATATGAGTTAGGAAGTGAAAAACCTAGTAAAATATCGAATTATTTGCTTACAAGATTATTAATTAAGTATAAAGATAACAAAAGAATTATTTTTAAGGTAAAAATTTCAAAAGACATATTGAAGAATATTTCTTCAATCAAGTATTTGTATGAAAGAATCGAAGAATAATTTCAAGGAGAAATAGATATGTCAAATAATGAAAATCAAGAAATGCAAGTTAAAAATCCAAATCTTAACGCTGCCGTAAAACAAGGTAAAAAAGCAGCTACAACAGTTATCAAAGAATCAGCCGGTAATGCACTAAGAGCATGGATTACACCGCTATTGCCATGGATATTAGGAATTGCTGCAGTTCTAATTATTGTAGTTGGTATCATAATGTTTTTTCTTAGTGGTGTAGGATTAATATTTGAATCAGTTAAGCTTGCTATGGATGACTTTGGAACTAAAGTACAAAGTTGGTGGTATGGTGGGAGTCAATATGTTGTTCCTAATCAAGAAATCATAGATGTTGCAGATCAATTGGAGACAATGGGATATGATTTGAAAGGATATGGCTTTTTATCAGACTCTGTAAGCGATGATGATAAAAAAATTAGTGGACTTAAAAGAAATGTATCACTAAATGATATTACTGTTGATTCATCAGGAATTGCTAGAGATGAAAAAGGAATAACTAATATTAAAAGTAAGAATATAAAACAATACTTAATATCTTCTAACTACATGTATACATTATATAATACAAATAAAGGCCTATTTTCAGATAAAAATGGTTTTATAAGATTATATAATGATGGTGGAAGTATTGGTAATAAGGCAAGCTTATATGAACCTTCTTCATCATTATTAAGTTTTTTAGCAAGATTATTTAATATTAAATATGAAGATATACAAATTCGTATTAACACTGAAAATAAAACTTTAGAAATAGCAAGTGTAAGTGGAGTATTTTGGTGGAAACACGTTAATACTTTTAAATACAACTTAGAAGGTTGGACTGGAAGATATGGAATGCCATTAGAATTTCTTCTTTCAGTACATTTAGCTAGTATGCAACCAGATTTGGCTTATGAGATGACAGAACAATTTCCAACACATGTAAATATTCTTCTACATCCTGTAACTTCAACAATAACTGCTCATATAAATATAGGAGGAACAGATTATACAAGTGGAAGTCTTCCTACATATGAGCAATGGCAAGCCTTAGCAAATCCAGTGCCACCTGCTGAAGGGGAAGAACCAGCTGAACCAGAACCAACAGATGATGGATCTGATGGTGTAATGGAACCAACTGATTCAGATGACTCAGGAACAAATGGTTATGCAACACATGATTATTACGCTGTAAAAAGCGCTTTATCTACAGTTGATAATAGTTTTAGTATGGTTTTTCCATATATAGGTGATGTTACAGAGCATTGGTTTAGAGATGTTTATTTTGCAACCAATAATCCAGGTATTAGGTTTATCAAAAATGATCAAGAATTTGAATATAATACTGGTGAGAGATGGACCGATTATGAAACTGCAACAGATTCAAATGGTAAAGAGTATTATGTTCTATATGTTGTAAATCCGGATGGAACCCTTGGAGATAAATATAATGGTACTATTAAACAAGCAGAGGAAGAGGGAATAAAAGTATCAAAAAGAGCTAAAACTGAATCTGTTGGTGAAGGCTGGGGAGGACATTTTTCAGCATATAGTGTTAAGAATAATGAAGTGCTGATTAATAATACAGAGCTTACACCAGATGTTGTTGGAGGAGAAGACAAGTTTAACTCTATTCCATATCATGATGAGATAACATATGAAGCAAGAACATCTGAATATTTAAATCAAGTGCGTGATGGTGAAAGAGGAGAAACCAATCTACAAATAAAGAAGATGCTTACACAATACTATTATTATACATATAATGGTCAAAGAGAAAGAGCAGATGCAATAAAAGAAGATAAAGCAAAGGTTGGAGAATATCATCATGAAGATTCTGATGGTCATATTATAGATGGCACATCTTCTGATCCAAGAGATAAGAATTTAATAGCTAAATTTACTATTAATTCAGATGCATTAACAGCATTTAAATTGTTAGAAAATATGAATACTGTGGACTCAGATGAGATATATAGAGATTTTAAAGAATTAATTGTAGAATTAAATTATTTTGATAAAGAAGATTTTGCAGGAAATGCAACAGATGTATTTCAATGGCCTGTTCCAGATGCAGGTACTGCAGGCTGGCCAGTAAGAGAAGTAGAAAAACCAAATAATGTGTTTGGAACATTGATTAATTCAAGAGTAAATTTATTGAATTTGAAGAATTTATTTTTACAATATAGAGAAGATGAAGAAGAAGAAGTTCCAAATCAAGAAAATCAAGGAAATCAAGAAAATCCAAATGATCAACCAACCGATAATAATCAAGAGGAACAAGAACCAGATGGAGCTACAACGAACGAAAGTGGAGATTCCTATGTTGATAAAGATGGATATTCAACTCCAGCTTGGGAAGAACAAGTTAGACGTGAAGAAGAAGAGGTTAGGAAAAGAAGAGAAGCTGAGAATTATACACCTGGAGAGTATAAAAAAGATAATAAACAAGATACAAAGACAGATTCTGAACAAGAAGGCGTTCAAGGAGAAAGTGAAGGTCGAAATGCAGGTGGCGGTGTTACAGATCCAAATAGAGTAACAGAAGATTTTATTAAAGCAGAAGATGAATCTGGAAATGCTGGTTGGATTGATACATATGATATTGTAATGGATAACCTTGGTTATAATCATGCACATCCAGGATATTCTTCAAATGAAAGATCTTATTTGAGCTTTATGCGTGGATTAGGTGGAGTATTTGCAGAGTATTGTGGCGATGAAAATAATGGTGAAGGAACTTTTGAGGATTTTGTTGCAGCTTGTCAATATATGTACGGTTTAGCTCAAATATATGGTTTCGAGTATTGTAATGGTACTGCAGCAAAATGTGATCCACACCAAATGGATTATTTCGGTGATGCAAGTAATTCTCCTAACGATGCATATCGTGAAAGTGGTGTTGGACATTCTCATCTTACCTTGTATGGAGGTGGCGCTAAGTGTTCAGGATGCCATAATAGACTTTTGGATGACACAATGATTGCACAAAGATATGTTACAAATTGTAACTATACAACAGATAAAGTATTCTATAAAGCGGGATTATTTGATAGAAGTGATTCAAGTTGTTCATGGGGTTCATTGATAGCTAAATATGGAGGAAATTACGTTTATCGAACATCAGAATTACAAGTTGGTGATTTAATAGAGCACTTTGATGGTGGAGGATGGACGCATGTTTCATTTGTTGGAGAAATAAATGATGATGAAATAGTTGTATATGAAACAGGACATGCTTGGACCAATAAAGGTGATTTTAGATTTGTTTATAATAGATTTACAGATAAACCAACTGGACATGACACATGGTTTGGAGTTCATTTATTTGATTTGCAACCAAGAAATAGAGATGAATATGAAGGTTTTGATGGAAATGTTGATGTAGTATCTCCAATTACTGGTGAAGTTATTGATGCTGGTGAGAGAACAATTACTAATATTCAAACAAATGAAATTGAAACAATTGGATATATAAAAATTAGAGCTATAGTAGCTGGAGATATTGGAACTAGTATTCCAGATACAAATATTTCCAATATGGAAGACCCAGATACAAAAGTTGCAAAATTAAAAACTGGAACTCACGAAGAGCAAAAAGAATATAAATATGGTGGTTATAAATTATTTATGCAAGAATATGAAGCCGCCAATGTTTCCGGATTTATCCTCTATATGGAAGGATTTGACTTAAGGTTGTTTGAGAATGATGGAAACCGGAAAAATAAAAATGAAAGAACGGCGATGCTGCGGAATCAATTCAAAACAATGATGGAGAGCCTAAGGATAGGTATGCTCAGAAGTATTATCGCGATGTTATTGGGCAAGATACACGAAAAGTTTTGAAGAATAAACAACGCTTGAGAAGGGCGGCTGAACCACTTATTAAAACTTCTGATGGCAGATTCTTTGTTAAAGAAGGAACAGTAATTGGTAGAACATATACTGACAATGGTTACGAAATGAAGAAAATTAGAGATGAAGATACTGCTGTTGTAAGACCATGTTTAGAAAAAAGAATTGCTGATGAAACTATACCAAATATTCCAAAAGATTATTCAGTTGCAGGAATTACTGTTACTGATGAGATTCTTAAAGATTTAGAGCCTAATGAATATCCAACTGGAAACTATATAAGATTGGTACTTAGAACCGCCGAAGATGGAGCTGTAACGTCAGATTCTAAAACAGTTACAAGCGGCAAAGACAATGTTATAGAAGATTGTGAAGATTATATAGAAATCGATGAATTGGGTATAGCATATAATACTGTAAAGATTTTGATTATGGGAGATGAGTCAATATACTATAATGATCTTGGTGGACAATTTGCAGATCTAGCTAAGAAAGCAAATCAAAATACAATAGTTGTATGTGCATATGGATCTCATAGTTTGAACAGTATTGTAAATGGTACCAAAGTTAATACAGCATATTGGAATGGACAAGACCCTAAAGTAAAAGTGGTAAAAGGTTCTTCAACGATAGATGACGTATTATATGAAGATTGGGGCGCTATGGATAAGAAAGGAAAATGGGATTATATATTAGTTCCAGGAGATAGTCATTCAAGTATAAAAGATGCTTTTGAGATGATGAGTCGTTGCCTAAAAGATCCTAAAAACTTTATTATTTATTCAGATAGCGGTAATCCACAATCATTTAGTGGTGTTGCAAATGATTTAAAATGCTCTGTTTTAGGAGCAGGTGTTGTGTTTGATAATTATTCAGAACAGGGATTATTAGGTGGATCAGATAGTCCATCAGGAGTTAGACAATATATAGGCGCTTGTTGTCTATTTGCTAAAATCTATGGAAAGAATGATTTAGTATCATTTATTCCATTATATAATGACGAAGGTGGAACAACTAAAGACTTTTATCAAGAAGTTGAATATCATGATGGTGGTAATGCAGATAAATGTAATGTTAATAGAGAAAGAGCCCATGTAATACAAGACCTGGTTGTTGAACATTACGAAGATGGTGTTTTAGCTGTTAACTAATAATTTATAAGGTAGATGAAATGGTGAAAAGAAAAATATTATTTTTAATAATAATACTTAGTATTTTTATAGTAATTATGTCATTAGTATTTTTCATTTATAAATCAACACATAGTAATATTGCATATATATATAATGAAAAGATTTATGATGAAAATTTGATTTATCCATCTCATTCATATGTTATTTCTAGTTTTTATGATGGGGAATTGTCTTTTGAGACTATTAATAAATCAATTAATAATTTCTGCTCTAATGTGGTAAAAGCTTTATATAACACTTTTAGAGTATCAAACACTAATGAAAATATTAAAAAATATTTTGATTCTAATAAATCAAACATAAGAGCTGAGATAGGCATAACAGAATATGAGGACTTTTATGAATTAGTAACTGAGATTTGTAAGCAAGATAGTAATGATTTAGTTTTAAAAAGAATTGAGCTTGAATCTAGTGATTCAGAGTCGGATGAACTTGAATTTGAATGTACTATAGTGGCTGTTTATGAAGGCGGTATCGAGTTCAGATTTAAAGCAGTAATAGAAGATGATATAATTAGTAAAAAGTATTCACCAATTAAATATACTATAAGTAAATAAAATCGGTGGCTGTAGAATTTTTTCTACAGTCACTTTTTTAGTTTTTATATTGATAAAAAAAATTATTAATAGTACAATTAAAATGTAAATTGTGGAATTGTGTGCTTAGCGCATAGAAAGGAGTTAGATTATGGGAAATAGCAAAAAAGAAAATGATATTTCAACTAAAAATAATAATTCTAGTGCCAAAAAGCCACAAAAAATTTCTACAAATAAAAAAACAAAAAGTAACCCAGTTGCTAAAGCTAGAAAAAAAGAAACTGAGAAAAAATCAACCAAAGCTGTATACAATGTTAAAGCTAAAAAGACAACTACTGCCAAAAAAGAAAACAAAGCACCTGAAGTAAAAAAGGCTCAACCTATAGCTAACCCAAATGTTGCTAAGCAAGTAAATAGAACGAATAATCAAGTTAATCCTCTTGTTAATAATATTTCTTTTAATAATGTACCAAGAGGAAATGTAAATAATGATGATAAAAATTCTAAATATAAATCAAGAGCATCAAAATTATTAAAAGAAAAGGAGCCAGTATATTTTAATCAAATTATAGCTAGTTCTCAAGTTGAATCTACCAATAATTCAAAATTAGATTCTATTAAACAATGGATTAACAAAAATATTAAAGTTAATCATGTTATAAGAGGCGTTAATGCTAATTATAGAGTTAAGAAAACTATTAAAAATCAAGATCCAATATTAGTTATATTAACAGCCTTAATCTTTATTGTAGGTATGATTATTTTAACTAAAAATGTTAGTGCAATTGGTACAACAGAAGAGAATATTGAACTACAAGCAGTTGGAAGCTTCGAGAAAAATGAAGAAGTTGTTGATTTAGCAACAGTTTTAGCAGAAAATATCCAAACTAGTGAAAGTAAAGAAATTTTGACAATAAAACGTAGTGTTGACTTTGAAGCAGAATATACAAATAGTTCAAAATTACCATTAAATGAAGAAAAAATAGTGCAACAAGGTAAAACAGGACTTGAAGAGGTAACTTTTATAAGAACATATAATAATAATGATGTTGTTAACGATACAATTATTAATATTAATAGATTAGAAAATCCAGTTCAAGAGAAAATTGAAGTTGGAACTAATAAATGGATGGCAGAGCAAAATATTCACATAGGTGAACAAATATATGTAAATCAAGATACTTTACTAATGACAAGTGCTAGTGATAATTCAAACGAAATCGGAAATATAATTAAGTATTACGATGTTACATTATTAGATTATATAAGTAATGATTGGTGTAAAGTTCAAATATTTGACTATATTGGATATGTTCATACTGGTAACCTTACATCATCTTCAATTGATAGCTCTTTACCAGAAAAATGTAGAAAACAAAAGATTGTTTCTGTAATTAGCCCTAATATGGCTGTAAATGAGAAGAGTGGCTTGGCTAAAACAGATTTTTACTATGTATTATCTAATAATTCAAGCGATGTAAACCATATCTTTGATACAAATGCTGGAGTATTCTATAATTGCGAAGAAAAATATAACATAAATGGAATGTTTTTAGCTGCAATAGGAATTCATGAGAGTGGTTGGGGAACATCTACAATTTCTAAGAACAAGAAGAATCTATTTGGATATGGTGCTTATGATTCTGATCCATATAATATGTCATATTCATTTGACTCATATGAAGAAGGAATTGAATTGGTAGCTAGAATGCTTGTTAAGTATTATATCAATCCACCAGGAACTCCAATATATGATGGTCAAACAGCTAAGGCATCATATTATAGTGGTCTAACCATTCGTGCAGTTAATACAAAATATGCAAGTGATCCAAATTGGAATGTTAAAGTTTATAATATTATGAGAAATCTATATAATAAATTAGCTCCATAAAAATTGCAGAAAGGGGGAAAAATGTCTAAGAAGATTGATTTTAAAAAAGGAAAATTACGCGACGTTGGAACGATTTTTGATTTTAGTAGAATTGGAATTTTAATAATTTCATTTATAGCTTTATTTGTAATCTATGTCTTGTTATTTGGCGGAAAAATTGAAAACAATAGATATGCCACATCTACAACAAAGTTTTATAATGAAAATAGCGCAACAGATTTTCAAGTCGAACAAATTTTAGTTTATAGTTCTGCTTATGCAAATGATCATAGTGAAAATGGTAATTTGACTGATATTTCAATATCACAATTTTCTGACATAGCTATATATATCGATAATAAAAAGAATAGCAATGAGTTATCTGAAAAGAACACTGTTAACAAATTATATATAGATAATATTGCCGTAAGTATAGCGCAAGAAAACCCTCAAATAAAATTAGGATATAAAAATTTTAGCTTATTTGGAAAATATAATAGCATACTAGATGCAGAAGATGCTAGAATAGATTTTACTGTAGCACATTCAAATACAGAAAAAGATCAAATAGCGACACAAAGAATTGAAAACGAAGAAGATGAAACAACATATAGTAATGTTCCAACATTCTATACAGATTGTTCAAATCCAATTACTTTAAGTTATATAAATGAAAATTTAATTGAGCATTTAAATTATAAAAACAAATATGTTCCATTTTCTGGAGCTATATTAAATACTGCTAAGATCAATCTAGATACAATTAAACCAAAGATTAGCTTCGATATACATTTATTTAACAACTATAATGAAGAATATATAAGAAGTGTTTATTTGGATTTAGTATTTAAAGATAATAAGTCCAGCATAGGAGATGGATATATAATTCAATATAACAATTATGAAAATGGCAGTTTATCATTTTTGAAAAAATAATCAACGTCTACATTGATAAGGGGAATATTTTATGACACTAGAAGAGGCAAAAAAATTTTATTTTGATTACCGGATGTAATTTATTCTATGCTAATAAAGAAGGTGAATATGCCAAATTATGTTTGTATAATAACTTAGGAATCACAAAAGAACAAGAATTTGCTTGGATTGAAGATTATATATTAGAAAAATGTAATTTGATATCAACAGATACAGAATCTGCCTCAAATCTAGGATTATATATGTCATTATTTGAAGTAATACCTACTTTATATAAATCTAACAATTTATATAATCTATGCAATCAAATAATAGATACTATAGAATTTGCAATTAATAGCTTGGAACCATATAAAAGAATTTCATTGGCTGATT
>JAEEGL012538565.1_pt1 | contig 30073 bp, 29 predicted proteins | sample 9134231 | NCBI WGS metagenome assembly JAEEGL01 (sample SAMN16246548, study PRJNA631951) | gut metagenome | biome: gut microbiome; feature: rumen; material: fiber-attached | host: Bos | place: Iran: Karaj | collected 2018-10 | reverse complement strand
TAGTTGGAGAGATTAGTTGGAGTTGGAGAATGGAAGATTCTGGTTCTTTGTGTAGAAGGAAAAGAAAGCCACCACTCTCGAACTCCAACTTGAGACTCGAACTTGGTGATTAGTTGGAGAGATTAGTTGGAGTTGGAGAATGGAAGATTCAGGTTCTTTGTGTAGAAGGAAAAGAAAGCCACCACTCTCGAACTCCAACTTGAGACTCGAACTTGATGTTAGCTAGTGACTAGTGGTTAGTTGCAAGACATCATGGTAACGGGACAACCAACTACTAACTACCAACAACCAACTACTAATTCCAAACTCATAACTAAGCTGTAGCCACCCCCTTTACTCCGTGTAGGAAAGTCAAAAGGTCCGTGTAGGAAAGTCAAACCGTGCGTGTAGGAAAGTCAAAGGGTCCATGTGGGTATATGCCCGACCCCGTGTGGGTACAAGGCTTACCCCATGTAGGGGGGTGGGAAGTCGCGAGAGGGGAAGTCATTAGTGGCTAGTGGTTAGTAATTAGTGGCTAGTTCGAAATTGTGTATCAATAAGCTCAGATCACTTTGCTTTTCTCGAATATTGTACATGGGTCAGAGTAATTTCGCCCAACTTATCTTGGGGATGTTTATAGAACGAGGCAGAATGTTTCAGGCAAAATGAAGGGTTCAAGTACAGTCGTTCAAAACGCTCTAAATGCCGCCTTAAAACAACGCATCAGAGATGCGTTAGGTGTTGAGCCGGATGAGTCTCTTTTGAAGACATTAATGGGTGCATCGCCAGAGTTGCAGAAACAGCTTTTATTAGCCATGCGAACGGCCATGGATGCAGAAAGGAACGCTCCTAGGTCACCTATATCACGTGGAAATAATGGCTTGGCGGCGCTTTCATCAGACGCTTTGAATAACTTGAAGAATGAACTCATTAAGAGTAAGGAACTGACAGAATGCCTTAAAAGATGTGAGCATGGAATTGGTGCGCTTGAGTCGAAATTACAAGCATCGAAAGATTTATGGACTAAAGAACGACAGAAGGAAGACGCTGACTTGGATGAATTGCGTAAAGCCTCTGATTCGTTACATGACAAAGTAGATAAGCAGATTGCAGATGCAGAAGCAACCTTAGAGAAGTTTTGTGCTGAGAGTCAGACTATCGCAGCCAATTCATTGAAAAATTTTATAGATGGGAATAAAGGCGAGTGCGAGGATCTGAAGAGTAAGTTAAAGGATATGTTGGCGACAGCTACGGTCGCTACATTGAGTTCGGGTTTTGATGAGAAAAGGAAAAACTTGCTGCTTGTATATATCATTGAGGTCGTGCTATTTATAAGCTGCTTGGGAACGTTTTGCTACTTGGGCATACGAGCGATCTCAGATGCAGAATTAGTGGTTGCTCAGGATGTCTCAATTAAGATTGCCATGGGCTTGTTAAATAATGCACCTTATTGTCTTCCTCTGTTTTGGCTTACGTGTCATATAAACAAACTAATGAATCAGAGTAGACGATTAATGGAGGAATATGCGCACAAGGTAGTTGTGGCACAGACGTATACCGGGATGGCGAGACAAGTAGAAGAGCTAGCAAATAAGGGAGTTGTGAGTGCCAAGGAGTTGAGTGAGGAGCTGATGGCTAGCACTATAAGGGTGCTTTGTGCAAATCCAAATTCTGTATTGGATAAAGTGAAGACACAGACGCCTTTATCTGAAGTGACTGACTGTGTAAGTAAACTTGCAAATGCAGCAAGTGTTGTTCGCAATCCGCCATCAAAGCCGGATGGTAATAACTGAGAACGGCCATCTTGAGCGGACCGCATTGCGTATTGTGGGTAGAGGCGTTAGTTCAAATATGGGTTGCTGTCCAACAGAACAAGAGGCCGTGGATTTCGTTGGAACGAATGGGAGATGCACGAGCGCAACATTGAGGAAAGAACTGCAATCATTGGGTGCGGCGTGATGGGGTGGGAGCGAATCGAGCGAATATGTTTGGACGAACCGGACGGAAAAACACGATTTTTCGAGGGGCGCAGCAATAGAAAGGAACACAACGGATTTTGAGCCAAAATGACGCGATTTTGAGCAGTTCGGGGCGTGAAAAGGGCCGATTTGGAACCTCGAAAACGAATTTATGGCAATAGCAACGAACACAATTCTTCGCAAAGTATGCGGTAATGTATGAGAAATGAGCACTTTCGCGGAGGCGTAATCAATAGCCAGCGACACAACGGTATAAGAACGGACACAACCGTATTGTATGATTAACCATGTAGAACAGGTAGAGCAGGTAGAAGGGCTGAAAGCCTTTTCTTCATAAAAGAAACCTTCCATTGTTCACCTTCACCTATTTCCTTCACCTAAAATGATAAGCAATTTGATAAAGTCCGCCGACTGGAAAGCCGAAAAGCACGTCCCGGTCATAACTCTCCTCTCGCCATTCAAGCCGGGCGAGCCGTTAGAAGTGGAAGTCTCCGTCGGCAAAGAGATACCTCACCCTAACACGGTCGAGCATCACATCGCCTGGATCGCGCTCTACTTTGTCGCTGAAGGTAGCCAGCTGCCAGTCGAACTGGCTAGGGCAGAGTTCCGCGCCCACGGCCCCGACATTTTCACCGAGCCGGTTCTGAGGGCAAAGGTCAAGTTGCCTAAGCCGGGAACGCTTCTCGCCGTCGCTTACTGCAATCTGCACGGGCTGTGGGAGAGTGAGATGGTAATTGGATAATGTCGCTCGGAAGGTCTGCGGAGTGATAGAATGAAGAATACTGTGTAATTTGGTCTGACGCTCAAATCTCGTCTATAACTTCAATCATAACTTCAAAAAATCAGAGAAATTATCCAAATTGAATCACTCGCGCGAAGCGTGAGCGGGGGGCTCTGAAATAATTGTATGCGTGAGGGTTAGTCGGGTGGTGCTCTCGGAATTCATCTGCCATAGAATAAGCGGAGGTAGAATAGGAGGGGTAGGAATTATTGTTTGTCGATATCGTTATAGGCAAGTAGATTTTGCCAAAGTAAAATCAGCTAATTTGGACAAGAATATTTAATTTAAGGCAAGTTGATGATTGACACAAATTATCGAATATGAATAAAGCGGCGTTATGAAAAAGAGTAGTTTTTTGAGAAACACGTGGAAGGACATAAAGCACTCGCAACTAGTAAAGATCGGGTGGTTGATTAGCGGTGTCGTTGGAAGTCTAGTCGCCTGGTTTATGACTGCGAATGACAAGTCAACTATTAATCGAGACAATGTGATACTCATAGTCGTAATCGTCTTATGTTGGTATTTATTTATCATTGGTTTTATTTTAATGAAGAACCTTGCAAAGTATATACATAATACTTTTGTGGATTCGTTATATGGGAAAGTCATTACTAGTCTCACACAATTGAATTTACAAATGAAAGATCTCGTAAGAGGTGAAAATGTTGACGATGACAACTTGATGAAGGTGTTGAAGACAATTTGTAATGAATTGAAGCAGTTTTTTGATAATAAGACAAGTGCAAAATGTGGTGTTTCAATCAAGGTCACACTTTCAAAGGATAAGGAAATTACGTCATGGAAATTTCGAAATCTATGTCGGGATGACAAAAACACATGTCGTGACACAGCGGAATACCTACGAGCAGAACATACCGTGGTTGGCAATACTCCATACCAGCATGTTGTCAATCAATTGATTCGGCATAGCACAAAAGTAGCATATATCAATAACAACATACCGGAGGCAAAGGATTATTTGAACACTAGCAAAATCAATGAAGAAACAATATTGCCTTATAAGAGTGAACTGGTATATCCAATAATGCCGTTAAAACGTGGTGAAGTTGATTCTGTGATGTGCGGTTTTCTATGTGTCGATTGCGATAAAATAGAAAAATTCGATGAAAAACGTTATGATGTACCTGTGATTGAGAGCATTATAGACAATTTGTACGAATTACTTGTAAGAGTCATAGACACCCGCAAAAATGAAAATTAACTTTAGAATAGCTGATCATACGGCAAGCATGTTGGTGGTTGTGAAGAACAATCAAAGCCTAAATAAACAAAAGACAGACCTTCGAAGGGTCGTTGTCCGCCTTTTTGACGAGGCTACTATAAACCGATTGCAGGAAGTTGGCGGTAGTGTACGACAAAAACATCGGGGTTTATGGAAATGGTGGAATAAATAGCATACTGCACGCAATGGTATTCGGTTTGTTCTGTGCTTTATTATCTGCGCATTCTCATTATCAAGAATACAGTTTCTGTTGGTTCAAGTGTTTCCGTCAGTCTTTAAAATCCAACGTAGCGAAGGGGCAGAATGGTCGCTTATTGAGTTGCTGTCCGCTTGCAGTTCTATGAATAAGCGTTTGAACAATAATTCATTTTATGTGTCTACTCCTAATATTTTGCAGCGATTTATACATCTGGGTGTAACCGCCCTACATTGTCTGTTTTGAAAGTGTTATAGGCATCATAAAAAGGAGACATTGATGGCTGGATGTTATACACATTTGACATTAGTTAGCAAGCTTATTGACAAAAGAGTTCTTAAAAGTATTGGTATAGACACGCCAATTTCAAAGTTACTTCGCGAGTGGTCGAATTATGCATTGTTGGGTGCTGTCTCTCCGGATTTGCCGTATCTTGGTCTGGGTAAGAAATGGGCTGATAGATTCCATTATGAAAAGACCTCTCAAATCGTGCGCGAAGGATTGGTTACATTGTTTGGCAAGCCGTTTGATGATGTTTCCACCCAGAAGCAGATTGCTTGGCTTTTCGGATATGCGGCACATCTGGTGACAGACCTTTATATCCATCCTGTTATCGAGAAGAAGGTTGGTCCGTATGCGGAAAATGCTACAGAGCATCGTATTTGTGAAATGAATCAGGATGTTTGGATTTTAAAAAAGGAGATGTTTGATGATGTCGGACGGTGCGAGATTTTCGATAATACTATTAAGACGTGTACAGAAACAGGAGCGGAAGGGTATATTGTCGATAAAGCTATTTCAGAGTTATGGAAGTTATTGATCAAAAAGGTATATTCGCCATTGAGGAAACCTAGTCCAAGAAAATGGTTCTCTTTCTTCGTCACTTTGATGGATAAGTTGGCGGAGAATCCAGATAAACATCTCATCGTAACAAGGGCGGCACTAAAAAAATTCCATTATGCCTATCCATCTGAATCTGATATGGATTATGTAGATAATCTTCAACGACCGAATGGAGACCGTATTGATTTTTATACCGTTTTCAATGGAGCGGTGGAGAAAGTTAAAGTGTTTTGGACTCAGATGGCAAAAGCTTTAAGCACCAACAATGTATCCTGTTTTGCTTTGCCAGATGGAAATCTCGATACAGGCAAATTACTTTCTGATCCAACGACATCAATTTTTTGGGAGTAATATTTATGATTTTGCGTTTTCAGATTGTATTGGCCTCATTGTTGTTGATGACATTAAATGGGTGCAGATATGCATCTGTTGGCAGTCAATGTTCGGAGAGCAGAATAAGGCACTATGAGGGCCAAACAAGCCTTGTAAAGCGGTATACGGAGTTATTGGAGCTTCAGCTTGAAGACAATCCTTCGACTAATTTGAAAGTTTTGTCTTCTAATGATGTGGCAAAGCACTTTAAATCAATATGTGAGAAGCATGCCCATATAAGGGGACTTTCAGAGTATCGTCAAGAGGTGTGCCAGTTAAATGATGATGTTATTGTCCGTCTTGCGGAACCAATAAGTAATGAAACGGTCTTTGAAGATGGGTCTTGGACTCCACTTTATGTTGATTATCTTGGGTACACAAATAAAGTTGAGCGCTATAAGAATTTTATCTTGACCTTCCCTGATGATAAAATGAAAGAGCTTTGAGTCTTTACTATGGATTCCCATATTAGCCATTTGTGTTGTGTCGCAATGGATGTGGAATAATACAAGATGTCAAATAAGAAAGGAAGGTAATCTATGCCATTCAAATACACTTTGGAGAATTATCACAAGAAGGAAGAAAAACCAAAGAAGAGTCCGCATAAAGAGGACAGAAGCAAGGACGGGGTGAAATATAGAAACGAGTTTGTTCAGGCGGGGATTTTGGCAAAAGTTGATGACAAAAAACATATTTGGGTAAGGAATGTAGAAGATACCTCTAAAGAAGAATCAGAGTTCGAGCATGAATGGGCTGGATATTGGCAAGATAAGACACATTTGAAATTCCCTTCTGTGTGTTCCAATTGTAATTGTGGCAATGATGAAGAACACCCAGAAATTGTTGGCGCTCATGTCAGAATTGAGGGTGAGCAAACAGAAGGAAAAGGGGCGTGGATTGCCCCATTGTGCAAATCTTGCAACAGTGCAACCAATAAGGGCAAAATGAAATTGTCAACTGGGACTTGGTTGGCGCATGTTACTATGAGCAAGTCACATAAGACGGCGAGTGAACAGAAGCCATTGAGTTCTAATAACAAGGATAGAAATTGAACGGTTGAATAGTTTAGGAGAAAAAGGAAAACCTATGAACGAGGAAATCAAAGTTGGTATCATTGGCTGCGGGTTTGTGGGCGGTGCCCTCAAAGCGTGGCTGGAGGAGAATAACAAGGATGTGGAAATCCTTGTTAGCGATCCGCCGAAAGGGTACAATGACGACCTGAGCGGAATTGACATTGCGTTCTTGCAGATTCATGTTCCGACAGAGGACGACGGGACTCAGGATTTGACGCTCATGAAAGAGCTGATCCGCAAACTGCCTAATGTGCCGGTGTTTGTGAGGACGACGATTCTGCCGGGAACGAGCGATATGCTTTCTCGCGAGACGGGGCATCAGGTATGCTATATGCCGGAGTTCCTGACGGAGCGGACGCATATCGAGGACTTCAAGAGGCAGACGATGGTGTTTACCGGCGCAGTGGAATTGCTGGTTAAGGTGTTTCCCGGCAAGAAATTCGCCGTCATGTCGCCTTTGGAGGCTGAACTCACGAAGTACATTCACAACGTATTCGGAGCCTACAAGGTAACGTACTTCAACGCGGCGAAGGAGTATGTGGAGAAGATGGGCGGTGATTGGGCGAAGGTTCACACCGGCGTTCTGCTCTCCGGCTACATCAACGACACGCATACCTATGTCCCTGGCCCCGACGGCAAGTTCGGCTACGGCGGCAAGTGCTTCCCGAAGGACGTCAACGCCTTTGCCAAGATGACCGAGGGAACGCCCATGGGAACTTTGCTTGCGCCTCTTCATGAACTGAATGTGCATTTCAGAGGTGTTGAGGAGCATATTTAGTCTGAAATGCTGTACACACGGAGTGCTCGGACGGGATAGTGAGGATGGACAGTGAGCCATGATGAACGGACAGGAACGCAGGGGCGCTTGATGATATAAAAACTGACGATCTTTGGCAACACAACCAGATTCATTGGAAGATTGTAGGTGACAAGATTGTGACTGTGGAGAGCGTAGATTTGGCTGACGCGATAGAGCAACGTATTTTCGCCTCAGTTGAAGTGATGAGGGATTTAGATGAATAATGAAGACGAGTCTAACCTTTGAAGCAATAGCATTGGATGTCAGAGAGTTGTGAGCATGTCCCCTAACCGTCGAATTATTCTGAACATCATAGCCACATACGGGCGGAGTCTGTATGTGCTGGTGATAGGGTCGTTCATTAGTCGATGGGTGTTGGCGGCGGGAATGTGCGATTCGAGATTAATGTTGCTCTTGACTCATAACTGTTAGCTTTCCTTTAGATTTCTTAATCGTCGAATCAAAATGAATCAGAGTGAACGAGTTATTTGTAATGGAGTGGAGATCCCCCTAATTGGTTTGGGACCAGGTGGAATGGGGTATACTCCTAATGCTAAGCCGTCTACGCAAGTTCCGCGTTGGAATGTTCCATTGCGGGCATGGAATAAGTTCATGCGTTCGATTCGCTATCATTTCCAACGGTCGGAATATGTTTCAGCGGTTGCAAATGGGATCCGAGCGGGCTTCAGACTAATAGATTATTCAACAGCTTACGGGAATGGCGGGTTGATAGCAGATGCGATAGAAAAATCTGCCGTGCCGCGCGAAGACATATTCCTGACGGGGCGGATCAGCAACCGAGCCCAATTTTCCGGACCGAGTGCAGTAGAAGACCAAATCAAACGCCACATAGAGGAATATCGGACAGACCATGTAGATGTGTTAATGTTTCATTGGCCGGTGACAGGATGCTTCGAGAAAACTTGGCGAGTAATATGCAAAGCATACGAGAAAGGGTTAGCTAGAAGCATCGGTGTGGCAAATTGCCATAGGCATCATATTGAAGCGCTTATGAAATGCGGATTAAAGCCCATGATCAACCAATTCGAGGTTCATCCGCTGTTTACGCAGAAAGATTTAATAAAATACAATCAAGACCTTGATATTCAGGTTGAGTCTTATACACCGATCGCTCGCAATGACGATAGGTTGATGAGGTTGCCAAAGTTGCGGCAGATTGCGAAGAGTCACGGGAAGACCACAGTCCAGGTGGTACTGCGATGGCATATTCAGCACGATCTAATTCCAATTGTTCGCTCCCGTAACAATTTGAGGCAGAAAGAAAACCTCAACATTTTCGATTTTGAACTGAGCGCTGAAGAGATGCGCACGATTGACGGCTTCAACATAAACGCACGACTCCGTTATGATCCGGATAATTGCGATTTTAGCATCTTATAGGACTGTGTATGCTTAATATAAAGCGAAAAGAGGACTGTTGCGGATGTAATGCCTGCGGGGACATCTGTCCTGTTCAGGCTATAACTTTTACCAAAGAAATGGGAGATTTTTTATATCCGAAAGTTGACGAGAATAAATGTGTACGTTGCGGGAAATGCGTAAGCGTTTGCCCAATTTTGCATAGCGACGAACTTAAAACGCGAAATTCCGGTTTCAAGATGGAGGCGCATGCCGCTATCTCGAAACGCATCAATATCCGGTTCGATAGTACATCAGGGGGGCTGTTCACTGAATTGGCTGAATATGTTCTTGATCACGGAGGTGTCGTGTTTGGTGCGGTTTGGGGAGAGTCATTTACTGTTATGCAGATTGTCTCGGAGTCGAAGGATGATTTGCCTCGATTACGAAGTTCAAAGTATGCTCAAAGCGATGCGAGAGGATTTTATTCAACGGTTAAGAACGCCATACAGAACGGGCGTATGGCTCTCGGTTGTGGAACTCCATGCCAAATGGCGGCATTGAGAATGTTTCTAGGGAAAGAGTATGAGAATTTAGTAATAGTTGATTTTATTTGCCGTGGGATAAACTCGCCACTTGTATTGAAGAAGTACGTGGAGATGATGGAGTCACAATATGGCAAATCAGTTGTTGCCATAAAGCAAAAGTGTAAAGAGCTGGGATGGCATCGATTAACTACAAAGTTTACCTTTTCTGACGGAACGATTTCATATGATCCGCGCGAGACTTCGCTCTTTATGCGCGGGTTCTTGAGTGCGAATTTGTTTTGCAGGGCATCATGCTATGAGTGCAAATTTAAAGGCTTCCCGAGATTGGCGGACATTACGTTAGCTGATTGTTGGACGGCGGTATCGGATCTTGACGGGTGCTTTAATAATGATTTAGGAACTTCGTTGGTTTTGTGTAATACAAAGAAGGGATCAGACTACTTCAAAAGAATTGCGGAAAAAATTGATATTGCAGAGATCGATTTCAAGAAGGTACTTGCCGGCAATAAAGCTTTGACAGAATCCTTGCAGCGTCCATCTGTGGATCAAGTGGCCTTTTTTAACCATTTGGAGACAGACGGTTTAGCACAGGCTATGTCAGTATTTGCAGCAAAAGGGAAAACAAATAGACAAGCTATACTAGGAATTCTGAGAGGCATAAAGGCAATCCTAAGGCGTCCGTATGACATTTTTTCGTTGGCTAGGAACAATGGGATACGTCGAGTCATCAAGGGGTTGCCGTTACTAAGAGTGAGAGGCCGTGTCGTCATAGTCAAAGATAAGACTTCTCGGATGTCAATTAATGCCGAAACATGGATTGGACAATCCAGATTTAAAGGGAAGTCCATGCTTGAGAGCCGCTTGTTGTTGGAGAAGAATTCGGAATTTATATCAATGGGATATTCATTCGGTTATGGCTGTGACATCGAGTTGTTCGATAATGCGAAATTGGAGATAGGACACGGTGGTTATTCAAATATCGGGTTGACTATAATTTGCGGAGAATCCATTAAGATTGGCCAGGATGTCATTTGCGGCAGACATGTCACCATTAGAGACACTAATGGTGACCATGTCATAAATCGCGAAGGATATAAATGTACTCGCCCAGTTGTTATTGGTGACCATGTTTGGTTGTGTGAGAAAGTGGCTATTATGCCAGGAGTGTCTATTGGATCTGGTTCAGTCATTGCGGCTGGAGCTGTAGTTACAAAAGATATTCCGCCCAACTCGCTGGCGGCGGGGGTCCCTGCTCGTGTCATACGGACTGGTGTTTTGTGGAGAAGGTAAGGCCGATTGATAGAGGTTGTGGGAATATCTAATGCGGAATCGTAGTGAGCAGATATAACAGACGAAGGCTACAATGCGCAAGGATGGCGAGGCTCGAGAGACCTGACGCCAATGCTGGACGTATTGCGAAGAATACTGTTGTTTTGTATTTTCGCATGCTTGCTGTTATGCTCGTCGGGCTCTTTACAAGTCGCATCCAGCTGCAAGCTCTCGGAGTTGCAGATTTGGGGCTTTACAATGTGGCCACTGGTGTTGTTGCTATGTTTGTTTTCCTTAATGGATCACTTTCAGTGGCGTCTTCGAGGTTTCTTGTTGTCGAGATGGGTAAGGGGGCTGTTGGTTCGTTGAAGCGTGTTTTCTCCACGGTGTTTTTTGTTCATTTGATTTTGGCTCTCGGATTCGTGGTTATTCTCGAGACTGTGGGGCTGTATTTCTTGTCCACAAAGCTAAATATCGACCCTTCGCGCATCAGCGCAGTGAAGTGGGTTTTCCATTGTGCTGTTGCGACTACATTCCTGAGCGTAACCCAAGTGCCGTACTCAGCAGTGATTGTTGCCCATGAACGAATGAGCGCGTTCGCTTATATGGCGATTTACGATGTTGTTGTTAAGCTAGCTATCGCGTACGGATTGCTTGCTTCATCTGGCGACAGGCTCAAGCTATATGCGGTCTTGCTACTTCTGTCATCATTCGTCACTATTTCAATATATCGATTGTATTGTGTGCGAAATTTTACAGAGGCGCGGATTAGAAAGGTATTTGATTTTGAACTTCTTGCGCCGATTTTTTCGTTTGCGGGATGGCATATTGCGACTCAAACGGTGATAATGTTGCTTACGCAGGGTGTGCTGATGCTCAACCAACGTTATTTCGGGCCTGCGCTTGTGGCTGCGCTTTCAATAGCGCAGAGCGTCAATTTTCATGTCCAGGGTTTCATAAATAATTTCAAGACTGCCGCTAATCCTCAGATTATTAAGTTGTACTCATCAGGGCAACAGGAAGAAGCTAAAAGGCTGTTGATTGAGACTGTGCTGTTCTCCGTTTTCATTCTCCTGGTACTCGGAGTGCCGATATGGTTTTACTCCGCCGAGCTCATGTCTTTATGGCTTGGGAGCAATGTTCCGCAACATTCCCCAGTGATGGTCAAAATTATTCTCGCGGGCGCATTCTTTTCTGTGTTTGATACTTCGTTATATGTCATCTTGTATGCGGCGGGGCGGATAAAGGAAAACATGTGGTTCAATGTCCTTCTCGGTGGTTCTGCTTTTATTGCAATTTTTGTGATGATTCACTTTACGCACAACCCACTATCCTCGTGCATAGTTTTGGCTTTCCACCAAGTTATGCTTGGGGTCATTGCGAAGCCGATTCTTTTGCATTTAATCGCAAGATATACGTTGAGCGATTTTTTGAGAATCTTTGTTCCGTCCCTGAAAGCTTTTTTAATTTGCGTTTTGATCGCTGGATGTGTTCGTTCGGTTATACCAGTTAATGTATTTTGGGTGGTGCCGGCATGTGGTTTAATTGCCGTGATGAGTACATTGGCGATATTTATGTTTGCGGCATCTAAGACGATGCGATATCAGGCAATACGGTTTTCAGAACGGATGCCTCTGGTGGGGCAATATTCACATGCAATTTTAGGGCAGATGGACAAACTGATTGAAAGATTGCGGTGATGCCTGGACCTGTTTCAAACGCGTGTAGCAACAAGATAGCCAATGCGGGAGTAATAGCCGCATTACTTGTTGTCGCTGTGCATGTTGCTGGACGAAGTTATGACGTTTGTAGCCTAATGTGGTTTTGGGAACAATTTGTGCATTATGGCATTTGTCTTATAGCCGTGCCTGCTTTTTTTACTTTTTCTGGATGTTTTTTAGCTCAACATGTCGGAGAAAGCGGATGGTGGCGTGAGGAATGCCATAAACGAATTAGAACACTCCTAGTTCCATATTTATCTTGTGCTCTTTTCTATGCACTGTTAAGAGCAATGATATCGGTGACAGCGAATGTTATTCATGGCCGTACGCTTGGTATTGAGCAATTTGGCCTCAAGTATTGGCTTAAGGCGGTGGGGTGTCTACCGTTTGATTGGCCTCAGCTTGCGCCATTGTGGTATATGCGTGCGCTTATGTTGTTTGTGGTGGTTAGTCCGATTATTTTATGGTATGTGAAAAGGTTCAAATGTGTGGGGTTGGCGTTTCTTTGGGCGCTTTCGCTCTTGGTTGGATTCTGTTCTGTTACTCCTGGCCGTTTGAGTTTGTTCTTAACAAAATTTGTAAGTGTCTCTGGGCTTTTATATTTTTGTGTTGGAATGTATTTGAGAGTCTTCAGTGCTTCTTGGCTCCCATCAAGAAAGAGTAGAGCATGTCTATGCGTCTGCGCAGGTTTAATGCTAGTCATTGTATCAGTTTACTGGCAGCTTATTACGGGATATGAAGCACATCGCGTGTGTAGACATTTGTTTGTTCCGTTATTGCTTATTGGTCTTTGGTATTTTGTGCCATCAGAGAAGTTCCCTGCGTGGCTGATTCGTTCAGCGTTCCCAATGTACCTTTTGCACATCCCATTATGGTTTGTAATCGGTTTCCTTATGCCTTTAAGTGATGCAACAATCTTCGGTTGGTTGACAAAATGGATAATCGGTATCGTGGGTGCGGTTGTGATTTCTGTTTCGTTGAGGCGTTTTGCAAACCCAATAGCCCATGTCGTTTTTGGCGGAAGATGAGCAATATGAAAATCGGCATACTAACCTTTCATTCTCAACTCAACTACGGCGGCATACTGCAGTGCTGGGCGTTGCAGACTGCACTAGAGAAACTTGGACATGAAGTCGTTGTGATCGACAGGTGGCTGCATCCCGATAATCGCTATCTTGAACGTGGGTTCAATAAGTGGCGGGTTGATTTCTGGGCTAGATTTCTATTGCGCGCCATCATGGGCTTGGGTGATTGGGCAAAGCTGCAAAGAGTCAGAAAGACTAAGCGGTTTATAAAGACATATCTAAATTTGACACCATATCACTTTGTCGAGTGGAAAGATGCTCCTAAGGATCTTGGAATTGATATGCTGGTCGTTGGTTCGGATCAGGTGTGGCATTGCGGGGATTGGGGCGACCCAAGGGCATATCTTCTTGCTGGCGCACCAAAGATGCCGGCAATTGCGTATGCGGCATCGTTCGGAATGCCCAGTTTGCCAGAGTGGTTGAATGGAGACAAGCAGATTCCATCACTTCCCATGTACAAAGAAGGGTTGAAGCGTTTTCGTGCTATTTCTTGCAGAGAAGCTGAAGGCGTTACTATCTGCAAAACTCTGGGCATTGACGCTACGCATGTCGTAGACCCGACGTTGTTGGCTTGGTTGGACGGAGACAAAACGGCAAAGAAGAATGAGATAGTTTGTTATTTCATGAGTGAATCTGTGGATGATAATATCGACGAACTTGCAGAGTTTGCCAACAAAAATTGCTGTGCGGTCAGGATATTAATGAAGGATCCTCCGATGCTGCCGATTCCTAAGAATGTCAGCATGCTTGTGCAAAATCGTAAACGTAATAAAAAAATAGTAGGCTCTAATGTGCAGATTATGGCAAGCGCGTCTCCGGCAGAATTTTTTGACGCATTTAAGACAGCCAAATATGTCATAAGCGACTCTTTTCATGCCCTGATGTTTTCTATCTGCTTTGGTTGCAATGTTCGGATATTGCGTCCAAGATCAGAGTTCCGCAAGGCTATGTTCGCACGGATTGAAGAATTCGCTAATCACGCCAATGGGACCCTATTAGTGGATTCAGTGCAAGACGCTCTTGATTCTTTCAAGAGCGGGAGGATGGTTGAATTTGACCGCTCGTGGCTCACAACAATTCGCCACGATTCTCTCTCCTGGCTACAAAGTGCGATTGCATGACACCTTTCTTCTCTATAATCATCCCTGTCTATAATGTCGCGCCGTATCTGCGCGAGTGCCTGGATTCTGTTTTGTCGCAGACTTTCACTGATTGGGAAGCACTTTGTGTTGATGACGGGTCGACCGATGGAAGTGGTACGATTCTTGACGAGTATGCGGCGAAAGACAAACGATTCAGGGTGATTCATCAAAAGAATGCTGGAGTAAGCGCGGCAAGGAATGTTGGACTGGCTAATGCTGAAGGAGAATGGTTTCTTTATTTGGATGGGGATGATGTACTGCGCATGGATGCGCTCGGAACATTCCTGACATATGTTGGAGGCACCAGCTCGTTCGACGGCATTCTTGTCCAACCCTTTATCCCTCATTGGAATGGTCAGGACATACCAGCGAAGAAAGTAGTGACGCAGGTTCTTGTCGAGAAAGCTTCAAAGAAAGATTTATTCCTTGGACCTTATGCAGCAAATGGATTCCCGTTCTCGCGAGTATATCGACGAAGTGTCTTCGGACAGCTGAGGTTTCGTTGCGACATCGCGATGGCCGAGGATGTCTGTTTTTGGTTCGATGCGTTGTGCTTGGATGCAAGATGGCTTATTCTGCGCGCTGAGTATTATCTTTACCGGCAAAGGCCTGATTCTGCATGCGGTATAAAAAACCCACATCGTTGCACACAGGCCCTCGATGCGGTAATTCATGCTCTTCGTGATATTGGCAGTAGAATAGATCCCTCGGGAGAATCGCGTCTTAAATATTTGCGGCGGTTTCCTTATACAGTTGTCTACAATCTTAATCTTGCGATTGCCCGGTATAATGAGCTATCTTGCAATGAAAGGATCCGCATTAAAGAGCAGGTGGCGGAAATTATAGGCGAGGCTGGGTGTTGGCCATTTGGTATGTGGCTTAAGATGAAGCTATGGATTGTGGCTGAAGGCAAATGGTTGGCCTTGTTGCCGTCAGTTATGTTTTGTGAGCGTTCCTATTTGTTGGCCAGACGGATCGTAGGGGCACTGTGCAGAAAAATGGGTTTGCGGTGAGGATAAGTCATGACAATCGCTATAATAATCGCTGGTGGCGTTGGTTCTCGAATGGGGGCGGACATACCGAAACAGTTCGTGCAAGTGAATGGCAAGCCGGTGTTGTTCTATACGCTTGAAGCATTCGAACAGCATCCGATGGTGGATGCCATTGAACTTGTCTGCATCGAAGGGTGGGAGGATTCTGTACGGGCGTGGGCGAGGAAGTACGGCATCTCGAAGTTGAAATGGATTGTCAAGGGAGGCGCAAGCGGTCAAGAGTCCATTCGCAATGGCGTGTTTGGCCTTGAAGGTAAGTGCCAGGCAGATGATGTCGTGATCATCCACGATGGTATTCGCCCACTTGTCGATCCTGCGGTCTTGGACGACGTGATCATCAAGGCGCGGCAGTTTGGCAACGGAGTCACCTCAATGCCGTACAACGAGCAGATTTTCTTGGTTGACGCAGAACGACCAGATTCGACAGTTAAGTATATCCCCCGTGAAACTCTTCGCCGAGTTGCAACGCCACAGGCCTATCAATTTGGGCTACTTGATGAAAAGTATCATGAGGCGTTCGAGAAGAAAATAGGCATCTACGGTTCCTCATATACCAATACGATGATGACCGAGCTTGGCGTAAGGCTCTTCTTTGCCGCGGGATCAGACCGGAACATCAAGTTGACAACGCCAGGGGACATTGAGATTTTCAAGGCAATGATTGCGGAGCAGAGGCCATTCGCAGAATGTTAAACTCCTTGATTTCCAAACTGGCTTAGCTAATTGCTCCAAACGCATAGCTCATCTCTCATTGCTCATCACACTTTCCAATATGAAGCGACTATTACAAATACCGGAATACGTTGAGGACGTAAGACGGGTGGCAAATCTTCCCCTTCTATGGGAGAAATTGCGTGGCAAAACGATTCTCATAACCGGAGGCACAGGTCTCATCGGCAGTTTCCTTATCGATGTCTTGAACGCGGCAAAGCTTGGTTGCACAATTCTCTTACTCGGTCGGTCAGAGGATAAAGCAAAAACCAGATTTGTAGAGTATTGGGATTCTGACTTGATTCGATTTGTGAAGTGGGATGCCGCTGCGCCAACTCTGCCCATGATTGACGGGCCAATTGATTTCGTGCTTCACTTGGCAAGCAACACGCATCCCGTCGCATACGCGACAGATCCAATTGGGACGATCACGACAAACGTCTTGGCGCTAAATAATCTGCTTGCCTTGGCATCCGAGAAGAGGGCGGCTCGCTTTCTCTTCGCATCGTCAAATGAGATATACGGGGAAAACCGTGGTGATGTGGAACTCTTCGACGAGAAATATTGTGGCTACATCGACTGCAACACGCTTCGTGCCGGGTATCCAGAATCAAAGCGTTGTGGTGAAGCGCTTTGCCAGGCGTATATAAAGCAGAGAGGGCTCGACTGCGTGATAGCCCGTCTGACGCGAACATACGGGCCAACGATTCTTCCGACTGACACAAAGGCCATAAGCCAGTTCTTCAACAATGCGCTTCGGGGAGAGGACATCGTCCTGAAAAGCGAAGGTAGGCAATACTATTCATATCAGTATGTAGCCGACTCGGTTTCGGGCCTTTTGACTGTTCTCTTGAAAGGCGAGACGGGCGAAGCGTATAACATTGCAGACGAATCGGGTGACATCACACTCCGCGATCTGGCTAGGTTGATTGCTGAGAATGCAGGGTGCAAGGTGGTATTTGATCTCCCGGATGCTGTTGAAGCTGCGGGGTTCAGCAAGGCTACAAAGGCGAGATTGGACGGCAGCAAACTGCGAGAGTTAGGGTGGTCTCCGCTTTATAATGTGGAGAGTGGCGTCAAAATTAATTTTGATCTTTTAAGGAAGATTCGCTGAGATGGTGGACAGTGGTTTCCGTAAGTTGGTATATGGAATCGCGGCGCGGCTTGTTAGTGCCCTTGTACCTGTAAAGAAGGGATACTGGGTATTTGGTGCGGACTACGGTCACATGTATCGTGAAGGGTCGAAGTATTTGTTGGAGTACATGTTGCGGCATCATCCCGAGTATCAGTGTTGTTTCATAACACGATCAAAAGATGTTTGCGCATTGTTACGGCAGAGTGGAATCCCATGTGCCAACAACTACTCTTTGAAGGGAATATGGAATGTGGCAAGGGCTGAATGTGTCTTTACCACGCAGGTGGCATCGGATGTCCTATTTGCATTCAAGAAAAGAAATAGGCGATATTTCTACCTGATGCATGGTATGCCTATGAAAGTGGCATTGGGAGTCTTGAGGAAGAAGAAGGGGTGGAATGATGGTTCCGGAGATTCTTTGTGTGACAGGATTAAAAGTGCGGCTTCGCATTTGTTGCTCGTTGATTATAAAATTACAGATTCTGAATTTGTGTCTGCGACATCGGACTTTTTCAAGCATTGGATGGAGCCCGAGTTTGACAATATAACCCCAGTTAAAGTCCTTGGAATGCCTCGGAACGATGCTTTGTTCCAGCCGACTCGGATGGAACATGAAAAATGGATTGGAAGGTGTGATGGAAAGTTTATAATCTCTTACATGCCGACGCATAGGCTTTATGGACGCGGAAAGGTGGCGCCGTCTCCGTTTGAAAACAGACCAGATGTGCAAGATTGGATGAAGAAGAACGGTGTTGTGTTAGTTGTTAAAAATCATCCTAACATGTTGCGTCAGTTTCCGGACGGTTATTCTCCATACGAGTCACCCTGCATCAAAGACATAACAGCAGCACAAATTGATCCTATGACAGTTGTCTATCATTCGGACGTATTGATAACGGATTATTCGAGTGTTTGGATGGATTATCTCTTACTGAGACGGCCAATGGTATTTTACATCTATGATGACTTTGTACATAATGATGTAGGGGTTTATTATGATATCAAAGAAGAAGGCATTGGGCATTTCTGCTATTCCGAGGATGAATTGTTTGAATTGATCAAGAAGATAAAGGGAAATTATGATGCCATGCGGCCTCGCGAAGAAGTGGTCCGAAAATTCCATAAATACGTAGATGGCGATTCATGCGAGCGGTATTTTAATGAGATATCAAAGGGACGACATGCCGCAGGTTAGGGGTAGAGACCAAGAAATCGATTTCATAAAGGGGATGCTCATATGGTGCGTGGTATATGGGCATGCTGTTGATGCGTTATGTGGTCGGTTGCCTCATCAAAGTGTCTGGTTGCATGTATTTGTCAGGACATTTGATCTTCCATTCTTCATGGTGATATCAGGGTATTTTTGTCAGAAAAGTCTTGGCCGCAAGAACTTGTCGCGTGTTGTCATTGATCGTTTGACAATGCTTTTATTCCCGATTGTAATTTGGACTTTGTTGCGTGGACATCTGAATATTGTGTCCGGAATGTACTATTTCCTGTGGGCCGTATTGTCAAGTACCATGGCTTGTGTTGCGGTTAGATTGGTAACCCGTTTGTGTAGGGTAGAGTCAGTGCGAATCATGGAATTGGTCTTCCTTTGGTTTCTGGTTGTTTTGCTGTATTTTATACATATGCCATGGAACTTGTTTTACCTGTTCCCCTTTTTTGTGGTTGGGTACGGTTTGAGAGATCTCGATTTTAGATTGACGAAAACCAGTTTTGCCACCATGGTGATTGTGTTCGCCGTTGGGCTTTGCTTCTGGTCTGCGGCATATTCGCCTTGGCGGCTAAATGATTTAGCGTGGCGAACTGATTCGTTCGCAGTCATTTTGTATGCCTACAGGACAGTTCTAGCCATAGCAGGCGTGTATGTCATGAACTTTGTGTTTCGCGCAGTTATGGGATACCTTAGCCGAACTCCACTCGTGAAGTCTGCCATTGTAGAAGCTGGAGCGGAAACCCTCGCAATTTACATTCTTCAGGCAATTCTGGTTGAGCGTGCAATAGGGAAGCTCTTAAGCGTAGTGTTTGGTCGGCTTGGCATTTCAGTAGCGGACTGGTATGTGAATCTGGTTGGATATGTTATTGCGCCCATAGTTGCTTTCTTTGTACTGATTGTACTTACAAGAATTGTTCGAAAGATCAAAATGATTCCTGTAGTCAGAAATCTATTTGGATTTAAGTTTAAAGTCGGATAAGGAAGCGTTTGAATATGCGCAGTAAAGGTTGGCCGGCGTTTCTAATGTTCCTTCTGGGCCTTGGAAGCGCAACTAAGATTTATTTTTTGGGGACGATATCGTTTACAGAGTTGGTGATATTCCCCTTAGCACCGGTGTTGCTCTTAAAACAGTATTCAAATATGCGAAGGGACGGTCTTATATCATTTGTATATATGACGGTGATGCTTTTGTGTGGCATGTTGTTTAGCGCGTGGTTCAACAAGGCGCCTCATACTTTCACTGTAAAGTTGTTCGCAGTATATTATGGGTTTATTGCGTTTTTCGTGGTGTTCTATTGTGTGCTTCGTCAAAACTTCATGGGACTGGGATGGTTCTTTGTCGGTTCTGCCATATCTGGAATTATCACGATATGGGCGTTTAACCCGCAGGCTATGGCCGGTGAGTCTGGGTTCGCGTACATTGCGAATGCAGACTCAGGAACAGTAATAGCGGGCCCATTGTTTTGGATTAGCAAACTTCGTTCTTTTGGACAGCTTCCTATTATGTTGAGCTATTTCAAGACGCCTTTAGCTTACTCGGTCGGTACGCCAATTATGTTTGTTGCCTTTGCCCTTTTTAATACCATTAGCGGTCGAGCACAATCTTTCTGTGTCTTGCTTGGAGGTGCGATGATGTTGATTGGTAGGAAGAGTAGGGCGCATATGCGAGGGATAGGTAGACATTTCGTTGTATTCATTATCTTTGGCGTCCTGGTTGTGTTTTGCTACAAGTTGATCTATTCATATGCGGCAGAAAATGGGTATTTGGGTGAAGAGGCTCGACACAAGTATGAAGTGCAAACTGACAGAGGGAAAGGACTCCTTAATCTGCTCATGGCAGGGCGAAAGGAGTTTTTTATTGCAGCCTCTGCCATCGTTGATCGCCCATTAGTAGGTTTTGGCCCGAGAGCCGAAGACTATAAGGGTTATACCGAGAAGTTTCTTAGGTCATATGGCAGTGACCAGGAAATAGCCGCATATGTTTATTATCGGGCACAGTATGCATCCTTAGGCCATAGGATGCAAATCCCCTCACATTCGCACATAATGGCAGCTTGGCTATGGTGTGGATTGCCTGGATTGTTGTTTTGGTTGTGGATACTGTATTCCATGTACCGGCATATTCGATACTACTCGGCTTCTATCCCACAATGGTACGGTTATTTTGCGCTAACTATACCTGCGACATTATGGAGCATTTTTTTCAATCCCATCAGTTCGAGATCGGCGATTCCATTGTTAATGGTGTGTATGCTGTTTGCCAAAGCTATTGGCGAAGGTAGGATGCTGTTGCCGTATGAAATGGAAATGGAAGCCAGAAAATATGACTAACCCTCTTCTCACTATCGTAATCGCCAACTACAACTATGGCCGCTTTCTGGATGAAGCAATCCAGAGCGTTATTGCGCAGGACATGGGCGATAACGTGGAATTAATCATATGCGATGCCGCATCGACTGACAATTCAGTGGAGATAATCAGAAAGTATGCCGGTAATCTTCCTCCGAATACGGCACGTTCAGAATGGGATAACGCTCAAAGTCAAGGCTCTCAATTCTCAACCCATAGCCCAAAACTAATCTCTTGGTGGTGCTCTGAGAAAGATGGTGGACAGTCAGCTGCGTTCAATAAAGGTTTTAGTCATGCGAAGGGCGAATGGCTAACTTGGTTGAATGCTGACGATTTATTGTTGCCAAGGACAATAAAGGCTTTTGCAATGCTCGTTGCTCGGAAGCCAAACGCTGAATGGGTGACAGGAAATAAATTGGGGTTTGATTCAGAGACCGGGAAGATAACTTCCGTAAACTGGGGCCCACATTGGCAACCGCCTTTTCTTAATGGCAAAAGAGCGTTTAGCGCGGTCTTTGGACCGACAACATTTTTCAAGAAGTCTTTATATGAACGGATTGGTCCGATTGACGAGAGTTTGCACTATGCAATGGACTCTGCCTATTGGGCAAAGCTTACAATGGCAGGGATTCGGCAGACGAGGCTCTGGCATATTTGCTGGGCGTTCCGTGTCCATAATGAATCGAAGACAGCTGGTGAACAGTCGACTGACACTACGCAGAAACGAAAGGCGGAGACGGCGCGTTGGAGAAGCCAAATCGGCTATCTTTTCCCTGTGTCTGTGACAAATATGTGGTGGTTGATGTGGGCCAGTTGGAGAGTGATGGACGCTTCTTGGTTGGTTCGAGCAATTCAAAAAGTTAGGTTCATAGGAAAGAACATAGATCAAATAATGGAGTTTTCACATGGGTGATAGATTGTTTAACATTCGTATATTTCAGCCACTTGTGCCCCATTATAGAGTGGGCTTGTTCCGTGGCGTTGGTAGACGCTATGCGGGGCGCGTTGAGCTGATCGCTGCTGAACGGAAGGTCGGATACTTTGTTTCTCAAGTTATAGATGGAGTTAGATGTGACTATCATCATGATGAAATCAAAGTAGGGCCTTTCTATTGGATGAAAGGGTGTTCTGTGAAGGGACTTCGTCGGGGTGATGTGATTATAATTGAGGGCAATATCAGGAAATTGGCCTTCCTTTGGGTTGCATTATGTGCAAGGTTACGTGGAATTGGTGTTGTGTGGTGGGGCTTGCACAAAATGCCAAATCAACGAGGGCTCTCGCTTTGGCTTAGGACATATGTTATGAAGCGGCTTGCGACAAGCATCCTGTTTTATAACAAATCTGGGGTTGAGTGGTATAAGAACAAAAATTCAGGCTCGCCCAATGCATTTGCCGTTGGGAATGCCATAGACCTAGAACCTATCCAAAGGGAGATTTCCTATTGGACAAAGGAGCGGTTAGAAGAATTCCAGAAGGAGAAAATGGTTGATGGAAAATCTCTGCTCCTTGCGTGTTCTCGCCTTACTGAGAAAGTTCGTTTGCATGAAGCGATAAGGGCGATGGCAGAGTCATCTATGCCACAAGATGTTATTCTCGCAATTATAGGCGAGGGCCCTTTAAAAGATGACCTGATGCGATTGGCCGATGAGATTGGCGTTGCAAAGAAAATAATGTGGCTTGGCCCCATGTATGACCAACATGAAATGGCCCCATGGTTCTTGACGGCTAAGTTGTATGTCTATCCAGGTCCAGTAGGATTGGGCATACTTCATGCACTTGCTTATGGGCTTCCGGGAATTCTAAACGATACACATAATAGCACCGAGGTTGAGGTCTTTGAGAATGGCGCGACGGGATTAATGTTCAAGGAGTTTGACACCGAGTCGCTGGCGCAAGCGGTGAAGAAATGCTTGTCCAATGAAGGAGCGAGATATAAGATGGGTGAGCATGGGAGAACGAAAGTTTTCACGTGCTATACTATGCAGTCAATGATAGACAATTTTTGTGAAGCAATAGAAGATTCTGCACGGCAAAGATAGATACCCAAATGAAAGGTGCCTTTAATGAAGGTTCTTTATGATGCCAAAGGCTTTGATGCGCCATATAGTGGAGTGGCGTGTTATTTAATTGAGCTCCTAAGACATCTTGGCGATCGAGTCAAAGTTGATGTTGCGATTGCGGAGACAAATAACCCCGAAATGGCGAAGCCGCCGTTTAACTTCCCCATGGCTAAATTTAACTTCAAGAAATTTGGCGGCAAGGTCAAATGGCGGTTTAAAAGTACGGTATATCGGTGGATAGTCAAAGTTCTTCCTGGATTTCTGCCTGCAATGGAAATGAAAAATGAGCGGTTGTTTAGGATGAAAGTCGCGCAAAAGGACTATGATCTTATTCATCTGACAGGTGCACACTATTATGGAAGTGGATGGCGCTCTGTGTTGGGTGAGAAACCAATTATCATAACTGTTCACGACATTAATGAGGTTTATACTCGTAACAAAGAGGCATTGAGTACACGACCCAAAATGCTAAGTGATGCCACGCATATAATTGCGATTTCGCAATACACAAAAAATGCATTGATATCGTCATATGGAGTGCCCTCAGACAAGATATCGGTGATTTATCATGGCTGTACCGAATGGCCAAGTTATGATGAAACGAATATATTTGCTGGGAGAAAGTACATACTATATGTTGGCATGAGAGATGGATATAAAAATTTCTTATTCTTTATAAAGGCGATAGCTCCATATCTGAGGCGCCATACTGATTTGTCGCTTGTATGTACGGGTAAGCCGTTTACAGACGAAGAAAGTGACTTGCTGCGTGGTGAGGGCATCATGGATCAAGTGACTTCGCAGTTTATACCGAATGAGCATATGTATGGGCTTTACAGAAATGCAGAGGTATTTGTTTATCCATCAAAGCGAGAAGGTTTTGGTATCCCTATTATTGATGCTTTTAATGCAGGATGTCCTGTTGTCCTTTCGAAGTGTAGTTGCTTTCCGGAGATAGGCGCCGATGCTGCATTGTACTTTGATGATGGAGATGCAAATGGCATGTGCAGGTGTATTGATCGGATGATATACGATCGAAGTTGCAGAGAGGAGATGGTGAAGCGAGGTAAGGCGCGGGCAAAAAGTTTTAGCTGGGAGATTGCGGCATCTAAAACGGCTGAAGTGTACGACGCGGTTAGTAGTAGTTTTCGTTCGTGAGGTTTTCGTTCATAATGGTTATGGGGAGCGCATATTTTCAGAAAGATACTATTTCGTTCAATGGCTTTGAGGCGCGAATCTAAATCTATGCAAAGAAGTGTGATGTTTGATGCCTTGCGTGTCATTCCGGTATTTTATGTTATCGCCATAGTTCATGCGGGGCAATATTCGGCCGTTCTCAGGGATGCAATCGACAATCATTTCCCCGCGTGGGGATATATTGTCGGCGCAATGGCGACGATGTTTTTCATCTCAGGCTATTTGCTTGCTATGAGAGCCAAGATTCATGCTTGGTCGGACGCCGCAAGGTTCTATCAAAAAAGGCTGGTTAGGATTTTACCGTTATATGCACTTGCGCTGGTTACATTTCAGCCCGCCTCAAGTTGGTATATCAAGCCTCTTGCTTTATTGGGACTTAACAATTTTGTTCCCGGGATAGGTGAGAATGGGAGCGCAAGAAATCTGCTCACATTATGGTTTGTGTCTGTATTGATTGTGTTTTACTATGTATTTCCATTGATCATTAGGTTCAAGACAAGCAAGAGCAGGATACTCTTCTGTATCGGTGTTGAATTGCTGTTGGCTGCAGGGGTGTATTTCTTCAAATGGGAAACGAGGATGATATACTATTTCCCGTTTTTTGCGCTTGGAGTTGTGGCGAGCATATTTAGCGAGAAAACGATTTTCCTGGCTTCGTTGGTTTTGGGAGGTGTGTATGGTGTGATAAGACTCTCTGGTGTAATTGACAATATTGAGATACTGCTGCGACCCGCAAGGACTTTTGTTGTTGTGGCATTCTCCTGCTCGCTTTCATTCGCCAGCTGCCTTAGAAAACCATTGGAAGTGTTGGCATACTCTTCGTTTTGTGCCTATCTGTTTCATAGGCAAGTGTTTGGTTTGCTGAAGTTAATGCAGCTGCCGGACGGTTGCCTTCGGATATGCGTAATCTATTTTGTACTAGTTCCGTTGTCGATTGTTGTGGGCTGGTGCGTGCAGTATTGTTATGATAAATCTGTGAATCATCTTCTGAAGGATCGGGCATGAGGCTTGCAGGAGATTGGATGCCGAAGGAGCGTCCATGTCTTTCACTTAATGGTTGTTGTGTTGGCAATCTAGAGTGCGTACTTGCCGATGGAGAGCTTGCTAGCGACAAGGCGTACACGAGCGTATTGCCGATTGAATGTATTGAAAACGTGGTGTGCGGCGGATTTGCCGCGTTGTCGCTTGCAAACAACCATGTCTATGATGCCGGAGATAGCGCATTTGTTGATATGCGACAGCGACTCGCTGAACAATGCCAGGGTGTTCAGTTCTTCGGAACGGTGGATAAGCCGTATGCAACGTTGGAAGATGGCGGGAGGCGAATTGCAGTAATCGGGTCGCTTGAACCTTGCAGAAGCAGGGGAGAGAAGATATTCAGGGAGGAAAACGTCGAAACCCTGATAGCAGGGATTCGCGGCATATTTGACGCGGTGTATGTTTATCCGCATTGGGGGAAAGAAGGGGAGTATACGAGGTGGCCGTCACCTAGACAGCGGAAGTTAGCGAGGCGGTGGATCGACGCTGGTGCGGATGGAGTGTTTGGAAGTCATAGTCATGTTTTTCAAGGCAGGGAGTATTACAAGGGTAAGCCGATTTATTATTCTTTAGGCAACTTCTTCTTTCCGCACCCCGAGAGTAGACTCTATAAGGGTGCTCATGATGGTTTGATGGTCGATATTGACGAAGGGCGTATTGTCGAGAGATTTCATCATTATGAAGATGATGGTAGCATTTCTGCAGGACAGGATTTCTCCGGTTTGATTGAAGAAATCAGTGAACCATTGAAAAGTTGGAGCACTTGGAAATGGGCGAAAGCGGTTGGCCCGTTCAATGTGAAAAAGAATACAGCAAGCTGGCGAATTAGATTGAAGAAGAATTTCATCAAGACGTTGCCAAAGTTTCTTGTTTGGCAAGTTCTGCCGCAGACCTTGTTGTTTAGGGTTGCTTCAGCCTTCGGAAAGTAGTATATATGGCTGTTTTGCAGAAGATTAAGAACCTATATCGTGCGCTTCCACCCTGGATGACGGCAGGGGTGCGCCTTGTGCCAGATGGGTTGTTGTTTGGCAAGAGTTATAGGACATGTAATCCAAGCGTTGATGCGAGATTGCATGGGGTTAACTTGAAGAATGCTTTGGAGTATGCGCGTGCGCATACGGAATGGGGATGTGAAAACATTCCCGAAAGAATTCGGGCAGATGATGCCGCGGCATTAGTCAGAACACTGCCGGTAGTCTCAAGCGAGGAACTCGCGGCGAATCCGGCGCGGTTCACGAGTGACGAGGCTAATGGGCGCAATTCATATTGGACAACGACTGGCGGCAGCGGACGCAATCCCACGAGCATTTGCCTGTGCAATTCGAGCTATGGTGTAGAATGGCGACATATGCACAGGATATGGAATAGTGGTGGGGTGCGCTACCTTCGCAGGTTCGATTTAAAGCTGACATTCAGGGGCTACCATCTCCGCGAAGGGGAGTTGGTTCGGTTCGATCCGATTTACAACGAGCTGAGCGTAGATCCGTTTCAGTTGAACGATGCGAACTTTGGAAAGTTTCTTGGAACGATAAGGCGGCACAGGGTGGGCTGTTTGCATGGGTATCCATCTTTGATTAGCCTTTTCATGGAGCGCTTGAAGGCGAGGGGCGCGTCTTTCCCGGTTAAGCTGATATTCCTGGGTAGCGAGGGCGCTAGTGCTGATCTTAAGCATGAGATGGCAGAGTTCTTTGGCGCAAGAGTGATTTCGTGGTATGGGCAGACGGAGAAGGTGGCGCTGGCATACGATGCGGACGCATCAGGACAGTTTGTGAATTTCTCATCGTATGGCTATCCGTGGGTGTTGAATCCGGATGAAAGTGGAGTTGGTGAGATAATCGGCACAACATTTGTGAATAGAGCCATGCCGCTTGTTAACTATCGAACGGGTGACCATGGAAGAATCCAGACGCTGAATAGGATTAGAGAAGATGGGGCTGAGGTTCAGGTGCTAGTCATTGATAGGTTGCAGGGTAGATGGGGGAAGGATTTCGTTTACAGGAGCAAAGGTGATAAGATTCCGACGTCGGCGATCAACTTGCACGACGGCATCCAGCAGAAGATTGTGTTTTACCAGATTGAGCAGAATGAGTACGGGAAGATTGAAGTCAAGGTTCTTCCGAAAAAGGGCTTTCGCGGGGATGAAATCTGCCGCGAGCTTGGAGCATCGTTGTCCGACAGGCTCAAGGGGTTCGAGGTCCGATGCAAGGCCGTCAAGTCTGACGGCGAGTTCATCCGCAGCTCCCGCGGCAAAATGATCATGCTCGTGCAGAATGTGAAGGAGTGAGAGGTGAGTGCGTGGGCTGAGAAGTGGCCTGGGCGCGTAGAGGTGGAGAAGGGTGAAACCACGAAATACACGAAGTACACGAAAGGATGTGCCGAGTGAGCATTTTGGATTCTGCTACAAGCCGTAGCAGTTTTGTATTGGGGGTATAATTTATATACTTTCTGTGAGCTCCGTGGTTTTTGTGGTTAAAACCACGGAATACGCAGAATACACGGAAATGAATAGGATTTATAAATTCAGTATTGACTTTTAAATGGGTGTAGTTTATAATTTGACGCGATGTTTAAAGTTGAAATAGCGGAAAAGCTTGTGCGATATGTGCGAGATGTGCTGGACGGCGCATTTCGTGTAGAGTCGCTTAGTGTAAAACTGCCCCTTTTTCTCAGGCGATACAAGTACTTTTGCGGCAGCATTTTGGGGAAGAAGTTGCTGTTTGCATTTGTGTCGGATGACGAGCAGTCTCCTTCTGAATATGCAAAGATGGCGGTGCGTCTCCAGTCGGAATTTGGGATGCCAGTTGTGTTTGTGTATGGAAGACTTGCGTTGGCCAAGCGTAATGCGTTGATAAGGAACTCCGTGCCGTTCGTAGTCCCGATGCTGCAACTGTTCTTGCCGCCATACCTTGATTTGCATGAGCGCGGAGTGAAGATTGTCGAGAGCCGCAGGGAGATGCGGCCCGCATCGCAGGCTTTGATAATACGCCAGTTGGTGAAGGGCGATGTCGAGGGGAAGACGTCTAAGGAAATGGCGGCGGCCCTGCATTATACCCAGATGACTCTTTCCAATGTGATGTCGGAAATAGTGGAACTTGGGCTATGTGAAGTCGAGGGCTGGCCAAAGCGCATTCATTTCAAGTGCAGGGGATTGGAGCTGTGGAATGCGGCGTTGCCCAAGTTTAAGTCGCCTGTCCAGAAAATCCTTCCGAATGCGAAGTCGACGCCGGATTTCTGCGTCGCGGGGATGACGGCCTTGTCGGAATTGTCCATGGTCGCGCCCGATCCATTGACTGTGTATGCGTGTTGCGCGTCCGATCTCAAGGGTGCGGGGGTCTATGAAAGGCCTCGATACGAGGACGAGGCGAAAAGCGTCCTTCAGGTATGGCATTATGACCCGAAAATCTGCGGCGATGTCCATGTTGACCGACTTTCGCTGTATTTGTCCCTGCGCGACGACGATGATCCAAGGGTGAAAGATGCTGAGGAGGGATTGCTGGAGGATATGAAATGGCAGTAAGAGGGCTTGAGAAGTTCCTGGATTTCTTTGCAGACTGCAAGGCGTCATTCGCCGTCATTGGCGGATGCGCCTGTTCGCAGTGGTGCGCTGAGTCAGATGTGCGCTACAGGAGTACGCAAGACATTGACATGGTTCTTATCCTCGAATCGAAGACGGCGGATTTCTTCGGAAAGTTCTGGCGGTTCATAAGGCAGGGCGGATACAGGTTGTTGAGACGCGAGGATGACAATTCGTCGCTGCTGTTCCGATTTGAGAAGCCGGAGGCAGGTGCCGAGTATCCTAAGAAGTTAGAGCTGCTTACGGGGTCGCCAGACGTAGAGGTTCCTGATGACATAGTTGTCGTCCATCTCGCTCCAGAGGACGAGACATACAGCCTTTCCGCAATTCTTATGCACAAGGACTACTATGGGATCGTCCAGTCGCAGCAGCGCATTTCTGCGGAAGGGCTGCCGACGGTAGGGCCAGATGTGCTCATCTTGCTTAAAGCCAAGGCGCATTTGAATCTGCTTGCGGAGAAAGATGCGGGACGTTTTGTTTCTGAACACGACCTGACCAAGCACCGCAACGACGTCTTTCATTTGGCCTATCTCTTGCGTGGCGAATATGCGGGTAGCCTGCCGTCTTCTGTGAGGGCTGATATACGTAAGTTTATAGAAATGTACTCGCCGGAGAATCCTGAATGGCCCAATATTGAGGCTCGGCTGAGGGCGTTTGGGTTGCAGGAATTGCCGGCTGAGACGTTGCTCGCAACAATCCGCGATTACTTCAAGTTGCAATAAGGATGGAAGGTAAATGTGACAGTAGAACGAAGGAGAAGTTGTAGGTGGAAGTTGTAGTCGTAGAGAGGAAGAGGTTCTTTCTACACGTTCTGCACGGCTAAAAGATTCGAAGGTTGGTTTGGTCAAGGAGTTTGCAATCAAGGAAGGGCGCGGCGGAGATTTCATCGAGGACAGGAATGGCAAGAAGATTCCGTTGACGGCGCTCATCTTCGGTCGCCACCACAAGGCGTTTGATATGGAAGATTCTGGTTCTTTGTGTAGAAGGAAAAGAAAGCCACCGCTCTCGAACTCCAACTCGAGACTCGAACTTGATGTATAGTTGGAGAGATTAGTTGGAGTTGGAGAATGGAAGATTCTGGTTCTTTGTGTAGAAGGAAAAGAAAACCACCACTCTCGAACTCCAACTCGAGACTCGAACTTGGTGATTAGTTGGAGAGATTAGTTGGAGTTGGAGAAAGGAAGATTCAGGTTCTTTGTGTAGAAGGAAAAGAAAGCCACCACTCTCGAACTCCAACTAGAGACTCGAACTTGATGTTATAGTTGGAGAGATTAGTTGGAGTTGGAGAATGGAAGATTCTGGTTCTTTGTGTAGAAGGAAAAGAAAGCCACCACTCTCGAACTCCAACT
>JAEEGL014235098.1_pt1 | contig 30075 bp, 26 predicted proteins | sample 9134231 | NCBI WGS metagenome assembly JAEEGL01 (sample SAMN16246548, study PRJNA631951) | gut metagenome | biome: gut microbiome; feature: rumen; material: fiber-attached | host: Bos | place: Iran: Karaj | collected 2018-10 | reverse complement strand
ATGAGAGCCAATGCTTTTTCTTTGTTTGTCATGATAGGATTCCTCCGAAAATATATTTGATGTAACCGTAGTGGTTTCATCTGTGCACAGTATAGCACGCCTTTGTTGTAATGTCAATAGTTACAACGAAAATTTTTGAAAAAAGTTTTCGTTGCTTTTCCGACACATATTAAACAAGGAAACTGCACATTACATACGAAAAGTGCGTTTCTTAAAAAGAACTTACTTTTTTCGAAAATCTTACAAGGAGTTGAAACAATGCCATAAACGAGCAAAAATCGCAAAATTGAACTCAAGGCAAAAAAATGATATGATCCTGGTTGGTCAACAGTGATGATCCAAATCCTTTCCACAAGCGGGAGCGACAAATGATAACTTGATAACTGTTAATAAAGGTAGTTTCGCAGGTGCGGACAAAAAGTCCATGATTTTGACTCGCATAATAAAAAGAGCCTGCAAACGGCGAGAAACCGCTTGCAGACTGGCTTTTTGGCGGAGGGTGTGGGATTCGAACCCACGTGAGATTGCTCTCAAACTGATTTCGAATCCGTCCCTGTTAATGGATTTTAGCGGATTTTATTAGAAGTTGGTGGACTTTGTTGGACCCGAAAAAGTCAAGAAAACCCCGTTCCAAGTTGACTTTCGCCTATATTATACAACAGAAATATTGCAAAAGTATTGCAGCACTAAAAAATTTAGATGTCGCAGAGTCCGTCCACAATACCCGCTTTTTCTAATCAATTTCTAATGGGCCTCATTAGAAAAGTCATTAGAAATTTGCCCATTTTCCTGTTTTTCGACGAAAAAATGCAGTACAACCAAAAACCGCGTCCATGCAGGAAGATGTCTATGTCAGTTCCGATGAAAGCATTGGCTGGGAACGAAAAACACCATATTTAAACGAATTGCCGACTGAAAAAACAGCCGGCTTTTATTATGCCTAAAAATGAAAGGAGATACACAAGCGAATGAAAATCAGACCATGGTACGGAAACGAAAGGCTGTACTTCTACCGGCAGTCGCAGCAGCTGTCCGGACAGACCGGCCAGATCGGAAAACTCAGAGCGGACTTCGACAGAGACGGCAACGGCTTCTTCTCCACCTGGGAGGATATCCGTTCGGATCTGAAAACGGAGGATTTCAAAACCGAGTTCGACAACGTCATCAATGCTCTGAGATTTGAAGCAGACGGCACACCGCTCGGCGGCAGAAGAAATCTTTCTGCTTTTCTCAGCAGACAGGACGGATCGCTTCTTCCGGATGACGGAAACTGGCACGGGTACAGAGTAGACACGGACAACTACTCGTATTTCTTCCGCCTGAAGCCTCAGGCCGGCGACTACAACGTCTACGCCTGGTGCTACAAAAGAGACTGGCTGGACGATCACATGGCCAGAGCCGAAAAAGGAATCAGGTTCATCGACAGCGGCTACAATGACAAGTTCACTATCCCCGACGGAGGTAAGATCAAGATCAACTTTTCCGACGGAACGAGCGAGGAAAAGACCTGCCGGTATATCGACGACTCGCACGTTCAGTTCGGCGACGGAAGCGGCGCGTACGGTCTGCAGCACATCTGCGAGTTTGCCGAGCGCCTTGAAAACATCAAAGCCACAGTCGAGCCGGTCACCGAGCCGATGGTAAAGCTCACCGAAAGATTCTACTGCCCGCTGAAACTCGCAGTCTTCGAGAGAGACGAATACGGCGATCTTGAGGAAGACGGATACGATCTCGACGGAAGATACGCCGCACGATACGAAGATGAAATAAAGGGACTCCTGAAAAAAGAACATTCCTACGACGGTTGCGATCCGAAATCTATGGCGTCTTATCAGGACAATCCTAAAGTCCTGTCCGCAGAATGGGACGTGCAGGAGATCAGAGGTACGCTGTACGGAATGGTCAGAGTTGAACTTGCCGCCCCGCTCTCCCTTTCAGAAGAAAAGGAACTGAAGGCCTGGATCTCCGGCCAGAACTCGGACGGCTTCGGCGAAGGCCTAGAGCAGCGGGAATTCGAGATCGACGACGGCGAAACTCATCCGCGGTAGTACCTTCTGTCCAGGGTGTCACGATATCCGAATCGTCAAAATAGTTTTTTTCTATCTGGCCGAAAACGTATTTGCCGTGAAGCGGCGCGATCTGCCAGAGCGGAGTACGTTTCTTCATCATAGGCAGCGTTGCCCACGAAAACTCCTCCCGCAGTTTTTCCAGCGCCTTTTCATAATATACGTTGATATCCATACCGTATTTGAACAGCTCCGGATCGGCAGAAGGATTCTTATTCATTTTCCTTTCGAGCTTTTTCTCGTTCTCCAGTTCCTGCTCCATCTCAAAGAACCGGTCAGAACTGAGCGGAGTCCATGCCCACACCTCGTCCGAGCTGTGGCTCGCAAGCGCAGACGAATAAATGAAAGCACCTCCGGCTTTTCCCCGCCACTTGTTCCATCTGCCTGCCGCAAGTCTTCCGTCCTTCATGATCAAAAGACAGAACTGTTCCTCTTTCGGCTTCTTTTTATCGGCAAATGACTTGAAGCCTTTAAACTGGACATTGCCCCTGCCCTCTTCTTCGGCTCCGAGATTGATCCAGTTGACCCCTTCTTCTTCAAGACTCTCGGTAAGGTCATAGCGATCCAACGAGTGCCATCTTGACACCTCCTCCGAATCTACAGAATCTGAAGTTCCGCGGATGAATATGCCTTCTGCGGTATGCCCGTCCCCGGACGGATGCCAGTCGCCTGCGGTATAGTCTCCTGTTTTAAGTACGAGCAGGCAATATTCGCCGTATTTCGGCATATCCTTATCCGAAACGTCGTGGAATTCGTTAAAGGACAATCTAAGATTTTTATAGTTTACGGTAAACATGGTTCCTCCCGGTTTTGCTGCTAATTTAGTAAGTGGTCAATTTTTTTTACATACGCATTATTCTTTTCTGCGCTTCTTAAATTTATCATATCTAACCCTGTAAATCAACGCGTTTTTAAAAAAATCAAAACGCCTTGATAAACAGGGCCTTTTCTCTATAGATCAAGGGCGATACGTTCTTCTAAAGATCCGGTGAGTTCCATATGGTTTTACTCCTTCTACCAAACGCAAAGCGTCTTTGCACAGTGCTTTTGAATGCATATCTTTATCAGATTGAACCAGCCGATACAGTGATCGAGGATGATCGAATCGGTCGTGATGACGTTGTCCTTATTCCAAAGCGCAGAATCTACGGCTTTCAGTATCTGAATATCGAGAGCAAACGGATATTCTTCTCCTATCTCGGCGATCAGCGATTTCAGCCGCCCGGAATTCGACACAGGCTCGTCGAGCAGGATATGCGCGGTTTTGATGTTTTGTTCTTTCAGCGTATCAAATAGTGCGTGAACGGCTTTCTCGGTCTCCGGGATGATACGGTACGTGCCGCGCAGGGCGGCGAGATCGCGAATCGTTTTATCCATACATTCAAACAGGATCGAATTGGAAAACATCACTTCAAGTGTGATGACGGTGTTGAATCCGTCGATCCAAACCTCCGCCCCGACAAGCGCGGATTTTTCTTTCACTTCTCTTATTCTAAGCTGTTCATCCGCCGCTACGCTGCGCGCAATTGACAGCCGCTGACGTTCGGACAAAACGAAATGATTGCCGACAAACGTCGAAGCCGATTTCAGATCGTAGCCCTCGTTCAGCAGATAGCATATATGCCGCGATGCGGTTTTCATTATTTGAATCGCAGCCGGTGAAAAGTTTCTTTCGTCTTCCGGAAGATATCCGCGCTTTGCGTTCATACCCGTCCTCCTTGCCCGAGTTATATCCCGTTAAATCCCGATTTGTCGATAAGATTATATCACACCGGGCAATGCTTTTCTACTGAAAACGGGGCCGGAACGATTCATTCCAACCCCGTAAATAGCGGAAACGTTCTGTTTGTCAAAACGGAACACTTTCGACGCTGACAGTCAACATAATCACTTGATAATTTTATATATATCCTTCCAACGCTTTGCAAAATCTTTTGTAGAAACATCGGGTTTAAATCCTATACGCAAATAACTCTTAATTGCAGGAATACGCCAATCGTCAGTAGTCAAATAGGCGCTCTCCATACCTTCCTTCTTCAATTCATATAAAGCGATTTGATTTAGCAAAGAACCAATCCTCTTGCCACGATAAGACTCTTTACAGGCAACCATGTGGATGTATCCTTCTTTTTTTTCATAATTGCATATGACTGTAATAGTCGCCACCGCTTCCTCGCCGTGTATCAATAAAAAGCACTTATCTGCGTTATAATTATCGTGGTTCACCATAATCTCTATATAGAAACCTTGATTCTGGCGACCTTCAGATAAACCATACTGAATGATATCGAGCCATGCATCAACACCGTCCTCCACCTCGGGCAAAGTCTTAACAGTATAGCCCTCAGGCAACGTGTAAAGATCCATTTTCTTTCCGTCATTCTTCCATCGCATTATTAATTGTTCCATAACTATTCTCCTCGTTTATAGACGGCATACACAAATTCATCTCATCATTCTTTTCTTTTATCCATACGAAACTGTTCATCTCTTGCCGCTTCCCTGATTAAACGCATCAGCAGTATAGCCCGTATTTTCTTCAAACTCTTTCATCCATAGACTGCGTGTATGCGCGTATACTTCATCAGGTATTTCAGGTGTTATTTTAGAATGGCACGGAATTAGTTGATTTCCTGCAATTTTTTCATCCGTACACATCGTGTCGTTTCTCCACAGATCACGGATAGACTTGTCGCGAAGATTGGGAATTTCCACCGTTACACCACCCTGTAAAATGGAACGGTATGCAAACATTCCGCATAGTCCCATATCAAGTGCTTCATAAACATCGATAGTATCAGCTGTTTCATCACCCAAAATTTTTTGGATAAAGTAATACATACTCCAGAAATCCGATCCTCCGTGTCCAAAAACATTGACTTTATCATCATCAGCAACTAAAGGATAATATGTTTTAGACTCATTCCCTATTTTAACCGTAATCTTATTGAAAGATCCTTCATTAACACATTCGCGCGAAGATTCTGCGTGACCTTCGCTGCCATAAAGGTTATACCAAATAGAGTTCTGCGTAAGTCCACCAGTCCCGTGAGAACTGCGCACTATTCCGCCGTTCTCCATCGTCACCATCTCAATACCGACATCACCGCCACGGCTGCCCAGATCCAAATTTGTAGGCGCCAATTCCAAACCCACAACAGAGACAGGCCGAAGTTTAACAGCGTGGAATATCGGCCCCAAAGAATGAGTACAATAGTATGTGGAATACATTTTATTTCGCCAGTGGTCTTTTTCGCCATAAGTAATGCTCGGCCAAATGCTTCTGCAGTTATGCAAATATTCACACTCTGCATACATCAATTCGCCCAGTTTACCAGACTGATATAATCTTTTCATTTCATAGGGAGCATTCATAAAGCAGTAGTTCTCGCCGTAGGCATAAATCATTCCCGTTTCTTCGACTGCCTCTACGAGTTCGACGGCTTCTTTCATCGTTTGTACGGGCAACACTTCGGAGAACACGTGTAAACCTTTCTTCATACAGCGAATTGCAAAGGGGGCGTGTTCATTTGCATAGTTTGCTAATACAACTGCATCCATATCGTGATTAATAAAATCATCAAAGTTATCGTAGAAAGTAATATCATAGCCCTCACATGCAGATTTCTGCCGTTCTAAGCCTTCTTTCCATTTGTCACAGATTGCAACGACTTCTGCGTTGTCGGCAATCTTACAATAGTTAATCATGCTGGTTCCGCGATATGCTCCCAAAACACCTACTCGGATTTTTTTCATCATCTTTCCTCAAATATCTAAAAATTTTTTAAAACTCTATAGGGAAAACCAATTCCTGTATGCCGTCTTTCGAAACATAGTGCTGTTTTACACCCAAATCTCTCATATAGTTATATAGACGAATTGTTTCCCACATTCCCGTGTTGTAACCGCTGCCGGGATTATTTTCCCACAGCCAGTCAGGCGTAGGCCATAGACAAACCTTTGCTTTGAAACGCTTATATGTCTCAAAGCGCAGCCCCTGAGAGCCGTGGTGTGCCATCTGAATAACATCGCAAGTCATATCCTTATTGTATGCCATGGTCAGACGGCTTCCTGCATCGTGGTATGCATCGCCCAAGAAAATTACACGCTGACCTTCCATTGTAAAACGATAAATTACACTGCTCTCGTTGACGGCATTGCTTGTAGCCTTCACATTCGGTGTAATCAGAACCTCTACCATTACGCTTCCGACTTGATACACGTCTTTCTCCTTAACGACGGTAACCTTGTCGCTGCCCAGCTTTTCGATTGCATCCATAAACTTATCATAAGTTGCCAATGTAGATTCATCCGGCTCATACTGCTCAATAAAATCGCGTGTATGGAAATTGTAATATACGTGATTAATTTGAAGCGCATCTGGACTGTTCTTCATAATTTCAGAAAACGCATCTATATGGTCAGAGTGAGGATGAGTCATAAACCAAGCATCAACCACCGGTTTGCTTTTTCCGGTAATCTCTTTTAATTTTAATATAAGCCCGGATGAACAATAATCATAGCCTCCGTCAACGAGAATAACTTTATCCTCTTTAGTACGAATAATATACGACATCATCTGGTCATTCTTTACATCATCCGGCATTTGATAGAGAACTGTCTTTTGAGGATGCGGAACAGGCACCGGAGTTGTAGGTATATGAGACGGTGTAGGAGAGTCTCCTTCTTCAACCTTTTGACACCCTATACACGTCAAAATCGTAGTAGCACATAATAAAGCAGTCAATAATCCACGAATCATTTTCATAACTATATCCTCAATAATAACAATTCATCGAGAATAATTTAATAAAAGCGGGATCAAACGAGTCAATCCCGCTTCCATTATGTATAATTCTAACGTAACCAATCAAAAGGTTTCTTTTTTAGCACGGCGAACAAGAACTGCTGTGCCTGCACCTGCAAGAAGAACAATCAAAACGAGTCCGATCATTTTAGAGTCTCCTGTTTGAACATTTTCTTCTGTAATGGTAATATTAATATCTTCATCCAAGATATTGCTCAGACCTGCTCCGCTTACAAGGCGGATCACATAAGCACCGGGTTCAAGTATTAATCCCTCGCCTAATACAAGTGTGCCTGAAGCACCATTTAACAAATTAGCATCAGCATCCGTCAACGCAACATATGCCGTAGAAGCTGCAAGTCCTACACGCTCGCCTTCTTTATAGACGCGAATTTCCAGGTTCTTTCCTAAGGCGGAAGAAATATTCTTATAGGAAACCGTAATTCCTTCGTTAGCGCCAAAATAAGTCTTCGCCACAGAGATCTCCGGTGCATTTCCGATCGTTACAACGATTCTGTCAAGTTGATTGCGTGCTCCGTCAAAAAGAACCACCTGGTACTTACCGTCCTGATATCCTGCAGCTCCATTTTCATCATCACGCGGGAACACAATCGTTCCGGATTCCCCTCTTAACACATTTCCTTCTTCATCCGTTAATCTGCATTTAGAAGTGGGATCCCACCAGCCGTCAAGCGTATCACCTATATAGTAAATCTCTACCCGCGTATTCTTCTCCGCGTTACTTGTAATACCGCTATATGAAACGGTAATGGAATCTCCCGACGCCAATTCCCTATCTTCGATAGAAATGCTCGCTGCAGATGGTCCTTCGCTTTCTTCAGTGATAGTAATATTGATTCGTTCATGTAAAATATTGCTTAAACCGGCTCCGCTTACAAGCAAAATCTTATACTCACCAGGCTCAAGCCTGATCTCCGGGAAACTGAGTGTTCCGGAAGATTCATATATCAATTCCGCATCTGCATCGGTCAAAGCGAACGATGCACAAGCTCCTACAAGACCAACTCTATCGTCAGCCTTATAAAGTCGGACTTCGAGATTTTTCCCAAGATCAGGCGTAATATTTTCCCATGATACATCAATCGATTCATCCGGTGTAAATGTATTCTTCGCTACTGAAATCTTCGGCGCATTTCCGATCGTAACAATGATTCTGTCAAGTTGATTGCGTGCTCCGTCAAAAAGAACCACCTGATACTTACCGTCCTGATATCCTGCAGCTCCATTTTCATCATCACGCGGGAATACGATCGTTCCGGATTCCCCTCTTAATACATTTCCATTTTCATCCGTTAATCTGCATTTAGAAGTGGGATCCCACCAGCCGTCAAGCGTATCACCTATATAGAAAATCTCTACACGCGTATTCTTCTCCGCGTTACTTGTGATACCGCTATATGAAACGGTAATGGAATCTCCCGACGCCAATTCCCTATCTTCGATAGAAATGCTCGCTGACGATGCTTCTGCCGAAACAGAGACTCCCATAATGCCCATACTGCAAATCAACATTGCAAGTATTACTACTGTTGAAATGATTCGTTTCATTTTTTCCATCCTTTCTTTTAAAAGATTCTTTATTACACGTTTTTCCGTACTAATATAATCAGTTCCTGTTTTATTTTTTCTTTTTTATTTTCAGGACAATAACCGTCGCAGCAGCAACAACAATTGCAACGCCTGCAACAATGCATAAGACTAAAGCCAACGGAGACAAACCGTCATTCTTTTTGTTATCAGCGGAATTACCATCAGGTTTGTCATTACTGTCACTCGGTTCTACTGTCACAGTTGATTCAGTTGCAGTAGGTTCAGTAGTTTCAGAAGGTTCCATCGTCGGCTCAGTTGTATTTGTTTCAACAGGCTCCTTCGTCGGTCCTTCGCTTTCTTCAGTGATAGTAATATTAATTCGTTCATGAAGAATATTTTGTAAACCGGCTCCGCTTACAAGCAAAATCTTATACTCACCAGGCTCAAGCCAGACCTCCGGGAAACTGAGTGTTCCGGAAGATTCATCTATCAATTCCGCATATGCATCGGTCAAAGCGAAAAATGCGTAAGCTTCTACAAGACCAACTCTATCGTCAGCATTATAAATTCGGACTTCAAGATTTTTCCCCAGATCAGGCGTAATATTTTCCCATGATACATCGATCGATTCATCCGGTGCAAATGTATTCTTCGCTACTGAAATCTTCGGTGCATTTCCGATCGTTACGACAATTCTATCAAGTTGATTGCGTTGTCCGTCAAAAAGAACCACCTGGTACTTACCGTCCTGATATCTTGAAACACCATTTTCGTCATCGCGCGGGAAAACAATCGTTCCGGATTCACCTTTCAATACTTTTCCTTCTTCATCCGTTAATCTGCATTTAGAAGTGGGATCCCACCAACCGTCAAGCGTATCACCTATATAGTAAATCTCTACCCGCGTATTCTTCTCCGCGTTACTTGTGATACCGCTATATGAAACGGTTATGGAATCTCCGGACGCCAATTCCTTATTTTCTATAGAAATGCTCGCTGACGATGCTTCTGCCGCCGGTTCAGTTGGAGTAGATTCAGAAGGTTCCTTCGTCGGTTCAGCTGTAGTTGATTCAACAGGCTCCTTCGTCGGTTCCTCGCCTTCTTCAGCGATAGTAATATTAATTCGTTCATGTAGAATATTTTGTAAACCGGCTCCGCTTACAAGCAAAATCTTATACTCACCAGGCTCAAGCCAGACCTCCGGGAAACTGAGAGTTCCGGAAGATTCATCTATCAATTCCGCATCTGCATCGGTCAAAGCGAAAAATGCGTAAGCTTCAACAAGACCAACTCTATCGTTAGCATTATAAATTCTGACTTCAAGATTTTTTCCCAGATCAGGCGTAATATTTTCCCATGTTACATCGATCGATTCATCCGGTGCAAATGTATTCTTCGCTACTGAAATCTTCGGTGCATTTCCAATCGTTACGACAATTCTGTCAAGTTTATTGCGTTGTCCGTCAAAAAGGACCACCTGATACTTACCGTCCTGATATCTTGTAACACCATTTTCATCATCACGCGGGAATACGATCGTTCCGGATTCCCCTCTTAATACATTTCCATTTTCATCCGTCAATCTGCATTTCGAAGTGGGATCCCACCAGCCGTCAAGCGTATCACCTATATAGTAAATCTCTACCCGCGTATTCTTCTCCGCGTTACTTGTGATACCGCTATATGAAACGGTAATAGAATCTCCGGACGCCAATTCCCTATCTTCGATAGAGATGCTTGCTGACGATGCTTCTGCCGAAGCAGAAACTACCATAATGCCCAAACTGCAAATCAACATTGCAGCCAACAAAGCAATAGATACAACTTTCTTCATTTTCTTTTCGTTCCTTTCTTTTCTTTAAGCAAAGCCGTATCTGCAGGCTAAAATACAGAACTCCCATTAATTCGTTTGGCCATTTCGGTACTTTGCAATATATTCTTTGGTCATATCCCAATACAGACTCGGCGTCTCAACTCCTTCTTCATTAATCCAACGTTCAATCGGATAATCTTCCGGGAAAAGTGATGTATCAGCCGTGAACACACCCGTGTGCTCCGCATACTCGTTAAATGAATTAATAACTATGAAATTCGGATTTATTGGCGAACTTAAGAGTATCTCCCAGTTCTTCTTATAGGTTTTGCCCTGCTCTCTATACACCATATCCGGCAAGAAATGTGGTTGCTTATACCATCCGGGCATGATTGTCGCAACATCCTCTGTTACAAATGTCTTTGGTACGACCCATCCCCATTGGTCTTCCTCTCCGTAACCGTAGCCGGTCGCATAACGGATAGTAAATTTATTTGAATAAGTTTTATCCCCTTCGTAAGCTTCCCATTTTTCTTCGATTAAAGGCATCAGCACCAAGAGCGGCTTCCCGTCCACAAACATGTGATTGTCCTCGCCACCCCATCTTTGGATGACAAATTGCTCATAAAGTATCTTCGCTTCTTTTTCAACAATTGAAAGATCATCTTGGAGAACAGCCATCATACCTATGGCTGAGCAATACTTAATCGGCCTGTTGCCGGCATTATTCCAATTGCGAATTTCGCGCGACATAGAGAGAGCATTATTGAAAATATATGGTGTTCCTGTTGAGTTCTTCCGATCCAGCCCGTTTGTTTGATCATAAATCAGGAAGTCAATGCCAGCTTCCGCCATCTGCTCTAAATGGAACTTCATCACTTTTTTATCTGCAGAATCGTATTTACCAAATGTTCCGTCCGGAAGGAGCGGTCTATAATAGATCTTATTTCCCGTTCCCTCATCTTCCCAGAAACTGCCTCTCTTTAATGAGTCATACCAAAGACTGTACCAAATACCTACCTTTGTCTTCTCTCTGGCCTCTTTTCTTTCTTGTTGTTCACGCTGATTATCAGTGCTTTCTATAGAACTTTCTGAACCTCCAACACAACTAGTAGCAATTGAAATACAGATTAAAAGGACAACCATCAATAAGAAGCTGCGGACCTGTTTTATTTTACCCATAACATAAGACTCCTTTTCTTTTGACTATTCCCTATCTCCGTTTCGATACTTACCGATATATTTTTTTGTCATATCCCAATACAGACTAGGTGTCTCCAATCCTTCTTCATTAACCCAACGCTCAATGGGATAATCTTCCGGAAAGTCAGATGTGTCTGCGGTAAATACGCCTGTATGCTCCGCATACTCGTTAAAAGAATTGATAACTATGTAATTCGGAACAATGTCTGCTTTCAAAACGGTTTCCCAGTTCTGCTTATAAAGTGTACCTCGATGGCGGTAAATAGATTCCAGGAAGTGTGGCTTCTTATACCAACCGGGCATCAAGGTTGTTACATCATCTGTAACAAATGCTTTCGGTACAACCCATCCCCACTGATTTTCCTCTCCGTAACCGTAACCTGTCGCAAAGCGAAGAGTAAATTTGTTAGTATATGTCTTATCCCCGTCGTAAGCATCCCAATGTTCTTTAAGTGCAGGCATCAAAACAAGTAGCGGCTTTCCATCCACGTACATGTGATGTTCTTCGTTTCCCCACTCCTGTAAATTGTAGCGTTCCCAAAGCATTTTTGCTTCCGCTTCAATCATGGAATAGTCCTGTTTCAAAACAGCGATCATACCAATGGAGGAGCAATACTTAATATTCCTATTTCCTGCCTTGTTCCACGCGCAGATTGCTTTTGACATCTCAATAGCATTGTCATTGATCCAAGTTTCTCCCGCTGCATTCCGTACATCAAGGCCGTTTGTCTGATCGTAGATTAGAAAGTCAATACCGGCTTCTGTCAACTGCTCTAAATGGAAGTTCAGTACCTTTTTGTCTCCTGAATCATATTTTCCGTATGATCCGTCAGGAAGGAGTGGACGATAATAGATTTTCTGACCAGTGCCTTCATTATCCCAAAAACTGTTATCTTTCAAAGAATCATACCATAGGCTGTACCAAATGCCTATCTGAGTCTTTGATCGTTTTGTTGCAAGAACTTTGTTGCTTATAATCAAAACAATACCCTTTCTCCAAACCGTATCAGTATGAATAACCTGCCGGGCTATAATAAGCCATATTGGTCTGTCTTACATCTAATCTGCCAAAGCAAGCGCAAACGGGGACATCAGAGACAACATGAATAGCATATTGTCCAAAAGGAATCTGATACTGCTCCTTGCCAATCGGCTTATCTAAACGAAGGCAAGTTGTTCTCTCGGCGTTCAGATCAATTGTAATCTTATCGTATACCGGGCTGTCTTCAAACAAAATGCGGATTCGAATGTGTGCATTCTTCTTTCCAACATTTGTAATCATCAGTGCCTCGTGACCTTGAAAATTCGGATCGTCGCCATGTGGCGGCAAATCTCCATCACAGAATACCCAATTTTTCTTTCCGTTCTTCATATTCATTCTCCTGCTTTCACATAATTGAATAGTTCTTCTTCGAATTCAGGGCAAAGAGGCTCTGCACCATTTTCAGTAATTACATAACACGTTTCTACTCGAAGTCCGTTTAAAGTAGGATGTCCAAAGAAGCTTACGTCTACATTGACAACCATATTCTTTTTCAAAACGTCCTCACTGTTCGGCCCGAAGAAAGGAGCTTCTGCTTCCATAAGACCCATTGTATGCGCAAACGGACATACGATATACTTTAAGTAACCGCCTTTCTCATAAAGAACTCTGCCTGCCGCATCTATTTCTTTACCGGAATTTCCAATTTTGAGCATATTCTTTACATCCCGCATTACTTCGATCATATCGACCAGGCACTGTCTTTGCTCAGGGGTATACGTACCGCTTACGGGAACGGTGTGTCCGAATGTGCCGGCATAGCCGTTAATACGAGGTGCAATACCCAACATAACCAGTTCGCCGTCTTCCATTACCTTATTTGTGGCGGTAGGAACAACTGCATTAGAGCGAATCCCGCTTCCTACAATCGTCTGGTATGCGAAGCCGTTCGCACCGTTTGCACGACAGACTGCTTCGCCTGCTGCAGCAACTTCATACTCCTTGTTTCCTGCTTTAACTTTCTCCATCATCGCTTTGTACGCAGCATAGCAAAGCTTTGTAGCGGCTCTTGCCTGCTCAACTTCCCAGTCGCTCTTTAAATACCTGAACTTGAGATAATCATCTGTCAGGTCTACAACCTCACATCCCTCAAAGCCTTTAACTAGTTCTTGATGAACGGCATAGGGCATATCGTTTGTGCCAACTAGACCAACTTTGCGTATTGGGAATTTCTTGTTTAGTTCTGCGAAGAGTTCTTCAAAGCCAATGATGGTTGCAAGAGGATATTCCTCATCCGGCACCATAAATACTTTAAAACATCTTGTATCATGAATTGCAGAAGACTGCTTTGCAAAAGGCTCACTTTCCGGTCCACCTAAAAGCATCGTAGTACCGTCTCTGCCTACAAGTACGGCGCCTTTCTCAAACTGACCAACCCAGCCCGTTAAATACCAACCGTTTGCCACATTTAATTCATCGAAATAAATGAATGCAATATCGGTATCCTTTTCATTTAAAAGATCCACAACCTTTTGTACTCTTTTGTCCGTTTCTTGTTGATTGTAATACGACATAATAAATCCTCCGTTTTTATTAATTAATTAAAGGTCTATGCTTTCCACTCAAAATCATCCAATGGATACATAGGTCTGATAATTTTTTTGAGATTTAATCTCTTTAGTTCCACGCAACTTGCTCCGTCGCTCAATGCAAAAATTTCTCTGTCGGCAAAGGGCTTTAGTTCTTGGAAAAGATATCCAAGTTTAACAACAACGATGCGGTAAGAGGTCAAATCTACATTCGCTACATCAAAGTTTCGCTTTTCGATAAAGGCGCTGCGCTTTTCGGTAAAAATAACATCCAGATTTCCAATAGACAGGCAAAGGCTTCTGCCAATCAGTTCTTTCCCCCAACCAAGTATATCTCCATGGCATTTCACGACAGCAGAAACACCGAGTTTGGGAATCCATACCATCGTACCGTTTTCGCAGTACCAAAATTCATTTATAAGTTCCGCATCAGTTATACCAGCTATACAAACGGACTTCTTAACATCTTTACTTATGAACAGTTTTAAGATTTCGGTACTCTCGCCTTCTGCACCGGCGGTCGTATTGTCACCGCTGTCAGTAATAAAAATTCGGTTTTCCTGACCTGAAAGTGCTAATTCAACACAAATTTCAGGTTCATATGCTTCAATCTTAAAGCGATACATTTTGCGAGTAGCCCAAAGTTTATCTGCTAGTTCTTTTGCAATCTCTAAGGCTTTTTCCTTATTAGTCGCACAAACAACAACAGATGCACTTGTATTCGAAGCATCTATCCAGCAGTGGCCCAAGAAAACATTGGCCGAAAAAATGTCTTCTTGCTTTTCGATTTCAATCGTTTCTTCGATAATGCTTTTCAATGGTTCTTCCCTAGTAAGCAGTGTATCATTCTTCAAAAGGAAGGGAACTCTTTGTACATATAAAAAAGGGGTGATGCCTGTTTGAAGTGCCCGAACTAATGCGTTTGCAGCACGAATTTGAGATTGTTCCTGATCAGTATGTGGAATGGTTTTGAATCCACAGGTAATATTTGCATATTCCCCTAATTCATCGGTGATATTGGCATGTGCATCCATTGTCAAAGCGATTATGCACTCTTTCGAAACAATCTTTCTTATTTCTTTCAAAAGATACAATTCGCCGCTGCCTATTTCATCAACTTCCATACTGCCGTGGAAAAAGATATAAATACCCTCTACATCGGGATTCTCCCGTACTGTTCCAAGAATCTGCTCGGCATAGTAAAGATATATTTCTTTCTCCACTGTAGCCGAAGGGAGGGCAACAGCATATATGGAAGGGATAACTTCAATGCCAGCCTTTTGAAAGATTTCTTTAACAACAAGTTTTTTAAAAATATCTTCTCCTTTAAAAAACTCAAAGTCGTATTTCTGCGGGTGGAGTTTTGCTTTGCTGTTTGATTCGCATTGAAATGATGCACATATAATTTTCATAGTCTCACAATCGCCTTTACTTACTATTTCGACCGTACAACACGGCTATCATCCTCAACTACATACGTTTATGTTTTACCCTGCGGCTTCAGCTCTGAGGCTGTGTGCCGTTAGATTCTGTCACTATTATATTCTTTAAAAAATTTAATAAAATGGATAAAATAAAACAAAATTTATAATAAATCAAACTCAAACTTTTTTGTAGACGAATTATATTAGAAGTGCTATAATTTTATATAATAAATTCTATTTCAAAGGAGGGATACGATGAAGAACTATTATACATATACAATCAAGAAAATAATTACCATTCAGCATCTTGTAACGATCGAATATCTTGATATCGATTCAGGTTTCTCTTTTCCTGAAGAGTCTCACGATTTCTACGAATTTATTTATGTCGAAAAAGGCAGGATTTCCTGCAAGACAGAAAACGATACGATAGTAATAAGTAAAAATGAATTATATTTAATCCCTGCCGGTCTATCGCATTATTATTTTGCCGACCATAAAAATTATGAACCGACTACTATCTTTATAGTCTGCTTCAGAAGTAAGTCTACTATTATTTCCACCATTAAAGGAATAATTTCAGTCGACCCTGAAATTAAGGAGTTAATTGCAAAAATTCTCTCGGAAGCGAAATCTACATTTATATTCCCCTTTGATGAAAAATTAACACTGAATCAACATCCCTATTTAGGTTCCCAGCAGTTAATCCAAAATCATATTGAAGAAATTCTGATCAGACTTCTACAGTCTGAAATTTATAAGAATCAGAGCATCAAGATTGTAAACAATACTTCCGATCTTAAGAATTCGGTCATAAAAGAAATCATTCATATTCTCAATGATAATATTTACGGCAAAATTACGCTGTCTGAAATAAGTCGGCGTATACTCTACAGCAAGACCTATTTAAATGAAATGTTCAAAGATGTTAAAGGCGTAACAATTATGCAATATTATCAAAATTTGAAAATTAAAGAAGCGAAAATCCTTTTGGATAAGAACGAGAGCGCCACCGACATAGCTGAGAAACTGTGCTTTGACAGCCCTCAGTACTTTTCAAAGGCATTCAAGAAGAAAGTGGGTAAGTCGCCTATTGAATACAAAAATCGCTGAATAGGTACAATATTTACTGATAGTAAATTATTTTATAATTTCTTTTAACTATATATTGAAATATCAATACCAGAAAAATAGTGAAAGATATTAATCGTTGTTTTGTCCAAAGCGTTCTTTCAAATATCCGCAGCAAATTATCTTTTCTGCCACTGACATTTTATTAAAGAAGTAGTGGTTTGCGGCTTCATATCCGATAGTGGAGTTTCGGAGCATTACCTCGTACATTTGCTCTGCTGTCTTCTGTTCCAAATCAAGCAGTTTCAGGATCTGCAAACGGCACGCTTCCCGTTTCACGGCATCTTTTTCTTCCCAATACTGATTTCGGATTCTGTTATATGCAATCTGATGGTAAGAACTTTTAAAAAGGCACAAAGTGGCTATAGAAACATCCGTAAATTCAGCAAATCTTGGATTTGCCGCAAGTTCCTCTTCAGTTACTTCCTTTAACAGTTGATCAAGGCCCGCCTGCCATTTTACCGAAAGTTTTCTGAATTGTTCTTCAAATAAGTCTAACGGGAAAATAGCTCGCCATTCCTCAATATCGTCATACGGAAATCCTGTCATAGTTGCGCGCAAGCCAGAGGCGTGTTCAAATAGCGGATTAGAAGGTCCCATGTACTGTGGGCCTTTATATGCCACAACAATGTGGAACGGATATTCTTCCATTGCATCGCTGAACGATTCGGAAGCCTTTATAACTTTGTCGGATGCTTCTCCAAACAGAAGCTTTAATTGTGTCTCCGGTGTGATACCGTCCTCCCAGAAGTTCCGACCGATAATTTCAAGGATCATTGACGGATAGCCGCCTAATGACCAACTCATTTGAAGTCCGTCAATCGGGTTCTTCAGAAGACCTTTTATGTGTCTGCTAATCAGCGGAAGTACCGGCAAATACGGCACAGAAGGGCACTCCCATGTATTGTTAAACTGCACTTTGGCCATCGTCTTAACGCCGTGCTTTTTTGCAATTTTCCAAGAATTCTCTGCAATCGCTCCGGGGCCTATTAAACTGATTGAATAATCGATTACCGCTGTTTCAACTCCTCCGAAAGTCTTGCGTACATCTTCTTCACTGGTACACATCAGACGTACATCTTCTTTTGCAAAGCATTCTGCGATCTTTTCGAGTTCTTCAAGGTTCACTAAACAAGGGGCATCGCGTCCTTCAACATGATTCCAACCCCAGTTCCACGCAATCACGGCTATCCTCGGATTGACTTTTTTGGCGGCCCTTGCAATGAGCACGGATACTTCGCTGATCACCTCATACGGTTTCCGCTTTGAGCAGCGGGGACAGTTTGTCTTTCCTATATGAGAATAACAATGAGTATGATTTTCAGAAGCAGTGATCGTAAAAAATCCGCCTAAATCCGGTGCGGCTTCACAAATTGCCGTTACGCCATTGCTTATATATCGCTTCACTTCCGGAAGTGAAGTACACAAAGAACCCACTTCATTGTCCTTATTTCCTAAAAGTTCCGGATGAAGTTCAAAGAAATGAACAGGCATAGCACGCGGTTCATTGAAATACAAATATATTTTTATACCGTACTTTCCGGCCCTCCGTACAAATTCGCTCAATCCGTTAAGGCGCTTCTGCCAATTTTCGGACAGAGATGGCTCCCACGGAAACTCTACAAGTTTGTAGAGAACCACATGCATCCAAATACCGTTAATTCCGATACGTGCATATTCTTTTAAAAGATTGTCAGGATAAGAAAATTCCGTACCTTCCAGAAGCACATCACCGAACAATGCACAATAGGAATGGACATAACGGATATCGTAGCGTGTATTCCGTATAAGTTCCATTTCGTCAAAGGTAAATCCTCCGTTCTGTTCGGCTACAGACAACAAATAATAAAGTCCTTGCAAAACACCTTCTTCATCTACTGCAATTACTGAAATACCATCTTTGTCTATCTTAATCTGATGGCTTTCCGCCTTCTTGTCAGCATCCGGAATAATTTTCACAGTTATATATTGCTGTGTGCCAGTTAGTGTTATGCCCCATCCTTTTTGGATTTCTTTACGGATAGTTGCAACATATGCACGTGTTTTTTCCGTTTCTGACAAATTTAAGATTCCCCAGTTTTTATCCACAGTAACAGCCCGCTTTGCAGTTCCCTGTACAATTCGCGGTGTATGACCGAATTTAACTATGAAGTCAAAATCTTCTGCCGTCTGTAAGGATTCTCTTGAATCCACCAATGCTTTATAGCGAAGTCGAACCTTATCCGTTTTCTTTTGCTCCTCCTCGGTAAGAGGCTGATAGTAAACAGGCTCAACATCCGGTTTTGCTTCTAACTTTACATTCAGGAAATCATCCTCTTTCAAAGTGTAAGCCAACTGATCCCGTGTCCAATTAAGAGTTTCCGTCAACTGCTCGTAAGGAAGCACGTGCCAGTTGTTCCGGATCACAGTGATGTAACCTCTCTTCTCATAGATCTGATTCACCTGTGCTGGTACACGAAGTCCCATACCGGAAGCCAAGGCCTCCACATTCTGTATTGATGTCTTTAGCACCTTCGCTAAACGCTCAGTCGGAATCATTTCCCAATTGCGCCATATATATAATTGCTGCCTTGTCGGAAAATACGGATACTTCCCAATCGGCTCTTTAACAGTTTCAGGCAATTGTAAAATATCCATTGAATACACCCTATACCGATTTACTGTCGCTTTCCTCGCGCCCGCCGTGTGCTTTTATCATGTTGCGGTACTCAAGCGGAGACATACCTACCAGCTGACTGAACGAATGTGAAAACGAATGAATATCAGAATAATTGAGCAATGAAGCGATCTCAGTAACAGGATAATCTGTCTCAGCCAGCCACTGCTTCGCACGATTGATTTTTGCGTTATATATAAACCTCTGCACATTAATCCCCTTCTGGCTCTTGAACGTATGCGAAAGGTTGCTCTCACTCATATGGAATACCTCTGTGAGCTCTTTTATTGTAAGCTTCTTGCTTAGATTGTGGTTTATAAATGCCGCTATTGCGTCTGAGATAAGAGGCGTGGAATTGATCCAGGAAGACTCGCGGATCTCAGAAATTCGTTTGTTGTACGCCGTGAACAGTATCTGGTACACTGTCGAATAAAGCATACGTTCGGGTACGGACTGAAGGTTCCCGAGAATGTGGATGTTGTGCGCGCCGTCGCGGATATAGAACAGCGACTGCTCCATCAGATCCACCATCGGTGAATCGCATCTGAAAAAGATTGCGGACAGGCGGTCCGGGTTCTCCGAGTGTATAACGAGCTTCGACGGCAGACGCTTGGTGCTTATGAAGTACATCATGCCCGCAGGAGGTTCTTTCAGTTCATCCTGCCTGTGCTCCTCCGTGATCGTGAATTCCTGCATCGGGCACAAATCTTGGTACACCTGCATCATTCGCAGCCTGTAGTTTCCGGTAAAGCGGTTATAGTACTCTCGCGCGCCTTCGTTAGGCATCGAAAAAGTATTGTTAATACCGCGCCGCAGCTGCTTATATAATAGCGTAATGTAATCCCTGCTGCAATCAATACCGGGTCTGTCGCCTTCATAATACATAAGGACGTCGATCATAAAAATACTAGGTTCGTATTTTACGTAAAGATTTCGATAAGTGAAAACGATTGGCTCGTCAATACAGTAGTTGTTCTTTGCAACAAAAAGACTGCAGCCGGCTTTATCGAATACTTCCGTATCGCCGAGGCCGCTGTATAAAAGCAGATATCCGTGCTCGTCGGTGTTGTCAATATCGAACTTGACCGTCCCTTCCTCCTTCGAGACCTCCGTGTGAAGAAATTCCGCGCGGTTCACAGGGAAAGGCATACCAAAGCCTCTCAGATGATCAAGCGAAAGGAACAAAGGCTTCCTGAAATCGTTGTCAATAAGTATTTCACATACTGTAAATTCCGGCGGCGTCTCAACGTCATTCTCTGCAACAAGGCAGAAGCCCATGTTTTGCTGCAGCATCCCTTCTGGCGGGATCACAAACCGCAGATAGCCCTCGGAAGGCGCTTTTACCATATCACCTTGCTCACATATGAGCGGAATGCCCAAAAGCTTTTCGTCAGCATCGACGCTGTAATCCGTAAATGCCGAAACACGCACGACCCCATCTCCGGATGAGGCGCACGTGTAATATACGATATAATATTTCATATTTGCCGTAGAATGTTTTATCGGCATCCGGCATACATTTTTCAATTTGGACATCCTTTCTTTTCGGTATGTTCTCTATATATCTATTATATTCTAAACAGTCAAGGGAGCGCCAATATTTTATGGCTCACTTCCAGCATTTCGCGCATAAGGCGATTCTGGAGTTCAATGTCATCCGCGGCGTCGATCATCTGGTGATGTGCCTCAAGCACAAACTCGCCTTTATAGTCCATTTCTCTCAATGTATGTATAAATTCCGTCCAGTCGTACGTGCCGTAATACGGTATCTGGTGCTCGTCGTCCGGCCAGCCGTGGTTATCGTGTATATGAAGCGTCACAAGTCGGTCTCCGAGTACCTTTATTTCAGATGGACGAGTTCCGAAGATGTTTGCATGGCCTGTGTCCCAGCAGATACCCACTTTTGCCCCGGAATGCTCCGCTCTAAGCCCGTCAACGATTGCGGCAAGAGGAGCTATGCGGTTGCAGTTTGGCCAGGGCAGGTTTTCGATGGCTACACCCGTACCGACCTCTTTCGCATGTTCAATAAGAGGTCCGAACCATTTAATGCTTTTTTCAACGAATTCATTGTCAAATTCCGGCGCTGTCCTGCCTTTAATTTCCTGCGGATGCATAACGACCCACTTTATTCCCGTCATTCCAGCAAATTCCAATCCCCTGTATGCATAGTCATTCGGATTGTTATAAAACCCTTCAGGCAATCCGACTCCGTGGCATTGATAGAGCTCAAGTCCGATGGATTCCGCATGCTTCTTTACTTCCATTGTCCATTCGCGCCATCCGTCTGAGACGAATCCTCCGTTAGTTTCAACATAATAATCTAGCGCTATATCGGCCACATCGAACCCGGCACTCTTTAATCGGTCAAGTGCCTTAAAAATATCATATCCTTTTGGAAAAATACATGTTGTATTAACTATTCTCATAATTACCACTTCTTTATATCGCTTTGTTACTCTGTTAAAAAAAGTATTTTTTTCTCTCCATTATGACTTGTCGCCTTGAAGCTCAACATCAAATCATCAGTTCAGATCTGATGCATAGAGCATATACGAATCGATTGCCGAACCGTTCCCGGTAATATTGACAACGCGTGCGCCGGCAGTCTCGCTGCTCCCGGTATTGCCGATCGAAGAGCAGGAAGCCAGCAGCATATCGAGATAGGTTCCCGCGTAATTGTTCTTTCTGTTATATCCGCAGAAAATACCTTTGATGTCTCCCCTCTCGGCGCACGTCCATACGATCCCGGAATCACGCTCGGAAGCGCTGAGCTTTTCAACACATTTGCCCGTCATTCCCGTAAGATCAGGATTGCGGAAAATGTACCTGAACTGGTAGGGCGGCACCTGAAAATACATAATACCCGGTATCAATTCTCCTCCATTCAGATCCTGCAGCCCGAAAGAAGTGTTCCAGTACCACAGCCGCTGAGAAAAGTGGATGCAGTCAAGGTTCGTCCCGCCGGACAGCTTGTTTCCCAGCAGCACTTCTTTCTCGAGACCCGGAACGTAGTCGTTTAGGTATCCGTTTGCGTCGAGGCACCAGATGTTGAATCCGATCTTATCTCCAGAAGCGTATTTTACCGGAAGGACGTAGTTGCTTACGCCGTACGTTTCGTCATCGGAAGTGCCGGAAATACAGTACGGATACGAGCAGTAAACTTTCTGCTGTTCGGTTTTCGCATAACCGGTCTTGTTCCCGGAAAGTCCCTCCGCGTCAACACCGAACGCGTGGCACCACGGTATTTTTCTCTCTGCGAGCGGGGCGTTTATGGCGTCAAGTATCTTACGCAGATCTGCTTCATTGTTCACACTTCCGTCATGGAGGTCGCCGCCGAACAGAACAAGAGAAGGCTTTACGCTGTCAACGGCTTTAACAACTTTATCTATTAATCCCACGTCAACGTTTGCGGACAGCCTCAGATCTGAGAATATCAGCAGCTTGAAATTACCGCTTTCGTCGAAGCGCAGATCCGCGTTAATGTTTTCCGGATGTAATATATCTTCTATCTTCTGGTCTGCCGTCGGATCGGGCAATACCGGATCCGGAGCAGCTGTATGATTGCCGCCGGACCTGCTTCCGCAACCGCTAAACAAAGTAAGGGTAATTGCAAAGCATACCGACAAAACCGTAAACATGACGTATTTTCTGATTCCATTTATCTTTTTCATCTTTACGTCACCCTACATCTTTCGCATGTACCATATAGGTCACAAAATTGAACGGATCGTTTTGATCTATCTCAACGATACGCGCGCCTGTGATGCTCTTATCGAGATAATTCGGAATCGGAGCTCCGATCGTAGGCGTATACGCCAGTGTGATACCCATATACTTGCCCGAAAAGTCGTTTAAATGATCGTGGCCGCAGATGATTGCTTTAACATCGCCGCGTTCGTAGCACGCCTGGAAAAGTCCCGAATTGGCCTCCGGAGTACACGGCGTTTCTCCCTGCTTGCCGGTGTATCCGCATGCGCTCTTGTTATTAAGCACATAATTCCATTCGTAAAGCGGAATGTGCAGAAGCATCATGGCGGCAATTTTTGAGCCGTTGTACTTCTCAAGCGCCACCGACGTGTCCCAGTACCATTTGATCTGTTCCATATGGACAACGTCGTACGTGTTTCCGCTATAAATCATAATGCCGCTTTTTTGCTGGCCGTTCTCGTTGTGCCTAAGGAGAACTTTATCTTCAATATCGCGCTTATAATTGTACAGATAGTCATGACTGTCTATCATAAACACGTTGAACGCGATTTTATCCGAATCTGAACGAAGTATCGGGAGAACGTAGTTGCCAACGCCGTATACTGAACCGGCTTTCGAAATGTTGTATGCAAACGATTCAAATATCTTCTGCTGCTGCATACGGGTATAGCCCAAATTATAGCCGTATCCGCCCTCGGCGTGATTGCCGTAAACCTGCGCCCACGGGATTTTGCGCTTCTCCATAGGTTCGCTCATCGCTGTGAGATATGTTGTCATACGCGTTTCGCCGCCGACGGCATCTGCGTCTCCGCAATGGTTATCGCCCCCAAGCAGCACGAGATCAGGCTTTTCGGTGTCAAGCAGCTTGTTCATATTTCTGACAAGTTCCGCGTCCAGCGGGTAGGAATCCTGAATGTCAGAGAAGATAAGTATTTTGAATTTTCCGTCGCTGTTGAAGCGCAAAGTGTGCTTAAGCGCGATCTGTCCTTTAACGTACTTGTCCTCAGGCGTTTCCGCAGCCTGTGTACTTTGCCTGAAAGCGCCTGCGGCCAATGCGAGCATCAGAGCCCCTATGAGCAACAGGAAAAGTATCTTTCTAAGTGAATTTTTCATAATGATCAAGTTCCTTCAAAAACTGTCTGGATCTCTTAAAGGTTGTTGTAAAGCGCTTTTACGGTGGCTTCGTTCATAGGCTTGGAATACAGGTTGCAAACACTCAGATAGCCCACCATGCCGTTGCCTCCGGAATTGTTCTGCGAGCAACATGCGCCGATGGCAAGGTGCTGCGCAGTTTCAATACTCGTAAACTTCAGCTCAGCCCAGAAGCTCTCGTATTCGTCAACAAGTTCTCCGTTAAGATAGCACTTCACGTAGTTACCGTCCCAGGTGGCAACAAAATAGTTCCACTCATTGAGGTTGGCTTTTATTTCCCTTAAGTCATACTGCGAATCAAGATAAGTATTCCATTTAAGAATGCAATCTTTTCCGGCTGTGCCCGGATGGATCTCGAGGCCTATGCCTCCATCCTCACAGTTATCGGCCACTGCCCAATATCCGCTCGAAGGAGCACTTTCCAGTTTAAAGTAAAGTTCTAACGTGAATCCTTCCGTAAGATCATCATAATAATCTCCGATTGGCGCCATATAGAAGCAGGCGCCGCCGAGCATATGGCTCGCCCATCTTCCGGTATCAGGATCCTTAACGGTCTCAATATTGCCGCCTTTGTATGTGGTGATAGCAGGCCCGTCTTTGGCACCGTTGCTGACGTTTCCGTCGCCATCGTATGAAAGCGAAACGATCATTGATCCGGAAAGATCCTCTACCTGCCCGGGATCTGTTTTTTCAGTGGGCTCAGGCACAGCGGTGGGTTTATCAGTAGGTACGTCCGTCGCATCAGCCGGTACTTCAGTCGGATTCGAAGGGACGTCAGTTGCCGGCGCCTCAGTAGCGTCACCGGGCTGAGTTATTTCAGCGTCCGCTTTGGTGTTGTTTTCAAACAGCACGCGGGCAGTTTCAGAATTTATCGCAGTTGTGTAAAGATTGCAGACACTGAGAAGTCCTACCATTCCGTTACCGCCGGAATTGTTGGCGGAACAGCACGCTCCTATTGCGAGATGCCGCGCCGTCTCTATCGAGGTGAATTTTATTTCTCCCCAGAAACTCTCATACTCGGTTACAAGTTCTCCGTTCAGGAAGCATCTTACAAAATTACCGTCCCAGGTTGTTATAAGGTGATTCCATTTGTTAAGTTCAACCGGGATAGTTTCAACGTAATACGCCGAATCGATATATATATTCCATTTAAGATTCGCGTCAGACGAGCCGCTTCCCGGATGGATCTCCATTCCGAAGCCACCATCCTCACAGTTATCGGCTATGGCCCAGTATCCACTTGAAGGCGCGCTTGTAAGATTAAAAAATAGTTCAAGCGAGAAAGCATTCGCCATTCTATCGTACAGGTCGTTGATTGGCGCTATGTAGAAGCAGGTACCGCCGGTCATTCGGCTCGCCCACTTTCCTGCCGTCTCGTCAACAAGCGTTTCAATATTGCTGTTCTGGTAAGGCGTGATCTCCGGTCCTCCTGCAACGCCGTTACTGACGTTTCCCGTTCCGTCGAAAGCAAGGGATAAGGCAAGCACGTTGCTGACATCCTCAGCAGGTCCGTCGGCCGGTTTTTCCGTAGGCGCTGACGTGATCTGTTCAGTAGCGCTCTGCGTAGGCGCCGAAGTAGGCGACGAGATCGCATCGCCTGGTGTCGCCGCTTCAGCTGTTACACTTTTCGTCGCTCCAGTTTCCGTTTGTTTAGTTCCGCATCCGGCAAAAAGCGCCAATACCAAAGTGCAAGATAAAAGCAAAAAGAGAATTCGTTTCACATATTCTCACTCCATTTCTTAACCAGCGGTTCATCGCTGTAAATACAAAAAATCTTCTACTTGAAATTATATTCTAATTTTGTTTATTTCTGTTTGATTCATTCCGCCAATTATTTGTTGTAATCTGCACAATGATCCGGCCGCCGTATCAATTCTAAGCCGTCACTCATAGTTTAAAGGAAAAATCAGTTTCAGTACCGGGTCATTTGCCACGTAGTGATTCGTCACTACGTTTGATTCGTGATGGGCCATCTTTACCACATTTATTTCCTGAACTTCGGTAATCTGCGGCGTCGAGGCAATATTATCGGTGGCCAACATTATGATTCTGCCAATTCTTTTCAATCTCGCTTTCTATCCTTCATATAAAATGCAAAATATAAATGCGTTCATTCCAGAATACGCCTGTTCTTAGGTTACAGTATATCTGCAAACATCTTCCGCGTCTTTGCTGTAGCAAGCTAATAATTTGTTCTAATCTGCAAAAATGCACATCGAATATATTGTAATTCGCGAAGAAGGGAGAACCAAAATAGCGCGAAAAGCCTTATCAAACATTTTTTCTCCGCGAATCCCGATTTGTCGATAAGATTATATCACACCGAGAAAAACTTTTCTACTGAAAACGGGGGGACCGGGACGGAATTGACAAATCTCAAATAACGAGTACAATAGAAACACCGGTCCTATTAAAGAAAAAAGAGATATTTATCCGCAGCGTCTTGAGATGCAGGGGCTGGCGCTTCGCGTAATAAAGCAGTTCGCGTAATTTGTAACGTCTAAGAAAGGAAACGTGAAATGCACTTTGGTTTTTCTTATGTCGGGCTGATCTTTCTGATCATGCTTTTCGTGCCGAATTTCTTTTGGACAAAGCATAAACCGAAGGATTACGACAAATACGTTAAAAACGAGAACAAGCTTCTCTTAACGCTGGAACGCATCGGTGAAATTCTTGTCTGCGGAATCATTCTCGTATTCAGCGATTTCAACGTCCGCCCATCGTGGTGGGTACTATGGCTTGCCGCCGCGCTGATATTGATGTTCCTGTACGAGATATTCTGGATCCGCTATTTCAGAAGCGAAAAGACTATGAAGGATTTCTACCGCGGCATAATCGGGATCCCCGTCGCCGGAGCCTCTCTGCCTGTCATCGCGGTACTGCTCATCGCGATATATGGCGGCAATCCTTTTCTGCTCGCAGCGGGTATCATTCTTGGAATCGGTCATATCGGTATCCATCTGCAGCACCGGAAGGAAGTTTATGAATGTGATAAAAGCGTCAATCAGGAATTTGTAAGCTAAAGCTGAAAATATCAGGGATAGAGAAGTGAATCATTCCCGTTATGTTCCTAAACGCACTCAATTTTCATAACGTTACCCCCGCAGACCGGTATTTGTCGGAATCAATTCTTTCTCTTGTCATTATCACTGTGCCTTTTATTCGAAATCTCAAGAAACCGCCTCAGTGTTTCGTTTGACAGGATCTGCTCGCGCACTCTCTCATTCAAAAAAACGTTTGCGAAATCTTCAATGGTACAGCCGACGTAAAAGTCCCGCGGCAAAGGGTTAGCGTATTCGCCTCCGCCGTAACTGCCCGCCGAGCTTCCCGGAGTGAAACAGTTGTAATGGATATCACTTGAGCCGTTTTCATGAAAACGCAGAGTAATAATATCGTGTTCGTGAGCAATTTCTATGTCATCGTCTGCCAGATGAATATCGCTGTGAAGAAATCCGAGACCGTTCTCATATGCGAAGCTTTCAGCAAAAGTTTCGTATTCGCCGCAGATGAGTACCTTTCTTTTACGCCAGCCTTTCAGAAGTTCAGGTGATGCGGCAACCGTTTCTACCGTCCGGCTAAGGATAAGGCAGTCAATATGCGAGAAGAATTCGATATAACCATCGCCAATTCCGGTTATTCCCTCGGTCACGCTGAGCGTGTCATATTCTTTCGCCCAGTTTTTATCTAATTCATTCCATAACTCGGTGTCATCGCGGCACAGCACGCCTTCGCCTTTGACCTCAAGCAGACCGCTGTAATGGTTTATATAGATTATTTTTTCGTTATGTTTTGAAAAATACACCCTGTGTTCCTCCGCAAATCACGATTTGTCGATATGATTCTATCACATCGGGCAAAGATTTTCTACTTAAAACGGGGCTGGAATATTGCTTCCAACCCCGCAAGTGGCGGAAGCGGTGGGATTCGAACCCACGATACGTTGCCGTATACCTGATTTCGAGTAAATGGGGTTCGCGCTCGCTTCGTCCCTCTTCGTCACTGTTTTGCCTCTTTTCGTCACTGTTTTTCCGCCGGAAACGGAAGTTTCGCGGAAGTTGGATAGAAAAGTGATAGAAAGCCGGGTTTTTTCGTCACTTTTCTTCCGGCGTTTTCTGCATAAAACTATACCACGAAAACGGGTTTTTGTCAAGATAATGGGACAATGATCTCACTTGCGTCCGGCTGCATTTTTCTGAAAAACCACTTATTCTCTCTGGACTTTCGTTTATTTCGTGATATTGTGTTGTTGCGGACGGTTAAAGCCGCGACAAGTCACATACGGAGATGCATATTATGACCAGAGAGGAAAAACTGATGGCGCTCAGATCGCTATTCCGGGAGCTGCCGGAGATCATGACACCGATACAGATTGCCCGCGCTATCCACCAGAGCAAGAACCTGGTGTACGAAAAGCTGAAAGGAAAGGAATTGCCGGGATACATTGTCCACGGCCGATACCTGATAGCCAAGGCTGATCTTATCGAATATATCATCGAGCACGGCGACGAGGAACGACCGGGCAGATTCAGGACGGGCAGCAATGAGCAGTGATATCCTTCTTTCAGAAGACAAGACTGAGCTCTGCCTGGACGAAGCGAGGCGGCTGCTCCACATCAGTAAACGAAAATGCGCCGCTCTTCTGCGGGAAGGGATATTGCCGAGTATATCGACCGGAAAGAAGACCAGGCAATACAGAATACAGCGTTCCGATGTCGAGGCGCTTATGAAAACAAAGTATCATAAGAAGCCGTCTGATCCGCCGAAAGTCTACCGTGAGCAGCTCGAAGATCTATGGTACGACGCCCCGGACGTTCTCACACCAGCCGATGTACAAAAACTGACCGGTTATTCGCAGTCCTACGTATCATCATGGATGGTGACCGGCAAGCTCCGAACAGTAACCGTTCACGGCTCGCCGATCACATCAAGAGAGTGGCTGATCGAGTTTATGTGTAGAGACGGGAAGAAGATTGTGCCAAAAAACCAACTTGTCAAGAACATAATCGATGTGAAAAAACAAAGGGGCTGTTTAAAAACCTCGCTTTAGCGAGGCTGGCAAACAGCCCCTTTTTCTATGTCAATTTAAACGTCAAATCACGTGATCGGATTACCGATTTTGGGTTTTTAAACAAGCTACGCTTGTTTAATTTGTATATTATATGTCTTATCGTGGATTCTCTTTCCCTTTTTAGCCAGTCTTTTTGCTGATGGATTTTTGGGCTTTTGTGCCATTAAATCTTCCGGTGCAATCCAGAATGACAGCACTTTCCCAGTCTTGTAGTATCGTAATAATCGCTTTAAATTAAGTCCGAGAAAAACCAGCATTATTTCTGCAGAAACTTTTTCCCTTCCTCGTCTTCTGGTTCTTACGTATTGATAATCTTGTTTTTCTATTCCGAATATTCCTTCCGCTTGTACACTTCTATTGACTCGAATTTCTATTCCTTTAGGCGACAGCAGATTTTGCTCCGCTTCTTGTTTAAGTCTAGTTAATTCTACATTGACTTCAAACACTCTTGAAACCTGATTTTCAATATCTTTCATAAACCGCATACAGTACTGTTTATACTCACAATCTAAACATCCATCCACTTTATAAAATACACTGCCTGCTTTCTTTGGGTGTCGGCCTGGTATATCTATAATGCTTCCTGTTTTACCACCAAGACAGACTATTTTATTATTTTCAATTAATCGATAGGAATCCGGGTAAGAACCGCTAATATTACCTTCCCATGATGGATGCTTAACATAGTTTCCAATCCCGTTTATTTCCAGGAATTGATAGTTCTTTAATGATCCGTATCCGCTATCTGCACATACATTTAGCGGATATTTTCCGTAAAGAATATGGAATTTTTCCAAAGTTGGGATAAATACATTGATATCTGTCCTATCTTGTGAAACATAATACGACAAAACCAATCCTTTAACAACTGCAGCTTGCACATTGTACGCAGCGTGCATATTAGATCCGAGCCCGGAATAATAGT
>JAEEGL015345362.1_pt1 | contig 30076 bp, 17 predicted proteins | sample 9134231 | NCBI WGS metagenome assembly JAEEGL01 (sample SAMN16246548, study PRJNA631951) | gut metagenome | biome: gut microbiome; feature: rumen; material: fiber-attached | host: Bos | place: Iran: Karaj | collected 2018-10 | reverse complement strand
GCCATTTTCTCGGCTGTCAACCGTTATTTGGCGCAGATTATGAACCAGTTTCCGCAGTACGACGTGGAAATGGAGGAAACCCACCACGTTCACAAACTCGACCACCCCAGCGGCACGGCCATCACGCTGGCCGACGAAATTGTGGAGCGCATCGACCGCAAGCAGGCGTGGGCCGAGGACACCACCGACCCCTCTGTGCTGCGCGTTGACCACATACGCCGTGGTGAAGTGCCAGGCATTCACACCATTCGCTACGACTCGGATGCCGACCTGATTACCATCAGCCACGATGCACATTCGCGCCGGGGCTTTGCGCTGGGAGCTGTGCTGGCCGCCGAATATACCTGCGGGCACCAGGGGCTTCTGACCATTTCAGACATGTTCAAGTTTTAACATACGCACTAAAAGAGGTTAATTCTGCATGGGCGATGCAACTTGCTGTAGTATGAGTAGCGTCGAAGGTCCAACGCATGTAGAACCAGAATTAAACAGAAAACAATGATTGACAAAGAAAAACAAAAACTGAATCCGAAGGTGCAATGGGCCAAGTTCATCGTGGTGCTCGTGCTCTATCTGCTGTTTCTCTATTGGGTGAAATCGTGGTGGGGGCTGTTGGTGGTGCCGTTCATCTTCGATGTTTATATCACTAAGAAAATCAAGTGGCAGTGGTGGAAAGAGAGCGAAGGCCCCGTGAGGTTCATCATGTCGTGGGTCGATGCGCTGGTATTTGCGCTGGTGGCCGTTTATTTCATCAATCTGTTCTTTTTCCAGAACTACGTTATTCCGTCGAGCTCGCTGGAGAAGTCGTTGCTCACGGGCGACTACCTGTTTGTCAGTAAGGTGAGCTACGGCCCCCGCATTCCTGAGACACCACTCACCATGCCGCTGACGCAGCATACGCTGCCCGTGTTCGACTGCAAGAGCTACATCAGCTGGCCCCACTGGGACTATCGCCGTGTGAAGGGGTTGGGTAAGGTGGAACTGAACGACATTGTAGTGTTCAACTATCCTGCCGGCGACACCATCTGCACCAAACCGCAATTTCAGACCGAATACTACCACATGGTGTATGACGCCGGCGAGGGCATCTACGGACAGAACGTGGGGCAGCCCGACTTCTCGGTGCTCAACCAGATTCAGATTTACGATCTGTTTAAGGAGGTCTATGCCATGGGCCGTCGATATGTGGCCAGCAATGCCATGGAGTTTGGCGAGATTGACTCGCGTCCTACTGACCGCCGTGAGAACTACGTGAAGCGCTGTGTGGGTCTGCCCGGCCAGACGCTGCAAATCAAAGACCGCATTATTTATCTCGACGGCAAGCCCAACAAGGAACCCGAAAATGTGCAATACACTTACAAGGTGAAACTGCGCCAGAACCTGCCCGACGACGTGATGAAAGACCTGGGCATCTCGATGGAAGACTTGATGAGCCTGAATCAGAATGGATTCATGCCGCTCACCAAGCGTGCCGTGGCTACGCTCGCCTCGCGCAAAGACCTGGTGGAGAGCATCGAGCTGAACACCGATGCCCGCCTGCAGGAAGTGTATCCGCGCAATGCCGTCACGGGATGGACACGCGACAATTACGGTCCCATTTGGATTCCCAAGAAGGGTGAGAGTGTGAAACTCTCGATGGACAATATCGCCATCTACGAGCGCCCCATCCGTGTGTATGAGGGCAACGACCTGAAAGTGAGCAACGGCCAGATATACATCAACGGCCAGCTGGCCAAGGAATACACGTTCAAGATGGACTACTACTGGATGATGGGCGACAACCGCCACAACTCAGCCGACTCGCGCTACTGGGGATTCGTGCCCGAGGATCACATCGTGGGCAAGCCCATCTTCATCTGGTGGAGCAGCGACCCCGACCGCGGTGGTCTGGGCGGCATCCGTTGGAGCCGGTTGTTCCGTTGGGTAGATAACATTAAATGATTTAGGAGTTAGAAGTTAGGAGTTAAGAGTTATCGGCATCTTCTTGAAAGCTCTAAGTTCTCAACTCTCAACTCTTAACTCCTAACTCCTAACTCTTAACTCCTAACTCCTAATTCCTCACTCCTCACTCCTCACTCTGTATCATGAGCACATCAAACACACAACGACGCTGGATAGCACGGCAGGCACTTTTGCTTGTCGCTACTTGTGTGCTGTTGGTGGGGTTGATGTTGCTTGTGCGCCGCTACTGTTTCACCATTTATGCCGACCCTGTGACGGGCGACCGGGTGGTAGTAAACCGGCTCGACCGCAGCTCGTTTGAGAAAGGCGACCGCGTGGTGTTTGCCCAAAAGGACGCTTCGTACATGGGTTTCGTGGAGGCTTTGCCGGGCGACACCATTATGCTGAAGGGCGAAAAATACTTAATTCCCACCCGCTGCACATGCCGTGGCACCGACTGTGTGTATTGCCGCTACTATCTGGTTAACACTCCAAGCGGCGCCACTTTGGTCAGTCAGTTTGCTATGACAGGGAAAGCCTATAAACTTTACTAAAACGTGACTACAGCACTACTTTCCACCACCTATTTTGGCCCCGTGCAGTGGTATCAGAAACTGGTACGCTACGATCAGGCTGTGATCGACCCCAATGAGTGCTTTGTCAAGCAAACCTATCGTAACCGCTGCCAAATAGGTACCACCAATGGCGTGCAGTCGCTCACCGTTCCCGTTGTTCACGACCAGCCGTCTGCCCAACCATCTTCTCTTTCCCCTCTCCCCTTTTCTCTCATTCGTTCCATCCGCATCAGCGACCACGGCAACTGGCGCCATTTGCACTGGAACGCGCTTGTGAGTGCCTACGGCGAGTCGCCTTTTTTTGAATATTACGCTGATGATATTCGCCCGTTTTTTGAGCGCAGATGGGAGTTTCTTTACGATTTCAACATGGAAATCACTCTCAAGATGTGCGAACTGCTCGACATCAACAGTCCCTTCCAAACCATCCCAAATGAGGGTGGCTGGGAAGGGGCTGTTGCCGATTTCCGTGAGACCATTCGTCCTAAGCATCCGCTGCCCGACGCTGAGTTTTCGTCCAAACCCTATTATCAGGTGTTTCAGCAGAAGCATGGTTTCTTGCCCAATCTGAGCATTCTCGACCTGCTGTTCAACATGGGCAACGAAAGCATCTTCTTCCTAATTCCAAACTCCTAACTCTTAACTCCTATCTCCTAACTCCTAACTCTTCTTCCAGTTCCTCCAATGAGTTAGCCACCAGCAGGTGGTGGCGTAAGGTGGAGCGTATGACGCCTTGGCTGTTCATGGTGTCGAGCATGCTAAGCAGCGGATTCCAGAAACCTTTCATATTGTAGAGGATGACTGGTTTTTGGTGGTAGCCAATGCTGGCTGAGGCCAACTGAGAGAACACTTCGTCGAGTGTTCCCACGCCGCCGGGCAATGCCACCGCCACGTCGCTGTGTGCCAGCATCAGGTCTTTGCGGTCGGAGAGGTTGTCGCAGAAAATCTCCACATCCACATAGTCCGACTTGCGCCCGTTCTTTTCAATGATGCTTGGAATCACGCCGATGGTCTGGCCGCCCGCCTCATGGGCGGCCCGTGCCACGCACTCCATTAGTCCCATGTTAACCCCTCCAAACACGATGGAATGGCCGTTTTTTGCCACCCACCGCCCCAGTTCTTCAGTCATACGGAAAAAGTCGGGGTCTATCTGCTCATTAGCAGAACAAAAAAAGCAAATTTTCATAATCAGTCTTCTTGTTTTTGTTGCAAAGGTAGTGAAAAATGTGAAAATGAAGAAAGAATAAACGGGCAATCTTGGTTATGTTGTTTTTTTTAAATCTTTAAATTTGGGTATGTCGCCAAAAAGCCGTATTTTTGCATTTTTGAAGCAGAATTGGATTGAAATACAAGAAAAATAACTTAAAAATATGTCAGCAGTAAAGATAACGAAGGTCGCCAGCAAGAAAGACCTGACCACCTTCATCGACTTCCATTACGACTTGTATAAGGGCAATGCTTACGATGCCCCGACATTATTCAGCGACGAACTGACAACGCTGAGCAAAGAGCGCAACGCTGCCTTTGAATTTTGCGAGGCAGAGTATTATATGGCTTGGCGCAACGGGAAACTTGTGGGGCGCGTGGCCGCTATCATCAACTACAAGGCCAATGAGCGCTGGGGACGCAAGAGCGTGCGCTTCGGATGGATTGACTTCATCGACGATATGGAGGTTTCGGGTGCATTGCTCAAGGCCGTTGAGGACTACGGGCGCGCAAAAGGCATGGAGGAGGTGATTGGCCCGCTGGGATTCACCGATTTCGACCCTGAGGGCATGCTCACCGACGGTTTTGACCAGCTGGGCACTATGGCCACCATTTATAATTTCCCTTACTATCCGCAGCACATGGAGCAGCTGGGCGGTTGGGAAAAAGACAACGACTATGTGGAGTTCAAGATAATCGTACCCGACAAAATTCCCGATAAAATGGTGAAAATTGCCGAGATGATACAGAAACGCTACAATCTGCACGTGCGCAAAATGACGCGCGAGGAAATCAACAGCGGCAAGGGCCACGAGGTGTTCCATCTGATCAACGACACGTTCAAGGACCTCTATGGTTTCTCTGAGCTCACCGACAAACAGGTTGACCAGTACGTGAAGATGTATCTGCCGCTAGCCGACCTCAACCTGATTCCCATTATCGAGGACTGGAGCACCGACGAGCACAAAATGATAGGCGTGGGCATTACCATACCGTCGCTCTCGCGCGCCATGCAGAAGTGCCGTAAGGGACGGCTCTGGCCTTTCGGCTGGTGGCATGTGCTGCGCTCGCTGAAGATGCACAAAACCAACATCGTAGATTTGATGATGATTGGTGTGCTGCCCGAGTACCGCAAGAAAGGTGCCAACGCGCTAATGTTCTACGACCTCATCCCCTGGTACAACAAGTACGGCATAGAGTGGGGCGAGAGCCAGGTGGAGATGGAGAGCAACGAAAACGTGCAGGGCCAGTGGAGTTACTTCGAAACCATCAACCACAAGCGCCGCCGCTGCTACAAGAAGATAATCGAAAAAAAGTAATATCGAAAACAGATAATTCATGGCTGACGAATTAGAAAACACCCAACACCCAACACCTATTGAATATACAGATGATAATATTCAGACACTAACGGGTATTGAACATATCCGCTTGCGCCCTGGCATGTATATTGGCCGACTGGGCGACGGCAATCTGCCCGAAGACGGCATCTATGTGCTGCTGAAAGAAGTGATGGACAACTCCATTGACGAGTTCAAGATGAATGCCGGCAAGCGCATTGAGGTGGATGTGGAGGACAACCTGCGCGTCAGTGTGCGCGACTATGGCCGAGGCATTCCGCAAGGCAAGCTCATCGAGGCTGTAAGCGTGCTGAACACCGGCGGAAAGTACGACTCAAAGGCTTTCAAAAAGTCGGTGGGATTGAATGGTGTGGGTGTGAAGGCCGTGAATGCCTTGAGCCGCCGTTTCGAGGTGCGCAGCTATCGCGACGGCATGGTGCGCCGGGCTGTTTTCGAGCGCGGCATCCTAAAGGAGGATGTCACCGAAAAGAGTAACGAAGAGCACGGCACCTACATTTTCTTTGAGCCTGATAACGACGAGAAACTGTTCAAGAATTACTCTTTCCACGATGAGTTCGTGGAAACCATGCTCCGCAACTACACCTATCTGAATCAGGGACTCACCATCATGTACAATGGCCGCCGCATAGTGAGCCGCAACGGCTTGTGCGACCTGCTGACCGACACGATGACCAACGACGGACTTTACCCCATCGTTCACATGCGCGGCGAGGACATTGAGATAGCCTTCACCCACACCGACCAGTATGGCGAGGAATATCATTCGTTTGTCAACGGACAGCACACCACGCAGGGCGGTACCCATCAGAGTGCGTTCAAGGAGCATATTGCGCGTACCATCAAAGAGTTTTTCGGCAAATACGAGTCGGGCGACATTCGCAACGGACTTGTAGCTGCCATCGCCATCAATGTAGAGGAGCCCGTATTTGAGAGCCAGACAAAGATTAAACTCGGCTCTACGCTCATGGCTCCAGGCGGCGACAGCATCAACAAATATGTGGGCGACTTCGTCAAGCAGCAGGTGGACAACTACCTGCACATTCATACCGAGGTGGCCGAGGCCATTGACCAAAAGGTGAAGGAGAGCGAGCGCGAGCGCAAAGCCATGGCGGGCGTTGCCAAGCAGGCACGCGAGAAAGCCAAGAAAGCCAATCTGCACAACCGCAAGTTGCGCGACTGCCGCATTCACTTCAGTGACACCAAGAACGACCGAAAGGAAGAGAGTTGCATCTTCATCACCGAGGGCGATTCGGCCAGCGGAAGCATCACCAAGAGCCGCGACGTGAACACGCAGGCCGTGTTCTCGTTGCGCGGAAAGCCGCTCAATGCCTTCGGCCTGAACAAACAGGAGGTGTATAAGAACGAGGAGTTTTTCCTGCTCATGTCGGCGCTCGACATTGAGGACGGCCTCGACTCGCTGCGTTACAACAAGGTGATTGTGGCTACCGATGCCGATGTCGATGGCATGCACATCAGGCTGCTTACCATCACGTTCTTCCTGCAGTTCTTCCCCGAGCTGGTGAAGAAAGGGCACGTGTATGTGTTGCAGACACCGCTGTTCCGCGTACGCAACCGTCGCACAAAAATAAGAAACAAGAAAGTGCTTGCCGCCGAGGACAAGAAGCTGGCAGAAAACGGTAGCCAACAAAAAAAATCGGACTTCATCACCCGCTATTGTTACAGCGACGACGAGCGTCTGAAGGCCATCAGCGACCTTGGTCCCGACCCTGAAATCACCCGATTCAAGGGTCTTGGCGAGATTTCACCCGAAGAATTTGCCGGTTTCATCGGCCCCGACATCCGATTGGAGCAGGTGACGCTCCACAAGAACGACCAGGTGCAGAAACTCTTGGCCTACTACATGGGAAAGAACACCATGGAGCGCCAGAACTTCATCATCGACAACCTGGTGGTGGAAGAAGACCGGCCAGAGGAGGAAGAGATTTATTGATAGTATTACTAGAAGAAAGTATCTGAAAATGAAAAAAATATTCTTGGCATGTTGTCTGCTGCTGTCTCTGCAGGCTTCTGCTCAATTGCGATTTAATTTAGGGCAAAACAGTCCCATGGCCAAGCTGCAGTGGGCTGAGGCTGCCATCAACTCGCTTTACGTTGACTCGGTTGACGAGGGCAAGTTGGTGGAAGATGCCATCCGGGGCATGCTCAAGGAGCTGGACCCGCACTCATCGTATGCCACACCCAAGGAGGTGAAGTCGATGAACGAGCCGTTGCAGGGCAACTTCGAGGGCATTGGAGTGCAGTTCAACATGGTTGAGGACACGCTCATCGTGATTCAGCCCGTCATCAACGGCCCGTCGGAGAAGGTGGGTATTGTGGCTGGCGACCGCATTGTGCAGGTGAACGATACGGCCATAGCCGGTGTGAAAATGTCGAAAGAGGAAATCATGAAGCGGCTGCGCGGTCCCAAGGGCACCAAGGTGCGGCTGGGCATTGTGCGCCGTGGTGTGAAAGACCTTCTCTCGTTCACGGTGACGCGCGACAAGATTCCCGTAAAGACCATTGATGCCGTCTATATGGTACGTCCCGGACTGGGCTACATACGCATAGGCAGTTTTGGTGCCAACACCCACAAAGAGTTTCTCGATGCTGTTCAGCAGCTCAAGGAGCAAGGCATGAACGACCTGCTGCTCGACCTTCAGGACAACGGTGGCGGCTATTTGCAGGCTGCTGCCGACATTGCCAACGAATTTTTGCAGCGGGGCGACATGCTCGTTTATACCGTTGGCCGTAAGGTGCCGCGCAATGAGTTCAATGCCGACGGTCGCGGACTGTTGCAGAGCGGCAAGGTGGTGGTGCTCATCAACGAGTTCACAGCTTCGGCCGCCGAGATTGTCGCTGGTGCCATTCAGGATCAGGACCGTGGCTTGGTGGTGGGCCGCCGTTCATTTGGCAAGGGGCTGGTGCAGCGTCCCATCGAAATGCCCGACGGTTCGATGATCCGGCTCACTGTGGCCCATTACTACACGCCCAGCGGGCGTTGCATTCAGAAGCCCTACAAGAAAGGCGACCTGAAAGACTACGAGATGGACCTTGACAACCGTCTTAAACATGGCGAGCTGACCAACCCCGACAGCATCCACTTTGCCGACTCGCTGAAATACAAAACCCTGCGCAAGGGGCGCACCGTTTATGGCGGAGGAGGCATTATGCCCGACTTCTTTGTGCCGCTCGACACATTACAATATACGCGGTTTCATCGGCAACTTTCGGCCAAAAGCATTGTCATCAACCAGAACCTTCGGTTCATTGATAACAACCGCAAGAAACTCAAGTCGCGCTACGCCAACTACGAGCAGTTCAGAAAGGAATACGAAGTGCCGCAGTCGCTCATCGACAGCATTATTGCCGAAGGCGAGAAGCAAAAGGTGAAACCCAAGGACGACGACGAGTTGCAACGCACCATTCCTTATCTGCGCAATCAGCTCAAGGCACTCATTGCCCGCGACCTGTGGGACATGAGCGAATATTTCCAGATTGCCAACGACAAGAACCACATCTATCAGAAAGGTCTTCAGGTGATCAGTGAGTAGAGTGGGAGAAATGGTGTGAAGGAAAGAGAAATGTAAATATGCTTCAATAATATCGTGCGCTAATGGAAGATTTCGATATCCGTCAAGAAAGCTATTCCTCGGCAGAGAAAGACTTCGAGAATGCCCTTCGTCCGTTGAAATTCAGCGATTTCAGCGGCCAAAAGAAGGTGGTTGAAAATCTTGAAGTGTTTGTCGAGGCTGCCAAATACCGTGGTGAGCCGCTCGACCACACGCTGCTGCACGGCCCTCCTGGCCTCGGCAAGACCACCCTCTCGAACATCATTGCCAACGAGCTGGGCGTGGGATTTAAAATCACTAGCGGCCCCGTGCTCGACAAGCCTGGCGACTTGGCCGGCATCCTCACTTCGCTCGAGACCAACGACGTGCTGTTCATCGACGAGATTCACCGTCTGTCGCCTGTGGTTGAGGAATATCTCTACTCGGCCATGGAAGACTACCGCATCGACATCATGATTGACAAAGGGCCCTCGGCGCGCAGCATACAGATAGACCTCAATCCTTTTACACTTGTGGGTGCCACCACGCGCAGCGGTCTGCTTACCGCCCCGCTCCGTGCCCGTTTCGGCATCAATCTGCACTTGGAGTACTACGATCCGCAGACGCTCACACGCATCATTCAGCGTTCGGCCCGCATTCTGCAAGTACCCATCGATGCCGATGCTGCCGTAGAGATAGCGCGTCGTTCTCGCGGAACGCCCCGTATAGCTAACGCTTTGCTGCGCCGAGTGCGCGACTTTGCTCAGGTGAAGGGTAACGGGCGCATTGACACGAGCATTGCCCGCATCGCCCTTACTGCTCTTAACATCGACCAGTTTGGACTCGATGAAATCGACAACAAAATTCTGCTCACCATCATCGACAAATTCCATGGCGGTCCTGTCGGTCTCTCCACCATTGCCACGGCCATCGGCGAGGACACGGGCACTGTGGAGGAGGTGTATGAGCCGTTCCTTATCATGGAAGGTTTCGTCAAACGTACGCCCCGCGGCCGTATGGCCACCGAACTGGCTTATCAGCACTTCGGCCGAAATATTTACGGCGGCAACGATGGTCAGCCCACATTGTTCGACTGAGTCAATTGCTTATAAAAATGTAAATCCCACAGTTTTTCAATTTGTAAAATCTGTGGGATTTGTTGTGTAAACAGCTTTGGCAAGATGAATAAAATGCTTTAGAGGAATAGTCGTTGCCAAATTGTAACATTTTTTGTGCTGATAAAAACCTTAGTTAGAAAAAAAATGACTAAATTTGCACGAAAATACCATAAAAAATGAAACAATTGTTGTTTTTGCTCATGCTTCTGGTGGGGCTGCCTGTGGAAAAAGCGGTTGCCGACACCGGAAAACTCTATAGCGCCGATAAGATGTCGAGCAGCCGCGTGACCAGTGTATGCCAAGACAACTACGGTTACATCTGGGTGGGTACAGAGAACGGTCTGAACCGTTTCGACGGCTACCGTTTCACATCTTATTTCACCGAACCTTCTGACTCTCTGTCGGTGCCCGACAACGAGGCCACCTATTTCTTGTCAGAAGGCCCTGGCCTTTTGTGGATAGGTTTTGCGAAGGGGCTTGCCACTTACGATTACGAGCACGACTGTTTCCGCCGTTGCGTTTTTCCTGGCGGAATAAAGCCGCGCATCGAGACGCTTGTGCCCATTGATGCCCATCGCATGCTGATAGGCACGGCGGGTTATGGCATTTTTATGCTCGACAAGCGAAATCGCAAGATAACGAAAGAAGTCTCACTCAACCGTGCCGGTGGAATCGACGATTTTGCCAACGGCATGTTTTTTGATGCAAGGAAGTCACTGTGGAGGTGGACTCATCAGCCTGTACTGACTAGGAGCGATTACTCACAGTACAAAGCTGTCAACACCAAGGACTTTCAGCTGCCGAGCGGTCCTGTTATCAGTGTGCTCGCCCCAAATTCCAAGGGATTTCTGTTGGTTTGCATGTATGGCATTTTGCGTTACGACTATGCCAGCGGCCAGATTTCTGACGCAGGATTCGACCTGAGCGCGCTCAACAACAGTGTGTCGGTGCGCAGGGCTTTCGAGGGGCGCAATGGCGACATCTATCTGGGCACGTCGGGCAGTGGCCTGATGGTGATTCGCAAGGGAAGCACAAAACTGCAACGCGTTGAGTCGATGGGCAGCAGCGAGTTCGACCTGGCTTCGGCCAACGTAAACGACGTGCTGGAAGACAAAGATGGCAACTTGTGGGTGACCTGCTATAAGAAAGGACTTTACCAGATCAGTCAGGCTCAAGAGGCCTTCAGCAGTTGGAGTTTTGCCCGCCAGAACTATCGTTTGGGCAGCAGTGTGTCGAGCATTGCCTTGGGCGATAATGGCGATGTGTGGTGTACGGTGCAGAAATACGGTGTTTATAAGTTCGATGCCGAGGGTCGTGTGGCCGCCCATCCGGCTGCACCCAGCGGTGCCAATACCATTTATCGCGACCCTGCAGGCCACTATTGGCTCTGCTCCGAGAATACGCTCTACAGTTACAACCCCCTTACGGGTGAGGCACAGGCGCGGCAGCGTTTCGAGGGCTGGGGGCTGAACTGCATGACCAGCGACGGCCAAAACACCCTCTACATCTGTAGTTTTGGTAAGGGACTTTACATTTACAACACGCAGACAGGCGAAGTGAAGACCTGTTCGATGAATCAGCCCAACGGAAAACTGGGCCGACTGTGGAACGACTGGATAAAAGCCCTCTGCATCGACCGCAAGGGGCGCCTGTGGATAGCCACTATCGACGGATTATCGGTGATGGACACCCGCAACGGCAACTTCCGCGTCATGGGATGGGAGCAGCAGCTCGACAATGTGCCCTGTCTGTCGCTCTGCCAGATGCCCAACGGCGAAATGCTTGTGGGTACGGGCAGCGGTCTCTACATTTATCGCGAGCAAAGCAAGAAGCTGGAGCACTATCCTCACACCGAAGAACTCAACAACAAATCGATTCACGGCATCATTCTCGACAAGTCGGGCGACATTTGGATGTCGTCGGGCATGGGTATTTGGCAATACGACCACAAAGGCCAACGGCTCATCAGTCATCTGCGCGGCAACGGACTCACCACCCACGAATATATTGTCGGAACTATGCTTCAGGAGCCCGACGGCCGCATTGTAGTTGCCACCAACGACGGTCTGACCACCTTCAGGCCTTCCGATGTGAAGGGCGACCATATCAAGATGGGCGATGTCTTCCTCTCTGCATTCCTGCTCAACGGCAAGGCCATCAATCCGCGTTCCGACCGCTTCGATATTCCTTACGACGAGAATGCTTTCGTCATGGAGTTCTCGCTGCTCAACTATCAGAACACCGAGAACATCACCTTCCAGTATCGCATCAACGAGGGCGAATGGACCTCTGCGTCAGAGGGGCTCAACAGTTTCTCGTTTACCAAGATGAAACCCGGCACTTACCACATGGAAGTGCGCGCCATGAGCAACGGAGTCTATTCGGAGGGAACGCGGGCCTTCACGGTGGTGGTTCATGGGCCGTGGTATTCTTCCACATGGGCTTATCTGCTCTACCTGCTGTTGGCTGGCGGCGCACTGTTCATGCTTCTCTCTGCCTACGAGCGGCGCAAAAAAGCAGAAATGGAGGAGGCCAAGATGCGGTTCCTCATCAATGCTACCCACGACATACGCTCGCCGCTCACACTCATTATGGGCGCGCTGAAAAAACTGCAGCGCATGGCAGGCGTGGGTGCTGCCGATACCGACACATCGGATACGCTGGCTGCCCCGCTGACGGGTGCCGAAAGCAAAGAGGCGCTCGACACCATCGACCGCAATGCCCGCCGGCTGATGCTGCTGGTCAACCAGATACTCGACGAGCGCAAACTCGACAAGAAACAAATGCGGCTGCACTGCTCGGAAACCAATTTGGTAGATTTCATCGCGGGTGTGTGCTCGCTCTACCGTTACACCGCCACCCAGCGCAACATCAATTTTGTGTTTGAGCCCGAGCAAAAAATAGTAAAGGCATGGATTGACCGCGTCAATTTCGACAAAGTGATTAGCAATCTGCTCTCCAACGCTTTCAAGTTTACGCCCGACGGAGGCGAGGTGAAAGTGCTGCTCAGCACCGACAAGCAGGAGGCCATCATCAAGGTCATCGATACAGGCTCGGGTTTCAAGGAGGAAAAAACCGAACGGCTCTTTGAGCGTTTCTATCAGGGCGACAGTTCGCGCAACGTTCATGCGCCTGGTACTGGCATCGGACTCAATCTGAGCCGCGCCATCACGCAGATGCACGGCGGACGCATCAGTGCCTACAACCGCGACGACGGCCGTCAGGGGGCTTGTCTCGACGTGCGTTTGCCATTGGGCAACGCTCACTTGAAGCCAGAGGAGATTATGAAGGAAACTCCCGGCAGAAATCGGCAGGCTAACGTAGAAACTCCTGCGCCCCAAACTGCAGAGGTGGAGGTCAAAGAAAAGAGTCCTGCTCCTGAGGAAACCAGTGTGGCGGCAAATGTTGCCGTTCCGCAGCCCGTTGCGCCTGCGCCAAAGAAAGAGAAGGCACCCAAGCGGCAGCCCAGCAAGAACTACCATATTCTGGTGGCCGACGACGATGAGGAGGTGGCCCGCTACATCAAGAACGAACTCAGCCCGTGGTATCGGTTCAAGACCTGTCCTAACGGCAAGGAGGCTCTCAAGGCTTTGCTCACGGGCACCTACGACTTGGTGGTATCCGACGTGATGATGCCCGAAATGGACGGCATCACGCTGCTCAAGAACATCAAGGCCAACCCACAGGTGAGCGATGTGCCCGTGATTCTGCTCACCTCGCGCACTGAGGTGACCGACCGTCTGGAAGGACTCAAGCGCGGTGCCGACGCTTATCTGGCCAAACCCTTCAGCATGGAGGAACTGCATGTGCTCATCGACAACCTGATGGACAACGTGCGCCGTCTGCGTGGCAAATTCTCGGGCGCACTTGTTCAGGCCGACAAAGTGGAGCATATAGAAGTGAAGGGCAACAACGATGCCCTCATGGAGCGCATCATGCGCTACGTGAACGAGAATCTGAGCAACCCCGACTACAATGTGGAGCAGCTTACCGAAGACGTGGGCATCAGTCGCGCGCAGCTTCACCGCAAAATGAAAGAGATTACCGGCGTTTCTACGGCCGAGTTCATCCGCAATCTGCGTATTGAGCAAGCCGCACGTCTCATTCGCGAAAAGAAGGTGAACGTTACGCAGGTGGCCTACAGCGTAGGCTTCAGCAATCAGGCTCACTTCTCAACGGTGTTCAAACGCTACTTTGGCATGTCGCCCTCTGAGTATGCCGAGGTGCAAAGAAGTGCCGAAACAAGCTGAACTGCCCATCAGGTTCTATGCCGTAACCCTGAATTTCGGACCTAAAAATCCCAGATTTCAAACCTAAAACATACAAAGTAAATATTTCTAACCCCCAATTTTCTAACTTCAATCTCCGTAGTATGAAAAAGATTTTATTATCACTATTTGCCATGATGCTGGCAATGTGTGCCGCCGCTGAAGACGGCCATCAGCTGTGGCTTCGTTACGACACGCTCAATCAGGCCAAGGTGTCGGCCAATCGTCATTCGCCTACCATCGACATCGCCGTGAACGAGCTGAAGACGTTTGCTTCGGGACAGCAAATCACCCTGAAAATAGACCGCTCGCTGCCCGACGACGAAGGTTTCAATCTCCAGACCGACAGCAAGCAGCGCATCGTGATCAGTGCCCGGCGCGACATCGGTCTGCTCTATGGTGCCTACTCGCTGCTTGAGCGTCAGCACCTGAGTGCTGCGAACGGTCAATGCCAATTGTCTTCCGTTCCCGCCCGCAATGCACCCTATTACAACCTGCGCCTGCTCAACCATTGGGACAACCTCGATGGCTCCATTGAGCGTGGCTATGCCGGCGAGAGCATCTTCGAATGGTTTCACCTCGATAAGAACCTTATTAAAGAATACGCGCGCGCCAATGCCAGCATCGGCATCAACGGGTCGGTGCTCAACAACGTGAATGCTTCGCCCAAGATTCTCACTACCGACTATTTGAACGAAATCAAGACCATCGCCGACATTTTGCGCCCCTACGGCATCCGCGTTTACCTCTCCATCAATTTCGCCTCGCCCATGGCGCTGGGCGACACCCCAACCGCCGACCCGCTCGACAGCGGCGTGGCTGCCTGGTGGAAGAAGAAGGCCGACGAAATCTATCGGCTCATTCCCGACTTTGGCGGTTTCTTGGTGAAGGCTAACAGCGAAGGCCAGCCTGGTCCTGGCGACTACCACCGCACCCATGCCGAGGGTGCCAACATGCTGGCCGATGCCCTGCAGCCTCATGGCGGCATTGTCATGTGGCGTTGCTTCGTTTACGCAACCAACCACGTGGGCGAAGACCGCGTGATGCAGGCCGTCAGCGAGTTTAAGCCACTTGAAGGACAGTTCCGCTCAAATGTCATCCTGCAAACCAAGAACGGTCCGCTCGACTTCCAGCCGCGCGAGCCTTATAGCCCTATTTTCGACCAGATGAAACTCACCCCCAACATGGTGGAGTTGCAAATCACTCAGGAGTATCTCGGACAGTCGCGCCATTTGGTTTATCTTGGCCCGCTGTGGCAAGAGTTCTTCTCGTTTGTCAATCCCAAATCGCTCCGGGGTATTGCCGGTGTGGCCAACATCGGCAAGGACCGCAACTGGTGCGGCCACCATTTCTCGCAGGCCAACTGGTATGCCTTTGGCCGGCTCGCATGGAATCCCTTTGAAGAGTCGGAAGACATTGCCCGCGACTGGGTTGCCCTGACTTTTGCCAACGGCAAACAGTCTAATCTCGAAGTTCTCGTCACCCTGATGCAGAACAGCCGCGAGGCTTGTGTCAACTACATGATGCCGCTCGGGCTGCACCACATTTTTGAGTTCGACCATCACTATGGTCCATGCCCTGGCGGTACTCGTCCCGATGTGCCAACGGTGTGGTGCCCAGCGCACTATGACCAGGCCGACTCGCTGGGTGTGGGATTCGACCGCACCACCACCACAGGTACTGGTGCCACGGCGCAATATCGCGAGCCTTACGCACAGATGTATAATAGTTTAGAAACCTGTCCCGAGGAATTGCTCCTTTGGTTCCACCATGTGCCCTGGACTTACCGCATGAAGAACGGTCAGACGCTGTGGCAGAATCTGCAGGCCAAGTACAACGAGGGTGTTGGCGAGGTGGACAGGATGATTTACATCTGGCAGCAACTTCGTCCGCAGATTGACGACCAGCGATGGCGCGAGGTGAACGACCGTTTGCAGCACCAGCTGGAGAATGCCCGCGAGTGGCGCAACGTCTGCTTGGACTACTACGGCAGCTTCGCCGAGAAAAGTGCAAAAGAGTAGAACATAAAGAGTGAGGCTGTGAGTCGTCTTGCGGCTTTCTGGGAAAGAAATGAGAATACTTCTGATGATTCTCATTTCTTTCCTGCACTCAGTCAGAGGTTCTCTTTCTTTATAAACAGTCAGTATCATGAAAAAACTATTTACTACACTACTTATTTGTATGGCTGCCAGCTTGTTTTCCGTGCTGGCCGTCAATGCAAGGCAAACCTCAAAACTCAAATTTCCATCCTCTTTCCCCATTCTCGGCGGCGAGCTGAGCAATTCGGCCGCCACCAGCGTTGCCGACATCGACGAAGTGATGCCGCGCATGGCAGCTTTGGGCCTGAACACCGTGATCGTGCCGGCTTATTGGGAATTCATCGAGCCCGTGGAGGGACAGTACGATTTCACGCTCGTTGACCGTGTTGTTCAGCGTGCCCGCGACAATGGACTCAAGGTGGTGTTCCTTTGGTTTGGCGCATGGAAAAACTCCATGTCGTGCTACGCCCCTGAGTGGCTGAAGACCGACACGCGCCGTTTTCCGCGTGCCATGACGCGTGCGGGCAAGCCGCTCGAAATAGCCAGCTGTTTCTCTGACAATGTGTTGCAGGCCGACCTGCGCGCCTTCACCCGTCTGATGGAACATTTGGCCGACATCGACCGCACCACGGGCACGGTGGTGATGATGCAGATAGAAAACGAAATAGGCATGCTCGAAGATGCCCGCGACCACTCGCCGCTGGCCAATGCCGTTTACGAGAAAGAGCGGTGGGCACAGCGTTTTGGCACCGACATCTACGCCGACGAAAAGTTCATGGCCTTGCACTACGCCCAGTATGTGGAACATTTGGCCCAGGCTGCGCGCCGCATCTATCCCATGCCGCTTTATGTCAATGCCGCCATGAACAGCCGCGGGCGCCGTCCCGGCGAGTACCCCTCGGCTGGCCCGTTGGCTCATCTCATAGATTTCTGGCGCCAGGGTGCTCCCACCATCGATTTTCTGGCTCCCGATATCTACGACGCAGGTTTCAAGTCGTGGTGCCAGCAGTACGACATACCGCAAAAAAACCGGCTCTTTATTCCCGAGACACGTTGCTGCGCCAATGCCGGCGTGCGCGCGCTTTATGCTTTCGGAGAGCACCGTGCCCTGGGTTTCTCGCCCTTTGCCATCGACCAGGCACCAGCCTCCGATACTGAGCCCGTCACCTGTGCCTACAATCTGCTGCGTCAGCTGTTCAGGCTCAAGTTTCGGGGAGCGGCCAATTTTCAGGAGGCAGAGGGCGTTTGGGGACTCCTTTTCGACAAGGCCGACCGCGAGCGCACCATCGACGACGGCAACACCGTTCTCACCTGCCGTCACAACTTCACGCTGCCCTGGGATGCTCGTGCCACCGATGGCACTCCCTGGCCCGAGGGCGGTGGCATCATTGTGCGATTGGCTCCTCGTGAATACATCGTGGCGGGCAACGGCATCGTAGTAGATTTCAAGACTCCCACCGAGAAACAGCAGGAGCAGCAGAAACAGCTCGGCGAGGACGGATTCGAGCAGGCTGGCGGCGATGCGGCCCGTCCTAGTGCTGAGCGTCCTACGTTCAAAGGCCGTCGCCTCGGTATTCTTAGTGTTGATCAGGTAAGCGTCAGCAACGACGGCACCTTGCAATACATCCGCCGTGACAACGGCGACCAAGACCATCAAGGGCGTCACGCGCGAATCGGCGTGGGCGAGTGGAAAATACTTCACGTCCGCCTTTACGAGTATTAGCCGCTTCCGCCCCTTGCGACAATGGCGCTGAGCTTTCTGGCACCATTTCTTCATATTACGACAATAACTCACGGCGTTGCACCAAAATTCTCTAGAAAATTTGAGTGCAACGCCGTGAGTTATTTTTGTAATACCGTGAGTTATTTTCGTAATGCCGTGAGATAATTTCGTAACGCTGTGAGTTATTATGGCAGTACGCGAAAAATAGTTTTTGTTTTCCGATGCTATTTCGCCAAAAATAATTACCTTTGTCAAAACAATTGATACTCCAGCCGAAATACCGTGAAAATACTGTCCAGTACCTTCATCGTTTTGGCTATTGCGCTCTGTTGCACTGGCTGCAGCCACGACCGCGCCAAGGAAAACGAGCAACAATCGGCATTGTTGCTCGAAGAAGGCATTGCCCGCATGGAGCAGCACGACCTGTCGGCGGCCATGAAGCGGTTTAAAGAAGCCGAACAGCTTCTTACGCCGCAATCCGACCACCGCATGGCCTGCCGTATTTACGAGCACATCGCATGGCTCAACGCCAGCAGCGGCGAACAGCAACTGGCACTCATTTATTTCGACTACGCGCTGCCGCACTCCTGGGCCACAAAAGACGAAAGCATGGTCATAGATGTACTCATTGGCAAGGCTCACGTGCTCAACGAGCTGGGCGAAACCGAACACGCTTTTCAGGTGAACCAGCAGGCCGAGGCGCTGGTGAGCCATGCCGACGCCAGCCAGCAATCTACTATGCTGAAAAACCGCGCCTACCATCAGCTGCTGCACGACAGCATTGCCGAGGCCGAGCAAAATGCCGTCCGTGCCCTGACGCTGGCCGCCGACACCGCATCGCTGGGCAATGCCTTCGCGCTGCTCAGCCACATCTACCAGCAGCAAGGCGACACTCGCAAACTGCAACAACTGCTCAGCCGGTTCAACGAGAGCAACAACACGCAGGTGAGTTATAGCCGCCTGCGCATACAGTACGAATACTATCTGCAGCAGCGCGACTACCAGCGCGCACTCGAGGCTTACCGGCTCATGCAAAGCGTGGGCGACATGATGGACCGCTCGCACGACCAGGTGGAGTTGCTCAAGGTGCAAGACCAATACGAGCGCGAAGCCTCTGAGCACGAGAAAGCCCGCCAGAAATGGTGGTACTCGCTGGCTGTTATCGTACTAATGAACCTTGTGCTGCTCATTGTTTGGTGGAACAGCCGCCAGCAGCATCGCCGCGAGCGCGAGCACCAGCAACAGCTGCGGCAGCTACGCCAGCAAATGGGCGAAAAGCTGCATGCCATTCTTGCTGCCCACGAGGCCGATGCTCAGCAGCAAACCTCACGCTTGCCCACGGCGGCCACATCGTCGGCCGCGCTGCTTGGCGACCGCATTTTTGCCGATTCCATCGAGGAAACCAAGGCAGGCATCGATGCGCTCTACGATATTGTTGCGGGCAACAACATCTCGCAGTTTGGCAAACAGCAAGAGCGCCAAGTGGCACAGGTGCTTTCGCGCGTGAACCCCGCGCTGGCCAGTATCATCGACGATTCGCCGCTGCCGCTCACGCCAAAAGAAACTTTTTTCTGCATCATGGAGCACTACGGAAAAACCGATGCAGAGAAAGCCGCCTCTTTCTGCTGCTCAGAGCAGGCACTCCGCTCCACCAAGAGCCGCCTGAGCAAAAAAATCGACATAGCCACGCTCAAAAATGCCGATGAAAACGCCCCAAACAGCAGCCACTACCCCTAATTACCATCAGCTGCCCCGTTCCCTATTAATGGCTTCTCCGTATGCTGCGGCACCGCCGCAGCCCCTCCAATAGCAAGCATCAATAATTCCTAAAACCCCCATAAAAACAACATGAAAACAATGAAACAAGCCCTTCTCTGTGCTGCCATCGCCTGCTCGACAGGCTTGCAGGCACAAACCAGCGCGCCCCAACTGCGCGCCGACAACATCGACGAAGTACTGAATGCCATGACCCTCGAAGAGAAAGCCCGCCTCTTGGTGGGCGGAGCCAACAACTTCTTCAGCGACGGCGCCGTGGTGGGCGGCGAGGCCACCCTCGTGGCCGGTGCTGCCGGCACCACCGCCGCTATTCCCCGCCTGGGCATTCCTGCCACGGTGCTCACCGACGGTCCTGCCGGCGTGCGCATCGACCCTACGCGCAAAGACGACCCCAACACCTACTATGCCACCGCCTTTCCCATTGGCACCTGCCTGGCTTCTACGTGGAACACCGACCTGCTGGTAAAGGTGGGCGAGGCCATCGGCAACGAAACTATGGAATATCGTTGCGACGTGATTCTCGGCCCGGGTATGAACTTGCACCGCAACCCGCTCTGCGGCCGCAATTTTGAGTATTACAGCGAGGACCCGCTGCTGACCGGTAAGATTGGTGCCGCATACATCCGTGGTGTGCAGAGTCAGGGCGCGGGCGTCAGCGCGAAGCACTTTGCCGTCAACTCGCAAGAAACCGACCGCACCAGCGTGGACGAGCGGCTTAGCCAGCGTGCTGCCCGCGAAATCTACCTGCGCGGCTTCGAGATAGCCGTGCGCGAGAGCGATCCCTGGACCATCATGGCATCTTACAACCAAGTCAACGGCCAGTACTCGATGGGCAACCACGACCTGCTCACCCGCATTCTGCGCGAGGACTGGGGATACAAAGGCATGGTGATGACCGACTGGATAGGCATTCGCAAGGGGCTGCGCACCATCGACGAGGTGCATGCCGGCAACGACCTCTTGGAGCCGGGACAGCCTGCCCAGGTGAACGAAATCATCGAGGGTGTGAAAAGCGGACAGCTCGACATCAAGGACGTTGACCGCAATGTACGCCGCATGCTCGAGTACATTGTCAAGACACCCAGTTTCCGTCACTATCCCGCCACCAATAAGCCCGACTTTAAAGCCCATGCGCAAATCACGCGCCAGACGGCTACCGAGGGTATGGTGCTCCTGAAGAACAACGGCACACTGCCCTGGAACACCAGCGGCTCAAAGATTAAGACCGTTGCTCTCTTTGGTGAGAACAGCTACGACTTCTTCTCTGGCGGCACGGGCTCAGGTTGTGTTCATCCGCCCTATGTGATTGATATGGTGGAAGGCCTGAAAAATGTGGGCATCGGCTCATCCGAGACGCTGACCAACATCTACAAAAAATACATTGAGTTTGCCCGCGTAAAGTTTCAGGCCGACCGTCATCCTGCACGCTGGTATCAGATGGAGATGTTCGGACAGCAGAAGTACCCCGAAATCAGCATCAGTCCCATTTGCATCAACAACGAAGTAAAGAATGCCGACGCAGCCATCGTCACCATTGGCCGTCAGGCTGGCGAGGGCGTTGACCGTGAGCTGGAGGGCGAGTTCAACCTCACGCAGGACGAGCGTCAGATGATTTTCGACGTGTGCAACACTTTCCACGCCCAGGGCAAACCCGTGGTAGTGGTGATCAATAGCGGCTCAGTGGTGGAGACAGCCTCGTGGAGCGGCTATCCCGATGCCATCTTGGTGGCTTGGCAACCAGGCATGGAGGGCGGCAACTCGGTGGCCGACATCCTCACGGGCAAGGTGAATCCCAGCGGAAAGCTCACCATGACATGGCCCGTGGCTGCTGCCGACCATCCCTCGACTCAGAATTTCCCCGGACAAATGGACCTCTACACCTACGAAAGTATGAAGTCGAACGGACGCGACGTGCCCAACTACGATTTCACCAACCACGAGGAGGACATCTACGTGGGCTACCGTTTCTTCGACACCTTCAACCGTGCGGTGGCCTATCCCTTCGGCTTCGGCCTGAGCTACACCACCTTTGAGTATGGCAAACCGTCCGTTCGCGTCAGCGGCAACGAGATTAGCGTGAGCGTGAGCATCAAGAACACGGGCAGCGTGAGCGGAAAAGAGGTGGCGCAGGTCTATGTCACCGCTCCTAAAGGGCAGCTCGAAAAACCTGTCCACGAGCTGAAGGCATTCGGCAAGACGCGCGAGCTGCGTCCCGGCGAGAGCCAGACACTCACCATGAAAATGCAGAAGCGCGACCTTGCCTCCTTCGATGAGGCTGGCAGTCAGTGGCTTGTAGAAGCCGGTACTTACACCTTTGCCGTGGGTGCCAGCAGCCGCGACATTCGCGGAAAGGTAACTGCCAACATCAGTCAGCTTACCGAGAAGACCACCAACGCACTGGCTCCCCAACATAAACTCAACCTGCTGAAACAATAAAAACAATCACCAACACAACCCATAACATGAAAAAACTATTGACAACCCTGCTGCTGGCGGCCACCATGACCGCCACAGCCCAGGAAACCGTCGGACTGAATGCGGGCGACATCACCTCACCTGAAATTAATGCCGACCAGACTGTGACTTTCCGCTTCTTTGCCCCACAGGCCAAGGAGGTGAAACTCGAGGCGGACTTTCTGCCAAAGCAGAAAATTCAGACGCCCATGGGCGAAATGGAAACCACGGGTACCGTGGTGCTCAACAAGGACAGCAACGGTCTTTGGACCTACACCTCGCCCGTATTAGCCCCCGAGCTGCACACCTACAGCTTCAGTGTTGACGGGCTGCGCATGACCGACCCGAACAACGTGTATATGCAGCGCGACATCTTCACCTACACCAACTATTTCCTCATCGACGGCGAACTGTCGGCAAACTACATTGTGCGCGACGTGCCCCACGGCACGGTGGCCAAGGTGTGGTATCCCAGTCCTAAGCTCAACATGGAGCAGCGCCGCATGACGGTCTATACGCCAGCAGGCTACGATGACCCGAAGAACAGCCAGCGCCGCTATCCCGTGTTTTATCTGCTTCACGGAGCCGGCGGCGACGAGAACGCCTGGAGCGAACTGGGTCGCGCCGCGCAGATACTCGACAATCTGATAGCGCAGGGCAAGGCCGAGCCGATGATTGTGGTGATGCCCAACGGCAATGGTGCCCAACAGGCTGTGCCGGGCGAGTATGCCAACTCCATGTATAAACCTTCGTTCCGCAACGCGCGCACCATGGACGGTGCCATTGAGGCTGCCTTCGCCTCAGATGTGGTGGGCTACATCGACAGCCACTACCGCACCCTCGCCGACAAAGCCCACCGTGCCATTGCAGGATTGTCGATGGGCGGATTCCACTCGCTCTACATCTCGCTCAACAATCCCGACATGTTCGACTATGTGGGTCTCTTCTCGGCAGCCATCAACCGCGGCAACCCCACTGGCGACTTTGCCTATATATATAGCAACTTGGATGAGAAACTGGCCCGTCAGTTTGCCAAAGCACCACGGCTTTACTACATAGCTATTGGCAATACCGACTTCTTGTATAAGGACAATGTGGACTATCGCAAGCGTCTCGACCAGAAAGGTTATCGCTACGAATACTGCGAAACCGACGGCGGCCACATTTGGAGCAACTGGCGCAAATATCTCAACTGGTTTGCGCCGCAGCTGTTCAAGGAAAAGTAGGATTAGAATTAGGAGTTATCAGAATTTATCGGAAGTTAACAGGCTTTCAGCTTGTGGAGTTAGCGGACATTAGTTTTCTGTGAGGAAATCTATTGTCCGCTAATTTCACGAGTGGCTCGTTAACTTCCGATAACTACTGATAACTCCGATAACTTCTGATAACTCCCGATAACTTCTGCTTACTCCCTGCAAGCGAAGCTTGCGAAAAAGGAAATTACTTGTCAAGCAGCGGAGTGCCAATGCAGCCGCTGGGCATCTGAATTTTCAGCAGGGCGCAAATAGTGGCTGCTATTTCGGTGATGTTGGCGGCACGGTTGGTGTGGCCGCTGCCGATGTGCCATCCCATCAGGATGAAAGGCACGTGGGTGTCGTAAGGAGCCCAGTGAGAGTGGCTGGTGCCCTGGTCGTAGCTGTAATCGTAGTAAGCAGGACGCGGTACTATTCCTATCTCACCGCTGCGGCGCGGACAATAGCCCATAAGCATACGGTCGCGGATAGGGAAGGGGATGGGCGATGTCATGAGTTCGTCGATGGGCACTACATACTGCACACCTTCGTACTTCAGCACTTCCTTGCAGACCGCCTTTTTCACCTCGTCAAGGTTGAGGCCTGCACGCTCAATGGCATCCAGGTCGAGATAAATCTGCTCGCCCATCACGTCGTCGATGATTCGGGTGCTGCCAAAGCGTGCTTTCATGGCTTCAGAGAGTTCTTTCTTCAGTTTGTGGTGGTAGCCCACTTGTCCGCCAGGCAGTTTGTTGTCGTTCAGGAACTTGGCATTATGTCCCCCGGCATGGTCGGCTGTGAGGAAAAGCAGATATTTGTCGCGGCCAATGCGGCTGTCGAGCACCTCAAAAAGGTTTCGCAGTTCCTTGTCCAGGGCCAGATACATCTCGTCGGTCTTGGGACCTCGCGTGCCATACTTGTGACCCATCACGTCGGTAGATGAGTAGCTGATGGCGAGGAAGTCTGTCTGGTCGTTCTGTCGGCCCAGCCGTTCACCGTCGAGAGCGGCAATGGCCATTTTGGTGGTCATGGTGAGACCTTTGGGCAGAATCCAGAAATCTTCCTTCGGCTGGGTTTTGTTCTCCTTGTTAAATGCTTTTACCCACGCAGGCAGTTCCTGCATGTAGTAGGTGCTGGTGATAAATCCGCCCGTGCTGTTGTCAAACCAGTAGGCTGCGTTGGCCGAGTGGCCTGCAGGCAGAATGGAGGCGCGGTCTTTCAGGGCCACTCCGATGACCTTTGAGCGGAAGTCGGTGGCCAGGCGCAGTTGGTCGCACATGTTGGTGACCATCATGTTGCGCGGTGATTTCTTTCCCACCTTGTCGGTGGTGCCCACGCCCACCACCGTGGTGTCGTCAACGCAGTAGATGGGGCGTCCGTTCAGATGATAGTTGTTGCCTGCAATGCCGTGAATGGCGGGAGTGGTGCCCGTATAAACGCTGGCATGTCCGGCCGCTGTCACCGTGGGCAGGTAGTTGTAGTGAAGATTGTCGAAGTTGTAGCCGTCTTTCAGCAGCCGTTTCAGGCCACCCTCCACAAACTGGTCGTAGTATCGATAAAGATAGTCCCACCGCATTTGGTCAACCACAATGCCCACCACCAGTCGGGGGCGTTCTACTTTTTCTGCCGCCATCAGCTTTGGGGAGATTCCCATTCCCAAGCATGCCGTCAGCATGACTGCCATCAGAATGAATTTTTTCATAGCCTTTTTTTATTTTTTCTCGTTGATAAATGTTGTTTTTGTTTTCAGATAATCTTTTGTTTTCCAGATAATCGATGGTTGCAAAGATACAATTTTTTTGTCAGCAAAGCACAAAAAGAGAGGCGGTTTTTGCTAACCGCCCCTCTTTTTGTGTCGTTTTTGTAGTTAATCAGAGATAATGTATATAAGGCAGCAGAATACGGAGGCGTCAGCCCCCCAAAAAAGTTAGTTGCTTCTTACGATTCGTGCGAGGGTGCTGCCGTCTTCGGCCTCACAGCTGACGATATAGGTGCCTCGGGGCAGGTGGCTGCTGATTTCTACAGACGTGCCGGCTAACGTATAGACGGCCACTCGTCGCAGCGCCTTGTTGCTTTTCACGGCGAAGGGCGAGGCTTGCACCTCTATTTGCAGCGCATCGGCGATGCTGGCCGTGACGGGCTGGTCGAGCAGAAAACTTTGGTCGAGAAACGCCAGCCGCTGGGCAAACCATTCTTTCATGGTGCTGATTTCCTCGTCGTAGCTGCTCACCTGATAGGCGGCAAACCAGATGTTGCCGGGCTGTCCGCCCCATCCGGGCCATGTCCAACCCCATCCGGGCCATCCCCAGCCATCGCCCTGTCCGCCTTGCGACGTCGACGACGATAACAGTTCGGGATATTTTTTCAGATGGCGGTCTTTGGCTTCGCCCAGTTCTTCGGCATAGGCATCGAGGAAATTGCCGAAAGCCTCGCTGGTGAGTACCGACTGGCGCAACTCGGTATAACGCTCGCTAACGGCTCGGCGGAAGCATGTGTTGCCAATGAGCGTGCGCCACATGGCAGGCGTGGGATTGGTTTCGCAACCCTGATAGACCCATGCCTCTACGTTGTCGGCATTGCAAAAATTGCAGTTGCCAAAAGCCAGGTTGAAGTCCCATACAGGTCCTGCGGCCAGCAGTCCGCCTGTGCCGTCTTTCTGTTGTTTGGCTTTGTTGAAGTAGGAGCTGCGCTTAAAGCCGTCGGCATTGAGGGTCAGTTCGGTGTGGATGAAGTAATCGACAAACGAATCCAGGTCGATGAGCTTACGCGGTTCTTCGAGTGTTTCGTCGTCAGGTGTAATGGCGGCGATGGTGGTTTCCACATCGTCCACATACTGGCTGATGTAGTCCATTTGCTGCTGTTGCAGGTCTTCTTTTTTAGGGTAATAAACAGTCCACGTGATGGTTTTGTCGCCCCATGCGGTACCTACTCCCTGAACTTTCGAGGTGAAGGTGGCATCGGTGTCGTCGAAGGCATCCACACGCAGAATGTAGCCGCCAGTGACATCGCGTCCCTCTACGTCGGTGGTCTTCAGTTTCGACACATCCACCCGGTTTTTGTCACGCTTGATGCGCTCGCAAAGGGCATACACGCCCATGTACTCGTTGTTAACCACCACTTCCACCATGCGAGTGCGCGGTCCCCAATGACCCATCTCGTTCCAGAGGGCGAAGGCATAAACGTCGCGCACCATCGACACGTCGTTGTAGGGTGCCAGCAGCACCCAGTCGCTCTCTTCGGGCATGCCCAGAAGCGAGGCTTTCACGTCGTTGCCCTCGGCATCCCAAGTCTCAACGGTGTATTTTTTCTGTGGGAAACTGAGCGAGCTGTTGCCGCGCCACTTGATGCCACAGTAGCCGTCGTAGTCGTTGGCAGGGTCGTCGAGATGGTTGACGTTGCCTGCTCCGTTGTCAATGATTTTGAGTGTTGCCATCACCTTTTCGTCGGCATTGATGGCTTCAGTGGTGCTGACCACTACTATGGGGAGTGTTGATTGGCTGAACAGTCCGTCGGAGGTTTGTCCCAAGGCATAGGTGGGTATACAGAGTGCTACCACCAGAAAGAATATGACCGTAAACATTGTGTGCATGATAATTGTATTTTTGGTTTTGAGTATAAGAATAATAGTTATAAATGCAGTAACCGCCAAACAACAGCCGCTCTGGCGCTAGTGTTTGTTGCGCAGTCAGGCTATGGGGTGTTGCTTGGCGGTTATTGCTAAACGGTTGTCGGTGTTGGCACTATTTCACAACCACCTTCACAGTGCGCACCTGACCATCGGGCATGGTGCGGCGTACTAGGTTGATGCCGCGTTGCAACTGGCTCTGAGCCTGTCCCGAAAGGTTGTAGATGGCATTGCAGGCTGGAAGGAGCGAAGGAGCTGTGGCGGTGATGCCTGTTGCAATCAGGTCGGGAGCCAGCACGTCGGGCGTGGCCAGCTGCACATCGCGTTTCACGCTGTTGAAATACACCTCAACGGGTGCGCTCTCGCCCACGTACTGCAACACGAGTGTGCTGTAGCTGCTGAGCACATCAATGGCATAGGCATTAGGCTCGCTCGACTCTACTTTGCGAATACCCGTGGCTTTGGCAGTGGTGGCCGACTCGCCCAGGTCGATGGTCTCGTCTTCTTTGTCGGCATCGGTATAGCTTACAAAGAGCTGGAATCCTTCGGGCAGCGGAGCAGCGGTGGTGAAGGTAAGGCGGTGGTAGGTGCCTTCGTCAACAGTGGCAGCATAAGAGCCCAACCATCCGTTCTGCTCGTTGAATTTCACGGTGCCCTCATACACGGGCTGAGCGTCGGCCGAGATGCCTGGAGTAACTTTTGCTGGGTTCCATCCGTCGGCCCGCAGTCCCTCGGTATGCACTTCGTTGCCATCCTTATCGATGAGCACTACATCCTTGACAATGGCCGTAATGCGGTTGCCAGTCATGTTTTGCAGGGCAAACTGGGTGACCACGTGGTCTTCTTCAAGGTCGTCGGGATTGAAGGTGCCCTCCATGACGGTCTGATCGGCCTGGAACGGATAGTAGTGACCGCCGTAGGAAGCAGCTTGGGCGGCATTGCGTAAAAACATCTGCATGGTGGCGTCGGCACCGATGGGTTGCCACAACTCAATGCGGTAGCGCGGATAGTCGTCGATGCTGAACGGCGATTTCCAGAGTTTCACGTCGCCCCAGTTGCCGGGCAGACTGACCGTTGCGGGCAGTCCGTTCGGACCAATCACCACTTCTTCCTCGCCTTCGCGTACGATGGTGGCCTTTGTATTGGTTTTCAGGGGCAGATTTTCGCTGCTGGGGGTGAAGTCATCGTCGTTGGCAAAGGTGGTCCAGCGGGTGACAGAGAGCACGTTCACGGGGTCGAGGTTTTCCTGTGCCAGCCGTTGTACGGCGGCATAGCTGTAGCTCTTGGTGAGTTGGTAACTAACTTCGGTGCTGCCTGCAGGAATCTGTTCATACACTTCGGGCAGCGGCTCGCCGTACTCGTCGAGATAGGCTATCTTCCATTGCAGTCCTTCGGGCAGGGGTTGGGCGGTTTTCACGGTGATGACATGTTTGGAGCCGTCGTTCACATCGCCTTTCCAGGCTGCGCCACCAACTTCGCCCCAGCGGAAGCTGAACTTGACGGTGCCAGAGTAGATGTTGCCGTCGTCGGCAGCGTCGCCACTCACGCTGCTGGCCCAGTTGCCCACGAGTGGCAGCTGGTCGAGCGAGCCTTTCTTAGGTCCGTTGGGAATGTAGGGATCGGCGGGCAGTTCGTTGGGCTCACCTTGGCCCCACCAGCCTGTCCAGAGGTCGAGGTCGATGTTGCTGTAGCTTTCGGGAGCAATGCGCACGCGGGTGTCAACGTCGGTCTTGCCCAGCAGGAAACGGTCGAGATAGGCTTCTACCTCGGGATACTGCGACTGAGGAAGCGAGCAGTGGCCATGGCCGGCTACAATGCTGTAGCCCACGCGGTCGTCGATGCCAAACTGTTCCCACACTTTCATAGCGCCGTTCATGGAGACGTAGGCCGAGGGGTCGGCCAGCCACACGTAGTCGGGGTTGCCGAGCATGAGCAGGGCGCGGGGGCAGACCATGGCGGCCAGCTCGTGATGGTCGTAGGGCAGATAAGCCACTTCACGGCCTCCGTAGGTGTCGCGCAGGCTGGTCATGAACCAGTTGTAGTCGGTTTTGTCGAGACTCTCCACCGACTCGGCATTAGGCTGTGCATTGAGCCAACGCGAGTAGCGCCAGGCTGCAGCACCGCCGCCGCCAGGCTCCTGAGCAATGGTCAGTGCCACGCGCTCGTCGAAGGCTCCGCAGAACAGGGCCATCTTGCCGGCATAGGAGCAGCCTGTGACACCGATGCGGGCCATGTCGATTTTGGTTACTTCGGGGCCCAGCAGTTGCAGTCCGTCGATGAGGCGGCTCAATCCCCAAGCCCACTCGCTGTAGGCTCCGTTGTCGATAAGTTCGGGATAGAGACGGACGAAATTGAACTTGGTGCGGTCGCTCGAACCACCCATCTGCGAGTAGCTGTTCACCTGGCTCTCAGAGAACGTCATGCGGGCAATGGGGCGGCCTTTGAACACATCGCTGGGCAGCGAGATGCCGCTGGTGCCAATCATCAGGGCATAGGGAGCCTCGCCCTCGGTGGGGTAGGTGATTTCGGCAGAGAGGTTGAGGGTCTCGCCACCCACGGCGACGGCCACGCGCAGCGTGTTGCCGTCCATCTGGGCCGAGACGGCCGAAGCATCGACAACGGGTTTCTCACCAATTTCGTAGTGCTGGATTTCCTTGGCTATTTCGCCTCGGCGCTTTGCCCAGTCGGCAAACGAGGCGATGCGGCCACTGCCGTCGCTCCACTCAAAGGGGTCGGGCAAAACTTCAATTTTGCGGCCTTCAGCCTTGGTGGGCAGTACGGGGTTGGCATCTGCGCCAGTGTTTTCTACACTATAGACAAGGGGAATGTCTTGAGCATAAATAGTCGAACCGGCAGCGCACAATGCTGCCAGGAGTAAAAAGTGTTTTTTCATTGAGTTGGGTTAGTAAAAAAATAGTTGATAATAAGTTGTAGATTTTTAGAAGAGAGAAGGAAAGGGTCAGCAGAAATCACTTCGGCTGGCCCCTTCCTTTATAGGATTACCTGTAGGCAGGGTTCTGGTAGTTCTTCTTGGCTTCCGTATCCATCTGCATACCGTCGAGCTGGCCCTGAGGAATAGGACGGAGATAATAGCCAGCGGGAATATCGCGCCTGAATGTCTCCAAATCCTTGTCGGTATAGCCACTGCCGGCAATGCGATAGGTGCCTGCACGCTCTGCCCACTTCTGGGTGCGTACAAGGTCGTACCAG
>JAEEGL013220373.1_pt1 | contig 30076 bp, 28 predicted proteins | sample 9134231 | NCBI WGS metagenome assembly JAEEGL01 (sample SAMN16246548, study PRJNA631951) | gut metagenome | biome: gut microbiome; feature: rumen; material: fiber-attached | host: Bos | place: Iran: Karaj | collected 2018-10 | reverse complement strand
GAGACCTGGGTCAAGGTCATCGAGATCGACGATAAGGGCCGCATCAATCTTTCGAGAAAAGAAGTCCTCGACATCATCAACGCCGAAAAGAACAAATGATCTTAAAAGCCCGGCGATGCCGGGCTTTTGATTTGGAGTGAATTATGATCCATATTTATACCGGCGACGGCAAGGGAAAGACCACGGCCGCGCTGGGCCTCGCGCTCAGGGCGTGCGGCCGCGGCAAAAGGGTGGTCTGGACGTCGTTTCTTAAGGATATGAGCTCGGGCGAATTCATCTCGCCTCCCTTTGAGGTCATTCGCGGCGAGCCGGTCGAGGGCTTTTGGAAGGACCTTTCGAACGAGCGCAGAGCGCAGATCAAAGACGAGCACAGCCGCAGGCTGCGCGAGGCCTTCGCCAAAAAGGCCGATCTTCTGGTGCTCGACGAAGCCGTGACGGCGGTCGCCCTCGGCGCCGTCGACGAGGATGAGCTTTTGGAGTTGGCCCGCGCGTTCGGGGGCGAGCTGGTGCTGACCGGACGGGGCGCCCACGGACGTCTGCTGGACATTGCCGACTATATTTCCGAGATAAAATGCGTGCGCCACCCCTTCGACCGGGGGGTACCCGCCCGCGAAGGGATAGAATATTAAAAAAAGCTCCGAGAAGACTCGGAGCTTTTTTATGCAAGATGAGTTATCAGGCGGGGAAGACGTTCTCCGCCTGTTCTTTTTCGAACTGGCGGGTATAAAGCTCGTAATAATAGCCCTTGGCGTCCATAAGATCCTTGTGGCAGCCGCGCTCTATTATTTTGCCGCCCTTGACGACCAGTATGACGTCCGCCTGACGGATGGTCGAAAGCCTGTGGGCTATCACGAACGAGGTACGCCCTTTCATAAGATGGGCGATCGCGTCCTGGATGCGCTTTTCCGCGACGGTGTCTATGGAGCTCGTTGCCTCGTCCAGAACGAAGATGCGCGGATCGGCGAGGATGGCCCGGGCGAAGGACAGAAGCTGCTTTTCTCCGGTGGACAGAAGGTCGCCGCCCTCGCCGACGTCGGAGTCATAGCCTTTTTCCAGCCTTGCGATCACCTCGTCCGCGGACACAGCCTTGACGGCCTCGGCTATCTGCTCGTCGGTCGCGTCAGGACGCCCGTATTTGAGGTTTTCTCTTATCGTTCCGGAAAACAGGTGTGGCGTCTGAAGAACGTATCCGATGTTCGAATGCAGCCAAAGCTGAGAGCGTTCTCTGACGTCGCGTCCGTCTATCAAAACCTGCCCGGAGGTGGGCTCGAAGAAGCGGCAAACGAGGTTGACCAGCGTCGATTTTCCGGCGCCGGTCTCGCCCACGATGGCCACGTTCGTGCCCTGCGGGACCTTGAGGTCGAAATGTTCCAGCACGAACTCGTTGCCGTCGGGATACATGAAGGACACGTCCTTGAATTCGACGTCCCCGAAAAGGGGCTCCCAGTTTTCCTTTTTGGGATTGAACTGATCCCCGTATTTTTCAATGACCTCTGGCGTGTCGGAAACGTCGGATTCGGTCTCCATCAGCCTTGTGAAACGTTCGACGTTCACCTGCACCGTGATGAGATTGGACAGGGTGCGGATGATCCATTGGATGGGTTCCATAAGGTTTGCGGCATAAGTGGTGAAAACGGACAGCGTGCCGAGCTCCATCAACTGTTTCATGGTGATGTAGCTTCCTCTCCACAGCACCAGCGCCAGCGCCAGATACGAGGCGAAGGTTATGGTGGCCACGAGCAGCTGCCGGTAATGGCTTGCTCTGAGGGAGGTTTTGGTCATGCTGCGGCTGGTGCCGATGAAATCCTCGTTCATACGGGTTTCCGAGACCAGGGTCTTGGTCGTTTTCGCGCCCGTGATGCCCTCGTTGAAATTGCCGGTGATCTGTGAATTGAGCTCTCTGACCTGCCGGTTGAGGCGCACGAGGTGTCCCTGGAAATACGCGACGGCCGCGAAGACGACGGGAACGATCACCAGCACCACGAGGGCCAGCTTCCAGTTGATGAGCAGCATCGCAACGATTATCCCTATCAGGTAGGTGATGTTCCACACGCAGTCCAGAAGGCCCCAGCTTATCAGCTCTCCTATGCGGCTGGTGTCGGACATGATCCTGGAATGGATGTAGCCTACGCTGTTCTGGTTATAGTATGAGAATGAGAGAGTCTGCAGATGGTTGAAACCCGCTTTGCGCATGTCGTTGTTGACGTATATTTCGAGCCGCCCGCCGAGAAATGCCGAACAGGTGTTGAGCACTGTCTGCATCAGCAGCACGGACAGGTAAAGCACGATGAAATACACGAGGGTATCCAGCGTGTTCTCTCCTATGAAGTGGTTTATGGCGTAGCGCTGGAAAAGGGGAAGGATGATGTCGAAAAGTCCGCCGATGAGACTCAGTATCATCATGGGTATGATGATGCGCTTTTGAGGCTTGAGGTAGGGAAACAGCTTGGGGATGCCGAAATAAGGAAGCTGGACGAACTGGGTCTTTGCTTTTTTATTGTCCGTCATCATTCCGCCTCCTTCCGTTCGGACTCGCCGAGCGATCCCTCCGGGTCGAGCTGAAGGGCATAGATCCTGGCAAAAATGCCGCCCTTTTCGATCAGCTCTTCGGGAGAGCCCAGCTCGACGATCCTGCCTCTGTCCATCACCGCGACCCGATCTGCCTGCAGCAGCGTGGTTATGCGGTGGGATATCAGTATCACGGTGGAGTCCTTGAGGTTTTCGTGAAGCTGGCTGCGGATCTTGACGTCGGTCTCTGCGTCCACTGCCGACAGCGAATCGTCAAACACCATTATCGGCGTTTTCTGGGTGAGCATGCGGGCGATGGCTATGCGCTGCTTCTGCCCGCCGGACAGGGTCACGCCTCTTTCGCCGACGATGGTGTCATACCCGTTTTTGAATTCTTTGATCGAGTCGTTGATGCAGGCGATGCTCGCGGCCTTTTTGACTTCTTCAAAAGGCATGATGCGGTTGGTTATGCTTATGTTGTCGGCGATGGTGCGGGAGAAAAGGAAGGGCTCCTGCAGCACCATGCCTATGTTCTCGCGGACGTACTTCGCTTTCATATCGTTGATGTCGACGCCGCCGATGCTGATCCTGCCGTTTTGCTCCGGCAGATCGTAAAGGCGGTTCATCAAATGCATGAGGGTGGTTTTGCCCGAGCCGGTAGAGCCCAGGATGCCGAACGTCGAGCCGCCCTTGATGGTCAGTGAGATATCGCTGATTATCGGGATATCGGGCTCGTACCCGAAGGAGACGTGATCGAACACGATATCGCCGTGCATATCCGCCTCAACGGTGACCGGCTTGTCGTGCTCGCCCTCTGAATTCATTATGTAGCGGATACGGTCGATGGACACGCCCGCCTTGCTCATTTCCGATATGACGCGTCCCAGCGAGCGCACCGGCCATATGAGCATGGAGTTATAGGTGAGAAAGGCGATGAACTCGCCCGCGGTAAGGGTGCCGCGGACGCAGAAAACGCTTCCGAGTGAAAGGATCAAGAGCACCTGGACGCCCGCGATAAGATCGCAGGCCCCCCAGAAAAGGGCAAGATGGTGCATCAGCCTGATCCACAGACTGCTGTAAAAGTCGTTCTGCTTTTCAAAGCGTTCGCGCTCGAATTTCTCGCGTCCGAAGGCGCGTACGACGCGCACGCCGGTCAGGTTCTCCTGAACTATAGTCGAAAGGACACCCTCGTTTTCGTCAGCTTCGGTAAAGCGCTCGGCTATCTTGTTGTGGAAGAAGACCGAGAAGGCGACGACCGTGGGTATGGTGATCAGGGCTATCGCGGTGAGCCTCAGATCCATGGAAAACATGAAATAAAGGGACAGCGCGACCATTATGATTATGCGTATTATCGACGTCAGTTGCTCCGAAACGAAGCTTTTGACCCGCTCCACGTCCGAGGTGCAGCGCTGGATGATGTCGCCGGTCTTGTTTTCCATGTGCCAGCTGAACGGAAGCTCCTGGATATGCGCGAAAAGCTGCTCGCGCATATGCTGGTGCAGAGTTTCGGCGCCCTTGTTGTTGAGCTGGTTGGTAGCGTAGCGCATGACGCCGACCACAAGCGCAAGCAGGCCGATCAGCAAGGCGATGACCGCAAGGTGCGAGCGAAGGAAGTCGGCGCCGCCTATGCTTTCGATGCGGCGGGTTATGAACGCGGGGAAGGAGAACGGCTCGTTTCCGATGACCGAGTCCACCGTGCCGCGGATGATCTGCGGGATGAGCATTTCGATAAGCGTGACTGAAAAAGCACAGAGTATGCTCAAAACGAAATGCTTCACGCAGCCCTTCAGGAACCATGCGATCAGACTGATCTTGGTATATTGTTCGGTTGGTTGTTTTTTATGCATATTTTTCTCCGTAAAAGACGTATGACGGATCGAACGTCGCAAAGACAAGAAAAGCCCAGCCTTCCGACTTGGCTTTTCTTTTCATCGCGGGATAAGCGTATTCGGTTGTTAATCCGGATCGTTTCCGTCCTTGACGTCTGTCTTTATCGATAGTATCTTGAGCTGCATGGGATCGACGGGGGAGGGACAGCCGGTCATCAGCTCGCTGGCGTTCTGGACCTTGGGGAAGGCGATGACGTCGCGGATGTTTTCGGTGCCCGACAGCCACATGACTATGCGGTCAAGACCGTACGCCAGGCCGCCGTGAGGGGGAGCGCCGTATTTGAAGGCGGTGATAAGGTGGCCGAACTGGGCCTGCGCCTGTTCGTCGGTGAAGCCGAGGGCCTTGAACATGGCCTTCTGGACGTCGGGCTGATGTATCCTTATCGAACCGCCGCCGAGCTCGGTGCCGTTGAGCACCACATCGTAGGCCTTTGCGCGCATGTTGATGGGATCGGTCTCGAACAGGCCGAGGTCCTCGTCCATGGGAGCGGTGAACGGATGATGCTTGGCGTAAAGGCGGGTGTTGCCGTAGTCGTCCTCGCCCCACTCGAACATCGGGAACTCTGTGACCCAGAGGAACTTGAACACGTTTTCGGGGATGAGCCCGAGCGTCTTTGCGACGCTGAGACGGACCTGACCGAGTGCGGTCTGCGCAGTCTCGCGGTCGCCGTCCGCCACGAAGATCATGAGGTCTCCGGTGTTGAAGCCGATGGCTTTCTTGAGCTCTTCCAGAACGCCGGGCTTGAGAAATTTCGCAAATGAGGAGGTCGTCGTGCCGTCGGGCGCTTCCTTATACCAGGCGATACCCTTGGCGCGGTAGGTCTTGGCGAGCTCGCCCAGCGCGTCTATCTCCTTGCGGGACATACCGGCGCCGCCGGGCACGTTCATCCCGGTGACGATGCCGTTTGCGGGCAGGTTGTCGAACACGGCAAAGCCGGTGTCCTTGCATATATCGCTCACCGTTTTCATCTCGCAGCCGAAGCGCATATCGGGCTTGTCCGAGCCGAAGCGCTCCATGGCCTCCTTATAGGTCAGTCTCAAAAACGGGGTGGGTATGTCAATGTTCAGTATGCGCTTCATGAGATACTTGAGGAAGCCCTCGTTCACCGCCATGATATCGTTCTGATCGATGAAGGACATCTCAAGATCTATCTGAGTGAACTCGGGCTGGCGGTCGGCGCGCAGGTCCTCGTCCCTGAAGCAGCGGGCGATCTGGAAATAACGGTCGAAGCCGGACAGCATTAAAAGCTGCTTGTACTGCTGCGGGGACTGGGGAAGGGCGTAGAACTCGCCCGGATGCACGCGGCTGGGCACGAGATAGTCGCGCGCGCCTTCAGGCGTGCTCTTGGTCAGTATGGGTGTCTCTATCTCGTAAAAGCCGTTTTCATAGAAATAGTCTCTCGCGCAGCGGGCCGCCTCGTGGCGGATGCGGATGGTGCGCTGAAGAGCGGGACGGCGCAGGTCGAGATAACGGTATTTAAGTCTGAGAGTGTCGTTGACCTTGACATCGTCGAGTATTTCGAATGGAGTGGTCTCGGAAGGCGCGTAAATGGTGAGCTCCTTCGCCTCGATCTCGATGCGTCCGGTGGGGATCTTGTCGTTTATCGAGGAACGAAGACGCACCTCGCCCGTTATGCTGCAGGTGAATTCGCTGCGAAGGGTCTCCGCTCTGTCGAAAAGCTCGGCGTTTTCGGTGCCGAAAACGCACTGGACGATGCCCGTACGGTCTCTGACGTCCACGAACAGCAGGCCGCCCAGATTGCGCGCTCTCTGCACCCAGCCGCATACTCTTACGGTTTGACCTATGTTCTCATCTCTAAGGATACCGCAATATGTTCTCTCCATATTCATATCTCCTTTATCGCCCCGGCTATTTCGCGGGCGTCGGCCGCGCATTCCTTCTGTTCGCCGGTGGCCATATTTTTGAGGTTGATCCTGCCCGAAGCCGCCTCGTTCGCGCCGCATACCGCGGTGAAGCGAGCGCCTATGCGGTCGGCGTGCTTGAGCTGGGCTTTGACGCTGCGGGCGCAAAGGTCTATCTCGGCGGAAAGGCCCAGCTTTCTGAGCCCTAAGCAGAGAGCGGAGGCCATCTTTTCGCCCTGCTCGTCGGCGCCCGCCAGATAAACGTCGCAGGGGTCGCCCGTCGGGAACACCGTGCCCGAGGCCTCGGCTGCGCTCATAAGGCGCTCGAGTCCGCATCCGAAGCCCACGGCCGGAGTGGACGGGCCGCCCATCTGCTCGATAAGGTCGTCGTATCTTCCACCGCCGCATACGGTGCCCTGGGCGCCGATGCCGGTGGAAATGAACTCGAACACCGTCTTGGTGTAATAATCCAGTCCTCTTACGAGGTTGTGGTCGACGACGTACGCGATGCCCGCGGCGTCGAGGGCCTGTTTCAGCTTTTCAAAATGCTCGGCGCATTCGGGGCAGAGGTAGTCGGTGGTGTGGGGCGCCTGCCTTACTATGGCCTTGCAGTCGGGGTCCTTGCAGTCGAGCACGCGCAGCGGGTTCCTCGTCAGCCTGTCCTGACAGGTGGGGCAGAGCTCGTCGCGGCGCGAGGACAGATACTCTGTCAGAGCCTTATTGTAAGCAGGACGGCATTTCGGGCATCCGATGGAATTTATATGGAGCTCGGTGTCGATCTTGAGCTCGTCCATGAACGAGCGGGCGAGGGCAATTACCTCGGCGTCTGCCGCCGCGGAGGGCGAACCGAAGCACTCTACGCCGAACTGATGGTGCTCGCGGAAGCGTCCGGCCTGGGGCTTTTCATAGCGGAAGACCGACGCGATGTAATATACCTTGTAAGGGAAGCCTCTGGAGGCCTCACCGTTTTCTATGAAGGAACGGACCACCGAAGCCGTGCCCTCGGGACGCAGGGTCACGGAACGGCCGCCCTTGTCCTCGAAGGTATACATCTCCTTCTGCACAACGTCCGTGGTGTCGCCCACGCTCCTTACGAAGAGCTCTGTATGTTCGAAAGAGGGGAAACGGGTCTCCCTGAAGCCGAATCTGCGGGCGGTCTCTCTGAGCAGCCCTTCGGTGTATTGCCACGCAGCGGACTGGGAGGGCAGGACGTCCGCCGTTCCTTTAGGTCTTTGTACTTTTATTGCCATGTTTTTTCTTCCTTTACCGTTTGTTGTTTTGTATCCCCGCAGGTCTCGCAGACTCGGCTGCGGCCGCGTCCTACTTCCAGTATTTCGCGGGGATGCCTCTGAAAAGCTTTATCCTTCGGCCCATGAGCCGTTCGGCTATATTGATGAATGCGATCTGGGCGACGCTTGAGTTTTCAAGATCCCAAAGCTCGCCGCAGTTGAACTTTGCCGTCATCTGCCTGTCCTCGGGGATGACTCCCAAAAGGGCAAGCCCGGTGGCGTCCATCGCCTGGTCTATGTTTGACGCGTATCCGCGGCTTATCAGCTCCTTGCGCACGCGGTTGACCGCTATGCGGCAGTCGTCGAGACCGGCGTTCCTGAACGCCTCCGCCATGGTGAGCGCACCGCGCAGCGCGGCAGGATCGGGAGTGGACACTATGGCGGCGCGGTCGGCCGAGGCCGCCGTTTCTATTATCGGCTCGTCTACCCCCTCGGGACAGTCGACGACGGTATAGTCAAAATGCGCTCTGAAAAGATCGAAAAGGCAGGCGAGACCCTTGGGGCTGAAATCCGACGCTCCCGAGGGCGCCGTCAGCACGCGCAGGCAGGGAAGGGACGGGTGAACGGGCGCCGCTTCGAAAATATCCGCGCGGCCCTTTATAACGTCGTCAAACGAGAACAGGGTCATGTCGGACACGCCCAGAGCGATATCCACGTTCCTCATGCCGACGTCGGCGTCGACTATGAGCGTCTTTTTGCCGGCATACGCCAAGGCGGAGGATACGCAGGTACTGAATGTGGTTTTGCCGGTGCCTCCCTTTCCGGAAGCAACTGCTATTACGGTTCCCATAAGCGCCTCTTTCCTGTAAAAACGGGATGCTTCTTATTTCAGCACAGATATAATAATTATATCTTTATATGTATATTATGTCAATCAGTGAGAGGGCCGCAAAATATTGGGGGTTTATTTTATCTGCGTTCTGTGATACAATCATCACGAGGTGGATTTGATGAACTATAATATGTTTTATAAAAAGAAAGACAAGGAAAAGAAGAAGCTGCCCTCCGACGTAAAAAAGAACCTTCTTCTCTACTTCGGTACCCTCGGTCTCATGTGCCTTTTCGGCGCTCTGACGGCCATCATCTTCATCAAAACGGGTATCTGGTCGTAACGATGTAAAATAAAAACAGGATGCAGCCTGCTGCATCCTGTTTTTTTATCAATAAAACGTCGCGACTTCCTGTTCCGGCTTGACCGCCGGGGAAACCTGCCGTACCTCTATCACAGGGCCCTTTTCGTCCCCGTATGCCTTGTGCCGCCTTATGTGGATGACGCCCTTTACAAAGCTCCATCCTTTGTGCGTTGGCAGGGGCTCTTTGCCTTCGCAGGCAAGCCCGTAAAACTGTATATCGGCTTCGCAGCAGGTCATTATGTAACGTCCCGCGAGGAAGGTTCGGACAGGCAGCTTTTGGCTTCTGATGACGTATCCCTTGAAGCATACCTCTTTGCCTTCGTACTTGTCCATTTCCTCGTTGAGGTCGCGGAACCATATGGCATAGTCGTCGTCTTTTATGGTTATAACAGGCGCGTTCACGTCGAACGGGAGGGGGTCTTCTATTTCGTCGTAATGCACCTCTCCGGACGGGGCCTCGTAGGCGATATCCGTCCTTCTGGAAACGCCGCGTACTATTTTGTGCAGCTCCATTTTGTCGATGTCGGGGGTGTATCTGTTGAAGACCACCAGCTCGCAGCTTTTCAGCTTGTCGTAAACCAGCTGGCGCATATTTGTATTGTACATCACGAACGAGGACGCCTCGGCGAAGCAAAACTCCTGATAGATGATCCAGCCGTCGGGCATGGCTGCGTAGAAATCGTCCAAAAGCCACATGCCGTTATACTCGACGATGACCCTGTCGCAGCGGGTGCGCTGGGCCATGAGCTGAAGATCGACCGGGTTTATGCGTTCAAGCGAATCCACGGTCTGCATGAATACGTTCTTGCTGTCGTGGAAGCGGGAGGGGTCGTATTCCTCTTCTCCCTCTTCGCACACCAAAAGCAGAGTGCGCTCTCCGTGATTGAAACGCGGATCCTCCAGCGTTTCCTGAATGAATTTCGTCTTCCCCGAATCGAGAAAGCCGGAGAAGAGGTATACGGGTATTTCCTTTGCCATGATCAGATGCCGAAAAGCTCGGCGACGGCGTCTTCCTTGAGCTCGGCGCCGATGACGCACAGCATGCCGGTGACGGCCGCGGGGCCTTTGCGGACTTCGCGCTCGCCGGGCGTATAGTCGAAGTGGATCCAGGTGCCGTCGGTGCAGGCGACGATGCCCTTGGCGCGCAGGACGGAGCCGTATTTGTCCGTGTCGTCCAGAGCGGCGAGGATGGCGTCTATCTGCTCTGCAGTGAATGCTTTTGCGGTGTTGCGGCCCCAACTGGTGAATATCTCGTCGGCGTCATGATCGTGATGGTGATGATGGTGCTCGTTATCATGATCGTGATGATGCTCATGGTCGTGATCATGCTCATGTTCATGCTCGTGGTCATGTTCATGATCGTGATGATGCTCATGTTCGTGGTCATGATGGTGATGATGGTGGTGTTCGCCCGCCTCCTTGCGGATGAGTTCCTCCATTTCGGCAGTGAGCTGGTTCTTTTGGAGTATGGCGTCCATGATCTGATCGCCGGTCAGCTGATCCCAGGGGGTGGTGACTATGATGGCGTCGGCATTCTTTTCCCTGAGCAGGGCAAGGGCGGCGTCAAGCTTATCCTGGGAGATGTTCCCGGTGCGGCTGAGGATTATGCAGTGGGCGAACTGGACCTGATTGTTGAAGAATTCGCCGAAGTTTTTCATGTATATCTTGCACTTGGAGGCGTCGACGACGGTGGTGAGACCGCTCAGCTCGGCGTCTTCGAGCCCGGCGTCAAGAACGGCGGCCGCGATATCCGAAAGCTTGCCCACTCCCGACGGCTCGATGATTATGCGGTCGGGGGAGTACTGCTCGGTAACCATCTTGAGGGCCTCGGCAAAATCGCCGACCAGACTGCAGCAGATGCAGCCCGAGTTTATCTCTCTGGTGATGACGCCGGCGTCCTGCAGGAAGCTGCCGTCGATGCCTATCTCGCCGAATTCGTTTTCAATGAGGACCACCTTTTCGTTATGGTAGCCTTCCTTGAGAAGCTTGCGTATAAGAGTGGTTTTGCCCGCTCCCAAAAAGCCCGAAAAAATATCGATCTTAGTCATGATGAACCTCTCCATTTTGAATTTATATCATCAGCATTATATCATTTTTTTGCTTGTATGCAAGCATAAAAAAAGCGCGGCGGGCCACCCCGCCGCGAGATCCTGATGATGATCGTCCTTACTGTAATGCGTTGAATACCGGATCAAAAACGTCCGGAGAGAGCTTTATGACATATTGGCTTAGTCCGGCCACTGGATATACGACGTATCCTCCGGCGTAAAGCCTCAGTCTGAAAAACGTACCGTCCTCCAGCTTCATATATATCGTCGCATCGCTCCTTTTGTAAAGATCCGGGCAGATCTCTTCAATGCTTTCAAACCTGCCTTCGTTGAGCGCGTCCATAAAGCGCTCGAAATCATCGTCGGCAGGCTTGACGTCTGATATGTCTCCGCCTTCCCAGCAGAAAACGCCCGCTTTATTGCTCAGACCGAGCATGTCTTCAAAAAGCTGACTGCCTTTGACGATGCCCGCGTTGACAAGGGCTTCAAGAATGATCGTCCTGTCCTGACCGTCGAGCACCACACACAATCTGAAAGACTCCGGATATCCTTTCAACGTATAAACTTCTCCGCGCAGATCGGAGGTGAGATTTTCGCACCGAACGAGCTCGGCTTCGGTCATGTCGTCATCTGTATTGCCCGTGGTACGGCCCAGGCAGGTCTCAAAAAGCTTTTTTATCTCTTGGTTCCGTTCGCCCGTATACTCGGCGCTGTATATATATAACCTTCCGTCATGAACGACGAGCGGCAGTCTGTCCGCCGTGTGCTGCGGAAGCTCCTCCGGACGATTGTCAGGAGGCTGTGTTGAGGTGCCGGGAGAGCTAACGTCCGGCCCTCCGGGAGAACTCGTTTCCGGTCCGCCGGGAGAGCTCACTTCCGTATTATCAGACCCGCTGACAGAGTGCGGATTTGAGCTTTGCGTGGTGGTCGTCAAGTCGTTTGAAGAGGCGGAAACAGTGCCGGAAACGTTTTCAGTGCTTACGTTGGCGCCGGGATCAGAACGGGGCGACGCAAATACGGCAACGGCGATAACTGCCGCGGCGCACAGGCAGCCTGCAGCGGCTCCTGCTTTTTTGAGCTTCAGGTTCCTCTTCTTCGCAGCGGCTTTTTGTTCTTCTATCTTTGAGAAGACGTCATTTGTCATTTGTATATAGTCTTTCACTGTTGTTTTCCTCCGCTTCCAGTCGTTCTTTGAGAGCTGCCCGCGCGCGGCTCGCCAGCGCTTCTGCCGCATGAGCAGATCTTCCCATTATGCGCGAGCATTCTTTATAATCCAATCCTTCAAAGTACACCAGCCAGATTATCTGTCTGTGATCGGGCTTAAGGGCGTTTATGGCGCGATGGACGGCTATATCTCGTTCTTTTTGCAGATAGGCCTCTTCAAGAGACCTTTTGTCGGCGATGTCTTCCGCCTGCTCTATGGGAACGTTATTTTTCATTTTTCTCAGCTGATCTATCGCGACGTTCCTGCCGATGGTATAAAGCCAGGTCTTGAAGCTGCCCTTGCCCTTGTCTTTAGGCTTTTTTACGCCCAAAAGGACAAAGGTATCCTCGGCGAGTTCCTCAGCGAGCCGTATATTGTTGACTATGCTGTTCAGATAGAATATAAGGCCGTCCTTGTACTCGCGTATTATCTCAGCCAGGCCGTCCCTCATTACCATCGTCCCGGAAACGACGGTAATTGATAGTACCGTTATCCATTTGCCGCCCCTTTTTGTCCGTTCAACCATTACACGGGGGAATTGAGAAAAACCTCACGCAAAAAATCAGGGAGAGACCTGAAGTCTCTCCCTGAATTATCTTTTTTACCCTTCTCAGCCGACCAGATGGCAGGCGCAGAAGTGACCCGGGGCGATCTCGCGGAATTCCTGCTCCTTATGGCACTCTTCGGTGGCATAGGGGCAGCGGGGAGCGAAACGGCAGCCCGGCTTGGGATCGATGGGGCTGGAGATCTCGCCCTTGATGGGCTCGATCTGCCTGTGACGCATCTCAGGATCGGGCTCAGGAATAGCGGAGAGCAGAGCGCGGGTGTAAGGATGGGAAGGATTGGCGAACAGTTCGTCGGATGAAGCCATCTCGATGGCGTTGCCCATGTACATAACCAGTATGTTGTTGGATATGTGCTTAACAACGCTCATGTCGTGGGTGATGAACATGTAGGTCAGTCCGCGTTCATCCTGCAGATCCATCAGAAGGTTGAGGATCTGGGCCTGGATGGAAACGTCCAGAGCGGAGACCGGCTCGTCGCAGACTATGAACTTGGGGTCCAGAGCCAGAGCACGGGCAACGCCTATACGCTGACGGCGTCCGCCGTCGAGCTCGTGAGGATAGGAGTGAAGGAAACGGGGCGCAAGGCCGACGGTCTCCATCAGCTCGGCGATCTTCTCATCACGCTCTTTCTTGTTGGCGCAGATCTTGTTGATCTTCAGAGGCTCGGCAAGAAGAGTTTCGATGGACATACGGGGGTTGAGGGAGGAATAGGGGTCCTGGAAGATCATCTGCATGTTCTTGCGCATGTCCATGACCTTGTGCTTGGGGACCGCGGTGAAGTCTATTCCGTCATAGAAGATCTTGCCGGCAGTGGGCTCGTGCAGACGAAGGATGGTACGGCCGAGGGTGGATTTACCGCAGCCGGACTCGCCCACGACGCCGAGGGTCTCGCCAGGGAGGATGCTGATGTTGACGTCGTCAACAGCATGCAGCCAGTGTTTCTTGACTTTGAAGTATTTCTTCAGGCCTTCGGTTTTGATCAGAGGTTCAGCCATTATTCATTTACCTCCGTTTCAGTATTTTGCTCCTCGTTCAGGGGGTATTTGCCGTCGAACAGATGGCACTTGATAAGGTGGCCGTCGTCGTTCAGATCCTGGGGATGCTCTTTGCGGCAGATATCCATGACGTTGGGGCAGCGGGTGGAGAAATAGCATCCGTGAGGCAGGTGGGTCGGGTCGGGCATCAGTCCGGGGATCGGGGTCAGACGGGCTGCGTCGTGATGCAGATCGGGGATGGAGCCGAACAGACCTACGGTGTACGGATGGTGGTCACGGGTCTTGTCATACAGCTGATCGAGAGTGCCGTATTCAATGATCTCGCCGGCGTACATAACGGCAACGACGTCGCAGGTCATAGCGACTATGCCGAGGTCGTGGGTGATCATTATCATGGCAGTCTGCAGAGAGTCGCGCAGATCACGCATCATGAGCAAAACCTGAGCCTGAATGGTAACGTCAAGGGCGGTGGTGGGCTCGTCGGCTATGATCAGCTCGGGCTCGCAGGCCAGAGCCATGGCGATAACGACGCGCTGCTTCATTCCGCCGGAGAACTGGTGAGGATAGTCGTTCTTTCTGGAAGCGGGGATTCCGACCAGCTCGAGAACTTCTTCTACGCGCTGTTCGATCTCACTTCTGGAACGGTTTTCGTGGTTGTGCAGAAGCAGGGACTCGGCGATCTGGTTACCAACGGTATACAGAGGGTCAAGAGCGGTCATGGGGTCCTGGAAGATCATGGCGACTTTTTCGCCGCGGATGGAGCGCATCTCATCCTCCGAGATGTCCATTATGCTGTTGCCGTCGAGTATGATCTGGCCGTGGGGGACACGAGCGGTCCTCTCAGGAAGCAGACGAAGGATGGACAGAGCGGTGGTGGTTTTGCCGGCGCCGGTCTCTCCCACGAGGCCGAGGCTCTGGCCGCGCTCAAGAGAAAGGTTGATGCCGTTGACCGCGCGCACGGTCTCATCGTTGCTTCGATAGATGATGTGCAGATTTTTTATTTCAAGAAATTTCTCAGCCATTTCATTAAGCTCCTTTCACATTAGTCCTTCAGGCGAGGATCGAGTGCGTCGCGCAGACCGTCGCCTATCAGGTTGAATGCGAGTGCAGAGAAGATAATGCACAGGCCGGGGAAGTACAGCAGGTAACCCTTGGTCCTCATGTAAGGACGGGATTCGTTAAGCATGGAGCCCCACTCAGGACGAGGCGGCTGGATGCCCATGCCTATAAAGCTCAGTGCGGAAGCCATCAGTATCATCGAAGCGATGCTCATGGTGGCCGAAACGATGATCGGGCCCATGGCGTTAGGTACGACGTAGCGGATGATTATTCTCAAAGCGCCGGCGCCGTAGCTCTTGGCGGCTTCAACGTGCTCCTGGCTGGTGACCGAAAGAACGTACGCACGGGTGGACCTTGCACGGCCGGGGGTGGACGAGATCGTGATGGCCATCAACAGGTTGAACAGCGATCCGCCGAGGGCGGCCACTATGGTCAGCGAAAGCATGATCGAAGGTACAGCGGCGAAGATGTCCATGATCCTCATGACGATCAGGTCGTAGACGCCTCCGATATATGCCGCCGACGCGCCTATCAGACCGCCGACTATCAAAGATACGCCGCAGACCAGAAGGCCTATGGACATGGATACCTGAGCGCCGTGGACAAGACGGGCGAACAGGTCGCGGCCGAGGTTATCGGTGCCGCAGATGTGTTCCCAGGAGGGACCCTGCAGACGGTCTTTACCGATGCACAGCAAGCTGTAGTCGTAGTCCACGATTATGCTGGCCATCACGGCGAGAAGAGCCATTACGATGAAGATGTAAAGGCCGATCATGGCGGACCTGTTCTTGCTGAAGCGGCGGGCGACTTCTCCCCAGAACGAATATTTCTTTTCTTTTTTAGCTTTAGCCATTATTCTTACCCCCTCTTATTTCGCATACCGCGCTTTAATGCGGGGATCGATGAACGCGTACACGATGTCGACGACGAGAACCAGGAAGCTGTTCAGGGCGGACATCAGGGTAACGACGGTCAGAACGACCGGCTCATCCTTGTTGCGGATACCGGTGATCATGTACTGGCCCATGCCGGGCAGCGCGAAAACGGTCTCGGTGATGACCGAGCCGCCCATCATGGCGCCGAAGGACATGATAACAGCGTTGGCCAAAGGCAGAGAAGCGTTTTTGAAAGCGTGCTTCCAGATAACTTCACGCTCGGGTGCACCCTTGGATCTGGCGGTGCGGATGTAGTCCTGACGGATGGTATCGAGCATCTGCGCACGGGTCATCCTCATTTCGCCGGCGACGCCGGTGACGACGATGACCAGGATGGGCAGTACGTAGCTCTTCCAGCCGGCTGTAAGACCGGAGGTCGGCAGGATCTTCCACTGTTCGGCGAAGATACGTACGACCATCATGGACAGCCAGAATCCGGGGACCGAAGCGCCCAGCAGAGCAAGAACGGTGATGCCGGTGTCAAGAGCGGTGTACTGCTTGACGGCCGAGACGACGCCGAGGGTGATGCCGATGCTTTCAGCGAAAATGATACCGAGAATAGCGATCTTCAGAGTAACGGGGATACGAACCGCTATCTCGTCACGGATGGGTTTTCTGGTATTGTAGGACTTGCCGAAATCCAACCTGAGGAAGTCAGTAATGAACTTGAAATACCTCACGAAGAAGGGGCGGTCAAGACCCAGTTCCTTATTCAGAGCTTCAACGGCTTCCTTAGTCGCGTGCAGGCCGAGTATCAGGCTGGCGGGATCGCCGGGCATGAGCTGCATGACCGTGAACACGAGCAAAGTAACGCCTAGAAGAATGGGAATCATCAGCAAAAGTCTCTGAATGACATATTTCCACATAATTTCCTCCTATTACGCTATATGCGTTGTACACAATGCACTTGTGACGCCAAATAAAGAAACGGATAGCTCTCTCAAAAAACGCGGCAGGGACGCGGCGCCGATTGGAAGAGTCGGCATGCGGATACCGGAAAGCATTCCCGGTAACGCGAAACCCCGTCCGGGGCCTTTGACCGAATCGAAACATAGGCTTGCAGGAAACTTTATGCGTCCCGGGCTTTTCCTTCCGCAGACTGTCAGGGGGCATGCCATCCAAAATGCGGCGGGATAAGAACGGGCGATCGGCGCGTCCGGCGCTGTGGCCGCCGGAGTTGCAAGTGCGCCGCGCGAAGCTGTGGCCTTCGTCTTTAACGCAGCAGGGATCCTGCGTCGGCTTGCCGTCCGCCTTCTGTTTTGTCCCTTGCGCTGCCCTGTGGCGACAGCGTGCGGGAACAGGGCTGGTAGTTTGTCGGGATTGTGAGCCCCTAAAAACCTTTCGGACGGATGTTTTCACCCTGCGGCGGTCTGTGCCGCCGCCCGGTTTTTCAGCCAAATCGCTTTTTGTTCTTTATGTTTTTGACACCGTTACTTACCGCGCTGGGGGAAGATTTATGAACGCACACTCCTACCAGCCAGGAACGCTCGGACATAAAACTCCTTTTACGTTATAAGCAAAGTGCATAAGGATATATTATTTTACCATGGCTGCCTTATTAAATCAATAATCAAATCCGTACTGCGGTGAAAATAGTCGTTTTTTTCACAAAAAGACCGATTAATTCAATTATTATGCGTTTTTTTTCAACTTTTTTATGACGAAAATACGCGATTTTCGTTTGCTTGGAAATAAAAAAGGCGCTTTTCGATCATCGAAAAGCGCCTTGATCGCCGCTGCGTTATACCAGAGGATCGCCCTTGCCGCTGAAAAGGGGCAGCGGGCTCAGGAAGATGATGTCGTCCCTGTAGGCCGCTTTGCCCTCGGCGAGGATGGCCATGCGCCCCACTACGTTGCCGCCCGCCTGCTCCACGAGGGTCTCGACCGCCCTGAGCGATTCGCCGGTGGAAATGACGTCGTCCACGACTATGATCCTCTTGCCGCGCATCAGCTCGGCGTCGTCGCCGGCGAGGAAGAGGGTCTGCACGCGGTCGGTGGTTATGGAGCGCACTTCGGTCTTGAGGATGTTTTTCATGTAAAGCTTGGGGGATTTGCGGGCCACCATGTAGCGGCGGTTGCCGTCCAGACGGGCCATTTCGGCTATGAGAGGTATAGCCTTCGCTTCGGGGGCTATCATATAATCGTACTCGGGAGCTTTTTCCAAGAGCTTCTGAGCGCAGGCCGTGGTGAGCTCGGGGTCGCCGAAGATCACAAGAGCGCCGATGCACAGATCGTCGTTTATCGGGCACAGGGGGAGCTCTCTTTCAAGCCCGGCTATATTTATTTTATATTTAAGATCAGCCATACTTTCCCTCCGTAATATATAAATGTATCCCGAAAAAATATATATCATCGCAGGGCCAAAGTCAATAAACCTTTGCCAAATAAAAAAGTGGAAAAAGAGTTCGGGATATAGTATAATGATTACATCATAATAAAGGGGGTGTTCGCATGCCTCAATACATGCCTTTGGTCTGGCTCGCGGCGATCGTGGTCTTTATCGTGATCGAAGCGATGACGGCCGGGCTCGCTTCCATCTGGTTCGCGGCGGGCAGTCTCGTCGCCATGATAGCCGCTCTTCTCGGAGCCAGGCTGTGGCTGCAGCTGGTGCTTTTCGCCGTGGTCTCGCTGGCGGTCATCATCATATTGAGACCGTTGGCCGTCAAGGTGCTCAAGGTCGGCAAGACCAAGACCAATTCCGACCGACTTATCGGCATGAGCGGAACGGTCATCAAAAGCATAAACAACCAGAACGGCGAAGGATTGGTCCGCGTGGGCGGGCAGACCTGGAGCGCGGCGTCGGAAAACGGAGAAACGATCGAAGAAAACACTCTCGTGACCGTTGAAAAGATCAGCGGCGCGCGGGTGATTGTAAAAAAAGCGTAAAGGAGTAAATTATGGGACCTGTAACATGGATAATCATCGCAGCGGTGGTGCTGCTCGTAGTACTCATCCTAGCCACCAATATAGTCATAGTTCCCCAGGCGAGCGCCTTCGTCATCGAGCGTCTCGGAGCGTATCAGACCACCTGGGAGACCGGACTTCATTTCAAGATCCCCCTGATCGAGCGTATCGCCAATAAGGTGACATTGAAGGAGCGCATATCGGACTTCCCGCCCCAACCGGTCATCACCAAGGATAACGTCACCATGCAGATAGACACCGTCGTGTACTTCCAGGTGACCGATCCCATGATGTTCACCTACGGCGTAGTCCATCCCATGGCCGCCATCGAGAACCTGACGGCCACAACCCTGAGAAACATCATAGGCGATCTGGAACTCGACCAGACCCTGACCTCCCGCGATCTCATCAACACCAAGATGCGCACCATACTGGACGAGGCGACCGACCCCTGGGGCATCAAGGTCAACCGCGTCGAGCTCAAGAACATCCTGCCTCCCAGAGAGATCCAGGACGCAATGGAGCGCCAGATGAAGGCCGAGCGTGAGCGCCGTGAATCCATCCTCAAGGCCGAAGGCGAAAAGCGTTCCCAGATACTTATCGCCGAGGGCGAAAAGGAAGCCGTCATACTGCGCGCCGAGGCCGCGCAGCAGCAGAAGATCAAGGAGGCCGAAGGCGAAGCCGAGGCTCTTCTCAAGGTCCAGACCGCTCTCGCAAATTCCATCCGCCTCCTCAACGAGTCTGCCCCGGTGGACAATGTAATCAGGCTGAAGGCTCTCGAGGCCTTCGCGGCCGCTGCCGACGGCAAGTCGACCAAGATCATCATCCCCTCCGAGATCCAGGGCATCGCCGGTCTTGCGGAGTCGGTAAAAGAGATAGTAAAGCAGTAATCGACGTTACTTGACACTGTGGTACACTTGTACTATTATTAGTACAAGTGTACTATTTTTTTAGGGGGCGGAAATGGCTCTTCCCGGGCGAAGGAAAAACACGTCTGACAAAATACTTGACACGACCCTTCGGCTTTTGGCCGAATACGGTTATGCCAACGTCAACATGCGCCTCATCGCCTCCGAGGCGGGCGTTGCGCTCAGCCAGCTGACCTATCATTTCGTCACGAAAAAGAAGCTGATAAACGCCGTGCTCGACAAGGTCTCGGACACGCTGGTCAGCAATATCAGGGCGGAGCTCGCAAGCTCGGACGTGCGCGAGGAAAGACTCGGCTCGGTCTCGGTGTATCTCAGGAACGTGATGAAGGATCCCGACATACTGCGTGTCATGGTGGATTTTACCGCGCAGGCAATGTGGGACGACGAGCTTCGCAGGAAGATGAACGCTCTGTGCGAGCGCATAAGCGGCGCCGTGAACGAGGTGCTGACCGAGGGCTCGCCCGAGGACAACGCGCCGGTATCGGCCGAGGTGGTGTCGAGATTCATGCTCGGTGCGGTCTACGGCATCTCGGTACAGGTGCTTTTGGGCATGGATACGATGACCGCGGCCCAGGCTGCGGCCTTCGGAGAACGCGCTGTTTTGGGCAAGGTTAAGCGCGTCGATAAAAATAAAGAAACAGGTGGGAAAGATGGGGAAAACTAAGAGAAGGTTGGGCGACAGAAAAGACGGCGTTCTGCTCAGAGATCTCGATCCTATGCATTTCATCACGCCGCTGCTTTATCCCAACAGGTGCGACAATGAAGCATACATATGCGAGCGCATCGACCTTACCAACATCAATAAGTATCTTGAAAAGAAGAACGCGGATTCTCCCGAGTTCAAGTACACCATGTTCCACGTCATACTGACCGCGGCGCTCAAGGTGTTCACTCTGAGACCGCACATGAACCGCTTCATCCAGAACAAAAATATTTATCAGCGCAACGAGCTCACCGCTTCGTTCGTTGTGAAAAAGCAGTTCAAGGACGACGCGCATGAGGCGCTTGCAAAGATCAAGGCCGAGGACGACTCCACCCTCGACACCATACACGAGGATCTTTTCAGACAGATAACCTCCTGCAGATCGGAGGCGCTGGACAGCTCCACCGAGAGCATGGATATGTTCAACCGCATGCCGAGATTTCTGTCAAAGTTCATCGTGTGGGTGATAACCAGGCTCGACAAGCACGGCTGGGTGCCGTCCTCCCTCATCGAGACCGATCCGTATTACTGCAGCATAGTGCTCAGCAACGTGGGCTCGATAAAGCTCCGCTCGGGATATCACCATCTGACCAACTGGGGCACGAACTCATTCTTCGTCCTTATCGGCGAAAAGAAGATGAGTCCGTTCTTCGATGCCGAGGGCCATGCCGAGATGCGCGAGACGGTCGATCTCGGTCTGACCGTGGACGAACGCATAGCCGACGGATATTATTATTCAAAGTCGGTCAGACTTCTCAAAAAGCTGCTTGAAAACCCCGAACTTTTGGAAAGACCGTTATCGGAAGGAGTGGAATATTGATGGAGATCACAGCCAGGACCCCGTGGTATAAGAACATCGGGACCGTCCCCGCGCATCTTGATTATTTCGACGGTTCCATTTACGACAAGGTAAAGTTTTACGCGGATAAGTACCCCGACTACGTTGCCTTTGACTTTATGGGAAGATCGACTACGTACCGCGCCATGATGCGCCAGATAGAGCAGTGCGCCAAGGCGCTCCAGACCATAGGCATCCGTGAGGGAGACGTGGTCACTATCGCCCTTCCCAACTGCCCGCAGGCCATATACATGTTTTACGGAATCAATCTCGTGGGCGGCGTCGCCAACATGGTGCACCCGCTGTCCAGCGAGAAGGAGATAGAGTTTTACCTCAATCTTTCCAAGAGCGTGTCGGTTGTGACGCTCGATCAGTTTTATCACAAAATCGAGGCCATAAGGGCTAACGTAAACATAAATACCGTCATCATAGCCAGCGTCAAAGACGAGCTTTCGAAGCCTGTACGCGCCGGATACATGCTCACCGAAGGGCGAAAGATCGCCAAGATACCCGACGACGCCCCCATCATCCGCTGGAACGAATTCATGAAGCTGGGCAACGCCTGCAACTGGAGGGTAAAAAAGGAACGCCGAAACGACGATCCCGCAGCCATCCTTTATTCGGGCGGCACCACCGGCACCACCAAGGGCATCGTGCTCACGAACTATAACTTCAACGCCCTTTCCCAGCAGATAGTCGCGACCAACCCCATGTTCCGTCCGGGCGACAAGATGCTAGCGGCCATGCCCGTGTTCCACGGCTTCGGACTTGGCGTCTGCATCCATTCCATGCTGGCGAACGGCGGACGCTGCATCCTGGTGCCCCGCTTCACGGCAAAGAGCTACGCCAAGCTGATAACCAAATATAAATGCAATTTCATCGCCGGCGTCCCGACCCTTTTCGAGGCTCTTTTGAGACTGCCGACCATGGAAAAGGCCGACCTTTCCAGCCTCAAGGGCGTCTTCTCCGGAGGCGATTCGCTGTCGGTCGAGCTCAAAAAGAAATTCGACACCTTCCTGTACGATCACAAGGCCGTGATACAGGTGCGCGAGGGCTACGGCACCACCGAAACGGTGACCGCATGCTGCCTGACCCCGTTCCATATGGCCAAGGAGGGCAGCATAGGACTGCCCTTCCCCGATACGTATATAAAGATCGTAAAGCCCAATACGGACGAAGAGCTGCCTTACGGCGAGGAGGGAGAGATCCTTCTGGCGGGCCCGACCGTCATGAAGGAGTATCTTGACAATCCGGAAGAGACGGCTCAGACCCTCAGGACCCATGCCGACGGGCTCACCTGGGTGTATACGGGCGACCTCGGCATAATGGATGAGGACGGATTCGTCTATTTCAAGGGACGCAACAAGAGAATGATAATCTCCTCGGGCTATAACGTATATCCGGGTCAGCTCGAAAACATACTCGACGCTCACGAGATGGTGCAGATGAGCTGCGTCATCGGCGTGCCCGATCCCTATAAGATGCAGAAGGTAAAGGCCTTCGTCATGCTCAAGCCGGGCGTGCCCAAGACCGAAGAGACCAAGCAGACCATCCTGGCCTACTGCCGCAAGAACATAGCCAAATACGCCATGCCGTACGACATCGAATTCCGCGACGAGCTGCCGAAGACTCTGGTCGGAAAAGTGGCGTACCGCGTCCTCGAGGAGGAAGAGGCCGAAAAGGCCAAGGCCGCGGCGCAAAACGAAGAGCAAAGCGAACGATGATAAAAAGATCCCGAAGCTCGTCTTCGGGATCTTTTTGCGTCTTGTATTCGTCTGCGCGCGGTGATAATATCTTATTAGGGGGGGACGTAAGCATGTACGAAAGCAAATTGAAGTCCGGGCAGACCGATGAACTGTTCAAGGCCGTTCTTTCACTGAAGAGTTTGGAGGATTGCTACAGATTTTTCGACGATCTGTGCACCATAAACGAGATACTGGCGCTTACCCAGCGATATCAAGTGGCTAAAATGCTTACCGAAGGCAAGACCTTCAACCAAATATCCGAAAAGACCGGCGCGTCGTCCGCGACCATCACCCGTGTCAACCGATGCCTCGGCTACGGCGCGGGAGGATACGCGCTGACAATGAAAAAGAGCAAGAAATGATAGCAGTTTCGGTGAAAAAACGCTTTCGGAGATCCGAAAGCGTTTTTTTATCTTATGTCCAGGCCGAGCGAGCGCTTCCATCGCAGTATCCTCAACACCGAGCGGTCGAGCTCGCGCTCGTCGATCACGCCGCTTTTCACGGCCCGGATTATCGCCTCGGCCGCGCTTTCAAAATCGTCTATGCAAATCATGTCGTTTCCGGCAAGCACCGCGGCAACGGCGGCAGAGCCCGCGTCAGAGCTGCCGCCTGCGGCCTGCATCGTAAGATCGTCCGTGAGCATCACCCCGCAGAACGACATCCGGTTCCTCAGATAATCGTGGACGGGCTTGGACAGCGAGGCGGGGGAGCTTTCGTCGAAGCAGGCGACTACGTTGTGGGAGATCATGACCGCGCCGCAGCCGGCCTTTATCGCCGCGGCGAACGGAACGAGGTCGCGTTCTTCGAATTGCTCGAGCGGCCGTGCGTCATAGGAAGAAAACACATGGGTGTCGCGGTTTCCGCCGTACCCCGGAAAATGCTTGGCGACGGCGCCCAGCCCCGCCTCTTTATATACGCCGACGGCGAGGGCGGCAAATCGGGCGTTCTGTCCGGCGTCGGTCGAAAAACAGCGCGGGTAGATATAGTCCGCGCTGCTCAGCGCGGTGTCGCACACCGGAGCGAGGTTGACGTTGACGCCGAGCGAGATCAAAAGCGCGGCCTTTTCGCGCTCTATAGCTTCGACGGTTTTCCATCCTCCCGCGGAAAATGCGGCGGCGGGAGAGGGGAAGGGATCGGATCGGTAAGCCTTGTATCGGCTTATTCTTAAAACGGTGCCGCCCTCTTCGTCCGTTGACACGAGCATGGGCGTTTGAGCCAGCTCCTGAAGGCGGGCGATCTCCTGCGCGGCGGAGGTCTTGTCCCTTGATTCAAAGAAGTTTTTGTAAAGGCAGATCCCGCCGATTCCCAGGGACGCCGCCTTTTCTGCCGTCGAGGGATCGTGGCAGGAGGCGAGTATGATTTGATAGGCCTTTTGTTCAAGGGTCATGGAATCGATCTTGATCCAAAATTCGTTCCGGGCCTTGTCCGGCTTCATGCTTTCGGGAAGCTCGATTATTTTTTCATAAGGCATGGGCTTCTTTTCCTCGGGCGGCGCGGGCTCGGTCTGCGAGGGCGCCGGAGCCTTTGAACAGCCGAAAAGCAGCAGCATCGCGGCTGCCAGCAAAAATGATCGTTTCATACGCCCTCCTTTCCGAACGATATCATTATATCATTTTTCGATCCGCGTGCAATAACCGCGATTTTTCGGGAACAATCAAAGCGGGGAGGTGGAGACGTGATCGAAAGCGGCATGAAGGCGCCGCCGTTTTGTCTTTTGGATCAGAACGGGCAAAGAGTGAGACTGCGTTCCTTCCGGGGCAAAAGAGTGCTGACGATCTTTTATATCGAGGACGGCTCGCCCGGATGCACGAGAGAGCTTCTCGCGTTCTCGCAGGCGCGGGACAGATTGAGGGAAAAGGGGATATGCGTGCTCGCCGTCAGCCGTGACAGCGTTCAGAGCCACGCCGGGTTTTCGCAAAAGTATGGTCTGGATATGCCCCTTCTCGCAGATACCGAGGGCAAAACGGCGTCCGCATGGGGAGCCGTGGGCCGAAACGACGCGCCCTGCCGGACCGCGGCGATCGTCGACAAAGAGGGCTTCATCGAAAAGATATGGCGCGAGCCCGACCCCGACGCGGTATGCGCCGCGGTGCTCGGATGGCTCGACAAACGATAAAAAAGGACGGCAGATATCTGCCGTCCTTTGAACCTTTTTCAGCCCTGAGCCATGCCGGCCTTGAAAGCTTTCTGGTTCATTTCGATGAATTTGGGAGGAACGTTTTTGGCGATGACCGACTCCCAGTCGATGTCCTCAAGACCCATGAACTTGACCAGCGCGCCGAAAAGCACGACGTTCATGCATTTGGTGCTTCCCAGCTCTCCGGCGATCTTCATGGCGTCGAAGGAGATGGTCCTGAAGTGTCTGGACATTTCCTCGATGACGCCCTCGGGATACTGCTCTACGCCGGTGGCGACGGGAACGGAGGGTATGGAGTAGTCGTTGATGACGGCGGTCCCGCCGGGCTTGAGGAAGCTGCTGTATCTTGCGGCCTCCATGCGTTCGAAGGACACGAGGATATCGGCCTGGCCCTCTCCGATGATGGGGGAGTAGACCTTTTCGCCGTAGCGCACCTGGGTGGAAACGCTTCCGCCGCGCTGCGCCATTCCGTGCACCTCGCTCATTTTCACGTCATAACCGGCTTCGATCAGTCCGGCGGTGAGAAGCTTGCTGACCAGTATGGTGCCCTGTCCGCCGACGCCTACCAAAAGAACGCTTTTTACCATGATCATTCACCCTTCCTTTCGATGGCCTCAAACGGGCATACCTGAGCGCAGACCTTGCAGCCGACGCACAGAGTGGGATCTATGAACGCCTTGCCTTCCTTCATGAAGATGGCGGGGCATCCGACTCTGAGGCAGGAGCGGCAGGACATGCACTTGTCGGTGTCTACGACGCAAAGACCGATGTCGTGCTTGACGCCCTTGATGAGCAGGCACGGACGGCGGCAGACGATGGCGGCGGGCACGGTGCTCGCCTCGGCGTCGTTCACGGCCTTTTCCATGGCGGCAAGATCATTGGGGTCGACGGTGATTATGTTCTGATATCCGAAGGCCTCGAGGACTTTTTCCACAGAGGTCATGTTGGCCTCCTGGCCCAGCAGGGTGTGTCCGGAGCCGGGGTTGTCCTGGTGTCCGGTCATGCCGGTGATGCGGTTGTCGAGAACGACGGGGACCATTTTGCCCTTGTTGTAGAGTATTTCCAGCGCGCCCGTCATTCCGCTGTGGAAGAAGGTGGAATCGCCCATGACGCCGAATACCTTTTTGTCGGTCTGGCCGGTCAGCTCAAGGGCCTTGGAGATGCCCATGCCCAGGGTGAAGCCGGCGCCCATGCACACGCAGGAGTCGGACGCGTTCAGCGGCGCGGAGCCGCCCAGGGTGTAGCAGCCGATATCCGAGGTCACAACGGCGTTGCGGCGCTTGGACATGGTATAGAAGAATCCTCTGTGGGGACATCCCGGGCAGAGAACGGGAGGACGGCTTGCGGCCTTGACGGCGACGTCCGCAGTCTCGGGCTTGATGCCGAACACGCTCTGCTTGAGGATCTCGGGGTTGAGCTCATACATATATGGGACTTTTTCTTTGCCGATGCAGGGGATGCCGGCCGCCTTTATTTCGGTCTCCATGACGGGCTCGGTCTCTTCGACGATATACAGCGTCTCGACGGAGGACGCGAATTCGCGGATCTTGTCCATGGGCAGCGGATGGGTGAAGCCCAGCTTAAGGAAAGAGGTGCCTTCGGGGAAGGCCTCTTTGGCGTACTGATAGGAGATGCCTGAGGTTACTACGCCTATTTTGCCGTCGCCCTTTTCGACGCGGTTGAGCTCGGTCCGGTTGGAGAACTCTTCGAGATCCTTCATCTTCTGGTCGAGCTTTTTGCGGTTTATATAGGCAAGAGCGGGAGAGGCAGTGAATTTGGCGGCGTTTCGTTTATAGGGAATGGGGTCGACCTGAACGGGCTCATACTGCTCCACCAGACTCTTTGAGTGACATACGCGGGTGCTGACGCGCATCAGAACAGGTATGTCGTACTGTTCGCTGATCTCAAGCGCGGCCTTGACGTAGTCCTTGCACTCCTGGCTGTCGGAGGGCTCGACCATGGCGATATGGGCGTGATAGGCGTAATAGCGGTTGTCCTGCTCGTTCTGGGAAGAGTGCATGCTGGGGTCGTCGGCCGTGACTATCAAAAAGCCGCGCCCGACTCCGAGATAGGCCGCAGTGAACATGGGGTCCGCCGCTACGTTCAGGCCGACATGCTTCATGGCGACCATCGAGCGGACGCCGCCGACGCTCGCGCCGTAGGCCACCTCAAAAGCGACCTTTTCGTTGGGGGCCCATTCGCAGTAGATGTTGTCCTTGTAACGCGGGAGGTTTTCAAAGATCTCTGTGCTGGGCGTTCCGGGGTACGCCGAGCCAATGCGGATACCGGCCTCGAAGGCGCCGCGGGCTATGGCTTCGTTGCCGGACATTAGCTGTTTCATAGTACAACTCCTTTTATATATATTGAAAACTGGATCAGAATTGAGCTTCGGCGGCCAGAGCGCCGAGCGCGATGGAATTGAGCTTGGTCTCGGCGCCGTCCGAGCGCGACACCAGAACCACCGGGACCCTGGCGCCCACTATGACGCCGGCGCTTTTCGCGTTGCCGAAAAGAGAAAGGGTCTTGCCCATGACGTTTCCCACCTCGTAGGAGGGAACGAGCAGTATGTCTGCCTTGCCTCCGCCGACTCCCTTGTAGCCCTTATGTCTGCAGGCCTCCTCAGACATCGCAAGATCGAACGCGACCGGGCCCTCGACTATCATGTCGTATTTTTCCCAGCGGTCGGTCATTTTGGAAAGCTCGGCCGCGTCTACGGTCGCCTGGATCTTGGGGTTGACTGTTTCCGCGCCGCAGATGCACGAGGCGTATATGCGACCGTAACCCATCGCCTTCAGAAGTATTGCGGCGTTTTCGATGATGTCGGCCTTCTGCGCAAGATCGGGATAGGTGTTGAGCCCGCCGTCCGTATCGCAGATCAGCCGTCCGAGGCCGGGGATCTCATAGAAGCAGCAGTGACTCAGAAGGCGGCCGGTGCGCATGCCCGCCTCTTTGTTGAGCACCGCCCTCATGACGTCGGCGGTGCCGATTATGCCCTTCATAATAAAATCAGCGTGACCGTTTTTCAACTCCTCCACCGCGAGCGCCGCGGCCTGCAGGTTGTCCTGCGCGTCGATTATCGTATAATCCGCGGCGTCGGCTCCCTCGGCCTCGATAAGACGCCTTATTTCGGTTTCGTAACCGCAAAGGACGGCGTCGCAGATGCCGAGCCTTTTGGCTTCGATGACGGCCTTGATGACTGCGTCGTCATGGGCGGCGGCGACCGATATCGTCTTTTTTTTGCCCTTTCTGACGTGCTCGATTATGTCGCTGCAGCTTTTGATCATTATATTATCCTCCGATCAATATTCTGAAGGCTCCTGGCCTCTCAAGACTCTCAGCGCGCCCAGCGCGAGGCTTTCCATCTCGGCTTCTCCCGGCAGGATGATTATGGGGGCGAGCGTTTCTATCTGCCCGCGTATCGCGTCGCAGAACCTCTTGCTGTTCGCCATGCCGCCGGTGAGGACGACGGCGTCCACGTGGAACTTGAGCACTGCGGCCATCGCGCCTATATCTTTGCAGAATTGATACGCCAGCGCGTCGAAAATCAGCCGCGCCTCGCGCTCGTTCTGCTCAAAGGCGCGATCCTCGACTTCTCTGAAGTCGCGGGTGCCGAGATAGGAGAAGACCCCCGCCTCATATCCGAAGGTCTTTTTGACTTCGGCCTTGGTCTTTCCGGAAAAGCAGTAATTGATGAGCGCGTTCACGGGGAGCTGACCGCCTCTGTCCATGGAGAACGCGCCCTCGTCCTTGGCGTTGAAGTTGTCTATTACGCGTCCGTTGTGATGGGCGGCGACGGTGACGCCTCCGCCCATGTGGACCACTATGAGATCGAGCTCTTCATAGGGCTTCCCGATAATGGCCGAGGCCTTTCTCGCCATGCCTTTTTCGTTGAGCGCGTGGAAAAAGCTCTCTCTTACCATGCCCTTGAAGCCCGAGATATGGGCTATCTCGGTCAGCTCGTCCGTCGAAACGGGATCGGTGATATATGCCTTGACGCCGGCCTCCTGCGCGAAGGCCTTGGCGAGAAGGGGACCGAGATTGGACGCGTGCTCTCCGTAGGGAGGGAACATTATATCGTGCACCATGCGGTCGTTGACCTCGTAGGTACCCGAGGGTATATGTCTCAAAAGACCGCCGCGGCCTGCGACCGCGTCAAAATCGGAGGAAGAATATCCGGCCTCGTTCAGGACCGATTTGACCACGTTGAAGCGGTAGTCGAACTGATCGGGGATGTGTTCAAAGTCTCCGATGTCCGAGGCGGGATGGTTTATGGTCTTTTTGAAAACTTCATTTTCGTCTTCATAAACGGCTATTTTAGTACTGGTAGCGCCGGGGTTTATAACGAGGATCCTGAACATTTGTGCCTCCGTTTATTACGTTATTTTCGTTTGTCCATACAATATAAATATAATTTTGAGACGCTTTTATGTCAACAATCAAAAGGATTATTGCCACATCTGTTGCATATACATTACGGGGAGGGATCATCGGATATGGATGGTGTGAATACCGTTTTCGATCTGAGCGTAAAAGAGATAATCAACCTGAAAACAGGCGCGCGGATAGGCTACGCCGAGGACGTTCGCATAGACGTCGGAACGGGGAGAGTACTGGGGCTCGTGGTGCCGGGCAAGGCAAGATTGTTCGGGCTTTTGGGAAGGGAGAGCGACGTCATAGTCCCGTGGGAGAGCATAGAAAGGATAGGTCAGGACGTCATCCTGACCGCTTTTGACTGTCCGGTGCGCGAAACGGCGCCGGTAAAGCTGTGGAGCACCTGAAAAACGTTACTTATTATAAAAAAAGCTTGCAAATATCCTATCGGTATGATAATATACTCGGGCGGCAAACCTTAAGCCGTAACACACACACCGGCATCAAGGCGCGGCCGGTGCCCGAAAGGGTGCTGCGCCAGGCTGTGTCGGTGGAGGTAAAAACCGAAGGAGGAAAAATATGTCAGTCATTTCCATGAAACAACTTCTGGAGGCCGGCGTGCATTTCGGCCATCAGACCAGACGTTGGAACCCCAAGATGGCCCCCTACATCTTTATGGAGAGAAACGGGATCTATATCATAGATCTGCAGAAGACCGTAAAGAAGCTTGAGGAGGCCTATTTCTTCGTCCGCGACATCGCAGCCGAAGGCGGCAGCGTGCTGTTCGTAGGCACCAAAAAGCAGGCTCAGGACGCGGTCAAGGAAGAAGCCGAAAGAGTCGGCATGTACTACGTCAACGCCCGCTGGCTCGGCGGAATGCTCACCAACTTCAAGACCATGCGCCGCCGTGTCGAGCGTCTCAATCAGCTCAACAAGATGAGCGAGGACGGCACCTTTGAT
>JAEEGL016324194.1_pt1 | contig 30081 bp, 30 predicted proteins | sample 9134231 | NCBI WGS metagenome assembly JAEEGL01 (sample SAMN16246548, study PRJNA631951) | gut metagenome | biome: gut microbiome; feature: rumen; material: fiber-attached | host: Bos | place: Iran: Karaj | collected 2018-10 | reverse complement strand
TTAATTTTAAATTTTCTTTTTTAAGATATTTCTATTATCAACTGTCTTTAAAATGATTGTTTCATGTGAATATTAATTCTCTTTTCATATTTTTTGATGTAAATTTGAATAAAATATGGTCTAAATTAGTTATTTATAAAATTAAATATATTAGGTATTAACTACCGTAATTATTTTGTCAAAAAAAGCAAAACGAATTTTTTTGCCATTTTTGAATTAGTAAAATTTGATATTAATATAAGAAATAATACACAACAACTAGTATTATTTTATTAATAAGTATTTTAATTATTTTCCTGAGGAATTACTTGAATTATTTCCTTAAAACATTATCTTTGCCCACGCTGTCGAAAAAATGTGACAGCTTTTTTAACGCCAATGATTGTATCAATCGAATGATGGAATCTTCTATGGAAGAAGATAAAATCCGAAGTGTGATGACTTTGACACTCAACATCCAGAGAGAAGATACTCTGTAAAAAACGACTGATAGTAAGGTATCAGGTAGAACACTCCAACATCTTCCTTATAAAGATTTGGAAAAACAAAAAATAAATACTAAATATGAAAAAAATTATTTTCGCTACAATGGTAGCAATCGCAATGCTTGTTGGTATCCAACCTGTATTTGCTGAACAGTTTATTGTTCCTGAAGTATCCACGTCTGATAGTCAGTGTTACGTTCTTGATCTGCCTGCCGGCGCCACGGCTGAAGCTCCTGAGTATGCAGCTCCGTGGCAAGTACCAGAAGTTACTGAGGTTCAAAATTTCTATGACTGTTGGGATTTTGATACTTGGCTCTTCGGAGATTCTCATATCTTCCCCGTAGGATCATCAACAAGAATTACTGTTGTAATTACTAATAATGATGATAGTGCTATCAGTATCTCAATATATTTAATGGAGGCTACTGGAAATGATTATGTGATATTAACTCAGGATACAATACCAGCTGGAGTCGCACGTCCATACGACTATCAATCTGTTCCATCTAATGTTCGACGCGTAAAAGTACAAGTTCCTAGTGGAGCAGAAGGATCGGTTTGCGTGACAGCTATCTAACATGTTTAGGAGAGGACTTTATTTAAGTCCTCTTTTTACTTGATAAAATGATTGTAAAATATAAACAGTAACTATTTATTTGGATGAATTAAAAAATGCTAAACAATTTAGAAAAAAAATGGTTAGAATATTCTTCAATACTACTGCTTCTTTTTTATGTATATAAAATAGCAAAAAAATATTCCTTGATTCAAAATTATTGATGGGATCGTGCTGCATGAGTCGCTTCAAGATTAAAATTATTAGGTCCTTATTGAGAAGTTCCATTTGAAGGACAACTTGTCGATCTTTATAGGAGCGAAACAGATTTTTATATTTATTCTATTATAGCATTAATTTCTGTTTTTTTAATATATGTGCTATGTAAAAATGTTATAAAAAAACAATTTTCTTGGAAATGATTCATAATATGTGTAGTTTTTTTTATTCTCTTTATTATTTTATCATTACTAACATTGGGTAGATTCTAATTAATTAGGGGGAGTATGAAAAAAAAGAAGTTACTAAGATATAACTTCTTTTTTCTTTGTCTATTTTTTAATTAAAATTTATTGTTTTGAATGATTTATAATCTCGTAATAGTAAAGGAATTTTATGTTTTAATCTTCAGTCCCTCATCTATCTCATCATTTCATTAAAAAATGTACTTACTATAAATCATTTTTAAACTCTTCAAAAAAAGTTTTAAATTTAAGTAATTCTTTTCTCATATTTTTCATATCTTCTATTGAATAAGAAATATTTCATGCATTCATATTTCAGTTTTGGTCAATTCCTGTCTTGTTATGAGCTAATGGATTTCTTTTATCTTTGTAAAAATTGCGATAACTAAGAGCCTGATTTTTTAAATTAGTGTCGCCATTAATGTATTGAAAAAGCGGAGAATTATCTGCTGTCAAATATGCTACAAATATATCATTTCATCACTTCTTATTTAGCCATTCAATAAAAGATCGTGATTTTGAATCATCATATTTTGTAGAATGTTGATCTGTAAAATTTCGGGAATTCCCTGTTGAATCTTTTTTCGCTAAATTTGTATTATTCTTTTCAATTCAATGCTTAGTAAACAATTTATCAATTATTTCACATAATATATAATCAATATCCGCAGTTTCTGCAAGGACTAATCCGCGCATTGAATATAGATTATTAACCTTTCTGTCAATAATATCCAAAATATCTCAGAATTTCGTTGATAACTCATCTCTTCTTGAAAGAAAGACTCATTCTAAAAAACGTTTTCATTCTCATTTTTCATCTTTTTCATTCATGTAATCTTTTACTTTGCTTTCAATATCATCTTGAGAATAAAAAATAATATCGGTATATAATCAATCAGATCTAATTTTTTCTATACAATCAGATCAATTCTTCTCTCATATAGTGAAATCAATTAGGAATAAATCATATTCTTCGGAATTATACGGAAAATTATCTAGATCAACATCACCGATTTCTTCTTTTATTTCTGGTCTAAAATAATTAGTTTCCAATTTTTCTTTAACAACATTTTTTATTCTTTCTAAATTTACTCTTGTTGATGAGTCTTTTCGTTCATCATCTATCCATAATATTTTAAAATCTAATTTCATAATAATTATATAGTAATTAAAAAAGTAGCTCATCATAAAGCTCATTTTCAAGAATTTGAATTATCATATACTTCTATTGTTCATCAAATTCAGTTTATAATTTTTTTTATTATAAATAATCAAACTCAAGATCAAGATGTTGTTGTAAATCATAAATTAAAAATATTATTTTTTATATTATCATCAATTCATATACCATTATCATTGTAATATATTAATAATTTACTCTCTGTCTTTTCAAAAAAGACGTTTATTATTTTTGATTTTGCTCTTTTGGAATTAGATACAAGATTTAGTAAAATTGTATATATATCCAAAGGATTAAATTTAATTATATGTCATACATTATCCGAGTTATCCGTGTATTCTATTCTTATACTTCATTTTTTTGTTAAAGAATAAAGACCTTCATGAATAAAATTAACTATATTTTTTTCAACAATACTTCATGTATGTGTTGAGAATTTTGCATTTGTTGCACATGAAACAATACTTTTAATTTTTTGTATATTCACATAAATATCTTCAAATTGTTTATTTCAATATTCTTTTTCTTGTAAGAGATTGAAAACTTGAACATCAATATTATCTATTATAATTCATATATCATGAATATTCCCAATTAAATCTTCTTTTTTTATATTTTGCGTATCTTGCAAGAATTCATTTTGATGCTCTAATATTGCTATCTTGTTTTCATTACTATTAATGATTTTTATATGCTCATCATTTTCTTTCTCTATTTCTTTTTTCTGTTCATTACTCTTTTTTAAAAGAGAAATTACATCATTTATTTCTTTATTCAAATAGGTTCATTTTGTTTTTTCTCTTAGGTTTCATACAATATCTTTTTCTTTTATAATTTCCTTAAATTCATCTCAAAGAGTTATTTCGATATTTTTTTCTTTTAATAATTTTTTGATAAAATCCTTAAATTCTTCTGTCCTATCTTCTATATTGTATATTTCATTATTTTCACGACTTTCAGTCCATGCCAGAGCATCTACTACATATTTTTCTAATTTGTACAATCATTCATTTTTTATAAATTCAATTAATTGATTATATGCCTCATTTTCAAGAAATCACGAATCTCTACTCGTTTTTTCTATAAGGACATTTTGGGTATCTTTTACATCAATAAAACCAAGCAGATCTCTCGTTCATAAATATCTTGCATATCATTGTTGTTTACGCCTATCTATTTTTAAAGTATCATCTCACTCTTCTCAGAATGGGTATATACGTATAGTATTTTTAAATAAAAATATTGATCCATAAGACACATTATCTTCTCAAGTTAATTTTTTAAATTCACTTTTAGCTGTTTTGTTTAAATAATAAATAGTTCCGGTAATCATTTCAAGTTGTGAATAGTTATCATTTGTCTTCTTGTTATATTTAAACACAAATCTTCAGCGGTCATAAAGATTCAAAGTAACTTGTCAATTATTATACACAAAATCAATGTAAACAGTGTATTTTGCAATGGATTCAAGTGCTGTATTTACAATAGGTCAATTTACTTTATCTAAATCCCTTTCTTTCTTTTTATCATCATCTATTTCATCATTTGAAATTATGCTAATACAAAAATCATCATTATCTTTCTCCTTGAAAGGAGATATTAGTTGCATTAATTGCCTTTTTAGTTTTAACTTTTTTGAACGATCCCGATTACTTCTCAATCATGATAGAATAAGAACTGTTCAGTAACTTTTAATCTTTTGGTCGTCTGATCTTGTTAAGTCAACTTCAATTGATCAGAACTCTGTATTCATGTTTTCTTCGAATTTATCTCGTGGTACTACTAATTTTGATTCTTCTCATCAATCTTGTTTTGAATACAAAGTAAGTTTGCTTGATAATCTATCGCATGCAAATCTCCCTACACCTTTAGCTCAAGCATATGATCTTTGTAGATTTTTTCTTCTTTTTTTTGTTTCTTTTATTATTCACTTATCATCTTTATCTGTTTTTGAAGAATATCAAACGAATAACCATTTATTTTTTATATCATCATACGACATTCAGTATCCATCATCAGATATTATAATTGCATCTTCCTGAAATTCAATTATTACATTATTAGCTTCAGCATCATAACTATTTTTAACTAATTCAAAAACTGCGATAATATCATCTGTGATTAGATCCTTTCATATATGATTTTTTAAATTAGAACTAATAATAAAATGATTTTTACTCATTATTCCTAAATATATCATATAAAACAATAGCTGCTATTTCTCAGAACAAAGGAGGTATCGCATTTCATATTTGCGTATAACGAGGAACTTCAAGAACTCTTCTTTTTCATCATGTTGTATATTTTCATTTGAATTCAAACCAGTCATTGAATGATTGAATTCTGGCATATTCTCTAACTGTTAATACTCTCGGCTCACAATAGTGAATACAATCATCAGGTAATGTTGTTAGTGTCGGAGCTGGAAGATCTTTTGATAACAATCTTATGCTATTTTTTTTCAATCAAAATTTCTCTCTAATCTGTATTGAAGACATATGCTGTTTTATAATTGAAGAGAATCTTTCTTTAACTAAATCGTTATGTTTCGGAAATCTATGACTATCGGGATATTGAGGAGCTCATTTGCGTAACAATTCTTGATATTTTGATTCTATTCTCCAATATCATCACATATAAAAATTTTTTTCATCAAAGAATCAATTTTCTCTATCCTTTTCAAGTAAATCTCATATAGCTTCTCATACTGTAACAGGAGCCTTTAATCATTTATTTTTTAAGAAAAGTTTTTTAATTTTTTCTAATCATCAAAAAAAATCAGGAGTTGTATTAAAATAATTTTTTAAAAATCAGGTTAAAATAAACCTCTTTCTTTTTTGTGGAACTCAATATTCTGAAAAATCTACTATTTCATGTTGTATATTATATCACAATTTTTGTAATTCTTCAATAACATAATCTGAATAATTTGTTTTTTGAGGATCTTTAAAAGAATGTGTAAATCATGCAACATTTTCAAATAAGACTGCTTTAGGTTGTACAATTCTTACAAATTCAAGATAACTTTTTACAAGATTATTTCTTATATCATCGTGTTTTCTTTTTCATGCCATTGAAAATCATTGACAAGGAGGTCCACCCATAACTAAATCGATTTTTCATCTTAATGATTTTAAATATTCACTATATTCATCTAGGAAAATATTTATATCAAAATTACTACACGGAACTTCTTTAGGTCGGTTATAATGTTTTTTATTGTTTATTAGATTATATTTTAATGTTGAAAAAGCATCTTCACTTTTTTCAATAGCGAAAACTCATTTCCATTTTTTTGAATTAAAAAATCATAGAGCAAGTCCTCAACATCCAGCAAATATATCAATACACAAAAGGTTTTTTATCATATAATAACCCTTACAGGATAATATATTTTATATAAGGAAATCTGTATTTATATCAATATTTTTTAATATCACTGATTCTGTCCATAATATATAATCATGGAATACAATTATAGAAAAGAATATATTATATAATAATAAGTATTATTGCCGCTAATCACTTAAATCTCAAACTAGATTCCGTTAATATTAATTCCTGATACACTTTTTATTAGTTCATAATCTCAATTAGAATAAAATGGAAACAAATATCAAAAATAACTAATATTTTGTCATCATAATTTAGGGATTCAAGATCATATCATAACTTTTATTATACATTTATGTTTATCTAAATTGCAAAATGGAATATATGAAAACAACTTACAATTATTTTTATTTCAGCAAGAATAAAAATCTTTTTTTAAAAATACGTTGGTATTCATTCCATCCTTCTCAATTTTTAAAGATTCTTTTCATAATCATTCATAATTATTAATATGTTTAATAATTGTGCTTTGAATTAGCATATCAGGAATATATCAATCATATTTTATAGTAAAGATAAATGAATCTTCTGAAAGAGCTATTCAATTATTACTATCAAATGTATTAGAATATAAAAAATTTCAGCTTACTACTAAATTTCATTTTATATTTTTGTAATACTGCATACCCTTCCGATCATCTATTATTGGTTCCATAATTTTTAAATCTCGATTTGGAATTGTATATATTCTTATATACCAAGGAATATTTTTACAGTGAATATACGCGTAAGGAGAATTCCACCACTTATTTTCTTCTTGTTCCCAGTTTAGGATATTTCATGTATCAAAATCTAATTTAAAAGTATCTGGTTGCTCTGTATTAGTTCAACACTTAAATCACATATCTTTCATAGATAAATATCGATTATAATTATCCTGTATTGACCATGTAGCAGAAGAATAATTGTGTATATCTTCCACTATTATAGGTATTTCATTTATTAAGATATTTCAAGGAGGTATGATAATGCCTCAAAAAAAGAAGTGTTTTACTAGACTAAATAATACAATAATTATTTTAATCATGATTACATTTCTATATAAACAATAATTAGAATAGTGTTGTTTTTAATTAATTCAAGTTCATTAAAAAAAAGGAGGGGGAACCCTCCTTATTTAATTTTTAGAAGAATTTAATAATACCGCAACCTAGTAAAATAATACTTTCCACTATTACTCGGATTTGTATCAAAATTCATACTATCCATCAATCTTGAATATAAGCAATATCTGCGATTGCTTCCACTTCTTGTTGTATTGTATGGATCAATATATGTAACAATTCCATTACCTGTCGAGAATTTATCTATTCGAAGTATAATTATTGCGTGGTTTGTATATCCGGTCTTTTCCATATAATACGAATATCCATATGTCCCATTATTAATAAGATCAGGATTATCAGGTCTATAATGAGAAAACCATTTATCTTGATTTGCCGCACTAACTCTGCATTTAACAGATGCAACAACAAAATAGCCGAAATCGAGACTATTTTCTAGCATTGATTTAGCTTGATCTCTACTCAATGTTGTACTTTCAAAACTCTTATATTGTACCTGAATATTTGGATACGTGTTTTGTATATATGATATATCAGAAACATGGTCATAAGAGGCTCCTGGAACTCCAACTTGTGCAAAGTCACTTAATTTTGAAGCAGAGACATTAAACTTATTATATGCATTATGCCTATTTAAAAGACAGGCTACGGACATCATAAAAGATGTTGGGGCACAATAATTCGTCATATTTTCATTGTTAACTAATTGACACCAATGAACAAAATAATTTAAAACAGACGAATCGTAATCATTTATGCCATGCTGCTCTACAACATCATTCATGACATCATAACTTGAAAGCATTCCTCTCGTCATACCCTTCACGCTATCTTGATCAAGAGAAGAGACCAATTCGGTCTGAGCATCACCTGCAAGAAGCAGATCATCATCGTTACTACATGAAGTGAATACACTTCCGAATAACACAACCATGATTACTGTAACCATGGCGAAAAAGAGTTTGAAATTCTTCTTTTCCATAATTCATTTGTTTTTAGACTCTTAATAGGAAGAATCTGGTTTTACTTTTGTATTTGTTTTATAATAAGGGGCGATAGTCCTATTCCTATCGCATATATAGAGGAGCATTTCTTATAAAAGAAAATACTCTCATTAGTTTGAAAAATCATGATTTTCTATGCTTTGTCTTTTAAACACAGCGTGTGCTAAGATAATGTTTTGAGAATGAGTTGCAAGAGAAGATTTTAAGAAATTTTAATCACTATTCAAAACTAGTTTTTCTCATCTTTCATATACATCTATCTCACATTTTCCCCTTTCTTTTCAAAATTTTAAAAGAAATCAGTAATTATATCAAAATTCTGTTGTTAAACATTTAATATTATCAATATCTTTTTGATGTCATTCTTTATCATAATTATCTCGTTTTTTGCATTCAAAACATAAAATATCTGTATTTATGCGATGCCTCCTATTATTAGCAAGATCTCTTTTACTACGTACAATTATATCTATAAATCTTTTTGTTAAATTTCAAGAATCATCAGTTATCGCTTTTCACCTTATCGGAATATATATTCAATTTCATTCAGTATAAAAAGAGGCATTATAGTCACAATCGACGTATAATTTTTTTAGTTTTTTCTGAAGATAATAAGAAAATCTAAATACAATAGCTCTTTCACAAATATCGTATTTAAATAAATCTTGTTCTTTACTATATAATATATCAAGAACAGTATTTATAACTCATAAATAGTAATTTATATTATTTCTCATTGAATATATCTGATAACTTATCAATAAAATTTGTTCTAATTGATTCAGATGCTTTGTTTATTACAGATTCAATAGAACAATTAGTGTCTATAAATATTTGAACCTTTTCTGCAAATATCTGAATTATATTTGATTGATATAATAAATAGCACAAACCTCAAGAAATGATAAAAGAACACAGTATAACTCGAAATTTATCTTCTATATGATCATCAAAAATATTTTTAAGAATACAAATCATTAGTTTGTATAGTATATAGAAAACAGCACTAAAGAGTATAATCATAATTATAACATAATAAATACTTCATAGTGGAAATATTAATAGGATTATATCCAGTATATCGTCCAATATTTTCATATCTAAATAATAATTGAATTAAAAAATAGCTATTTATTTTTTATTGGTCAGTTTTTTGCTGAATAATTAATTGAAAAGTGTCATCATGATAATTTATAGAATTCTTTATATTCTTTATTTGGAATATAGATAGTATAATAATCATATTTTCAATCTGTTTTATGATTGAAAGTATATCTAATATTTAATGATGATTTTGCATTTTTAATACATTCATATTTCGTATCAAAGTTTTCTGCATGATAAAATAATGGATTCATATGGTCTCAGCACAATATCCATGTCCATTTATTATTATCATTTATCATCTTTATATAACATTTCTTTTTTGAAACTAATTCTCATAAATAAGATAAACCGAACCAAAATATGTTAAATGGGAGTGAAAGAATAATAAGAATCCACTTTATCAATATAATAATCCATTTTGGCGTTTTTATTAATAGTTTAGATTTATCCAAAAATAGAAAGTCAAAAATAAGATGGAAAAGCCAAGAAAGAAATGTTAATAAAATCCGTTTTATACAAGTTATCATATTATAAATATTTATGTAAAATTTAGGATATTATATATTTTGATATATTCGTTTTCAATTATTAATTTACCTTGAAATAATGAGCTAGGATATTATTATCACTAAAGTATAAGTATGATAATAATTTAAGATTTATTATTATGATATCTTCATTTTATTAGTGTTTTTATAAGATGAATAATGATGCAAATCCGAGGTTCAAAGCTACTGCATTTATATGCCCTCATTGTTGTAGAAATGAGCATCAGGTTTGGGGTAATCCAATAATAATACACAAATCAAGTAATTCTTGAGATTGTTATAATTTACGATTTTCAGAATGTCAATGATGTCATTGAAGAATGGTATGGATAGATCATTTAAATCCAATTTATTGAATAACAGCTTGAAAAGAATCAAATATTGTTTTCCCGATTAATTATAATAAGAAACTAAAAATTAATTTTTCAAAAGATACCCCTCAAATTGTTGCTAACGATTTAAAAGAAGCTGCTTCAATAGTTGATTTATCTCCTCGTTGAGCTTGTGCACTCTTAAGGCTTTCTCTTCAAAAATTTTTAGATATCATTATAGTTAGAGTTAGTTGAAAGAAAAAAAATACGATTGATGAAAGTATAAAATTTCTACTAGAAAAAGATATTATCTCAAATGATATAAATAATATTATGCATACATTAAGAATTGTCTGAAATGAGGCTGTACATCCATGATTGATGGACTTAGAAGATAATAAAGATATTGCTTTAAAAATGTTTGAATTCTTTAATTATCTTGTAAAAACTATTATAACAGATAATAAAGAGAAAATAAAGATATTTAATATGCTCCCAGAGAATAAAAGAAAAGATGCTATTAAAAATAATGAACTTATTGCAAAAATTCTAGAAATTGACAGTGTTGAAAAGGATGATGATGTTAAATTTATACCATGACCTAAAATTTCTACAATTAAGACATGATGATCAAATATTCCATCAAGGAGTATATTTTAGTGGTTAGTATAATCAAAATTTTATAATTTGTCCAATGTTAGATGTTTTCATATTTTAGCATCCATGAATTTTCACATTCTAGTGTACAATATTGAAGGTTTAACATAAAAACTAATAGTGATAATTTCTCAATAGCATTGAGTTATTTCTTGGTCTTTTTCTTCTTTATAAAAACGATGATAAACCTGATAATGTAAATTATTTCCTGAAAGAACTTGTTTTATCCATTATTTATTATAATATGAAAAGAATAATATATTCTCTATTCCTCATAACTTGCCTTTCCTTAATTTGAGGTTGTAATCTATTACAAAAAACAAAAGATAAACCATACTTGCTTCATGGAAGAGAGACAACAAATATGGAGTATAATGATAGTTCAAAAAAAATTTTTTCAACATGATCAGAGTATTCTTCATGTGATTATTACATATTAGATAAAGATTCTATTAAAATAAATGATTTAGACTCTCTTCTTTATGATTGTTCCGTTAATTATTATAAAAAAGAAAGAATCCAAAATAATATAATTGATATTAAAATGCGAACTTTCTTAGATAATGATATTGTTGAGATAAGTGAAACATGAAACAATAACATTCTATGCAAAGATTTTTGACTATCAAGTACTCAGAAACAATATTATTGATATTGAATAACATGAGAGAATAGTGATTTTAAAGAATTCTTATTGAAGCATAAAATATATGATAAAAAGTTGTTAACACAAGCTATTTATGAGTACAAATCACCAGAAATTCAAGAAATAGATAATCAATCTAAATTTGTTTATGGAGATAATGAATGACATTATTATTTATGATGATTTATATTTTACGATAAAAAAAGAGATAATGAAAATATTAAACGTGTTTTATTAATAGATGATAATTATTATTCACGGAACTATAATTTATATGATGATAAATATAATCTTATAGCATCTGAATGGTTGGTTTCATGACTAAAAAATGACTTTCTATATTTAAGTAGAAATATAGTTAATAACTCGGAGGAAAATCTAAAATCAATTGAAACTTGTAAATTGAATTTAAAAAAGGTGTCTCTAAAATAGAGACACCCATAGATTCATTACCATGGAGCTTCTTGTACATGGATAAACCTTACATAACCTTGATAGTTACCTGCAGCATATTCTGCTCCTGGATTGTTTACGGGTACAATTCTATATTGATATGCATGATAGTGATTACTATCCCCATTATAATCTGTGTATACAATATAGCCGTTTGATACCTCATGGACAAATCCAACATGACCATTACTCGAGAGAGGGCTCAAAGGTTGAAACCATATAATATCTCCAGCTTGTGGTGTGGTATTTGCAACAAAAGTTTGCTGTAATGCAGAAAGCCAATTTGAAGCATTTCCAAGATTACCACTCGCATACATTCCATTTTTAAATGTGTCATATGTTCCCCACATTTCATTTACTTTTGCTGCAACCCAACTAGTACATTCATTATAATAGAAATGCCATTGTTCATAATTCCCATTACCATCTGTTCCAGCATATACTCTTAATTGTGTATAGTTATCCCCAGGGGAAGGCACTACAGATGTTCGAAAATCATTAAATTTTTCAGCATCTGTCTGAATTCTTGTCAATGCATCTAATAATGAATTTTTACGTACCATATAACGATAGCTGAAGTAACCAGGCGTTATAAACTGTTTCGTTAATTGATATGTTCGGACACCACCAGTTGTACTAACTAATGGCAACTCCACAAATGTTGTATTGCCAGTCTTATGGCTATATAATTTAACATATATTTGATATGTAAAATAATACGATGTTGTTACTTTAAATGTATATCTGTCATGACTGACATGAACCGCCTGATATTTAGTGTACTTTGGTCCAAGGTATGAGTCATATGTCCCATCATCATAGAGAGAACTCGTCATTCCTCTAGTCACAGCCTTTAAACTATCCTGAACAAGAGGAGAGACCTGTTCGGTCTGGGAATCACCTGCAAGAAGCAGATCATCATCGTTACTACATGAAGTGAAAACACTTCCGAATAACACAACCATGATTACTGTAACCATGGCAAAAAAGATTTTGAAATTCTTTTTTTCCATAAATTTAATCAATTTTTAGATTCTTAATAGGAAGAATCTAGTTTTACTTTTGTATTTGTTTTATAATAAGGGCAATAGTCCTATCCCTATCGCATATATAGAGGAGTATCCTTACATAAGGAATACTCTCGTTAGTTTGAAAATCATGATTTTCTATCGTATATCTTTCAACGCGCAAGGGTAACTTTTAATCTTTTAGAATTGATATTCAAGTTTAATTAACAAGTTTAATTAACATATCTTGATATAAATTTGTATTTTTGTATAATTGCATTGCAACATTCCTAAAATAAGGAGAATTCATAATATGAAATTTAAATTATTCTTGTTATTTGCTCTGCTTTTTACATGTTTAAATGTAAAATCAGAGGAGTCTGAAGGAAAACTTGCCTATAAAGACTCTGAATCTGCCGGTGATAATGTAAATGAAAATGTTTTCATAAACAGTTCCCCGTCTGTTATGAATCCTACTTCTATGCAATGGGGTTATTATTCTGGAACTAGTGGCTGTCACATCACTAACATTGGTGGCGTGTGGAACTTTACTGTAGTAATTAGTCATACTGGATCAAACACTGTAAAATTCAAAATTACAGGATATGATTCAGATGGAGTTCTATGTTTTCCTACGGTTGAAGAATCTGTCGGTCCAGCAACTGGTTTTACAAAATCTTATATCATTAGTGGAACAGTTAATCCATTAGATGAAGTTTGGCTAAGACCAACGAGTTCTGTTTCAGGAAATTGTATCATTAGTTATTAACAAAAAAAGGGATTGTTGCTAAAAAGCCTCTTATGAACTCATGAGAGGCTCTTATATTACATCAGGATATAGGAAAATCTGAATTGAATGATACGAACTATAAATTAAATAACTATAGAAAACAATATTTATTAAAAATGTAATCAAGTTACTTTTTTTATGATATAATGAGAGTAAACTAACAACAATAAAACATATAAGAAAAAAGAATATTCAATAATTAAACATGAATTCTATATTCATATTCCAATCTTCCATCCATAAAAAATATTCATCTGATTTATATTCTAATTTGCTAATAATAAAATACTCAAGGCTTTGAGCTCGCATATAGACTATTTGTAATAGTATTCAAAAAAGGATTGAAATTATAATTCATCCAATATTTACAAAATCAAGAAATGAATTCAAAAAATTTTTAAAATACCCCTTAATTACTAATGTTTTAAACATTATGGTGTGTTTGAAGTAAAAATTTTCCAAGAGAACTTACAAAATTATGTTCAATTTTAATAGTAAAATTTTTAAATAGAATTGACCTCAGTTGAAGTCTATTTTCTTTATTAATTCTCAATCTACTATTTTACAGCAGCCTTAAATTCAGAACCAGCTTTGAAAGTTACAACATTCATAGCAGGAATCTTAATCTTTTGAGATGGATTTTGAGGATTAACTCCTTCTCTAGCCTTTCTCTTAGATTTTTTAAATGTACCGAATTTAGTAATTCTAACTTCACCATCTTTTTTAACACCTTTAATGATGTTTTTAATCATACAATTTACTAATTCTCCAGCTAATTTCTTAGATACTCCTAATTCACTAGCTAAGCTTTCTGTTAATTGAGTCTTTGTCATCTTATTATAGAATAATAATATAAAACATTAATTTAGAAATCGATTTCTCTCATTGCATATTACATAAAAGATAAATCTAATATAGAGATTAGGATTGTTAATCCAATTTTCAAGTAGAAAAAAATGTTTAATTTTTGTAGAAATGAAATATAGTTTTAAATTGCTGATAGACAAAAAACCTTAGGTTATTGTTTGGTTAATCTTTGGTTTTTGTTATCTCAAGGGGTTATTCTGTGTTATTAGTATTATCCTTTAGGGTTTTCTAAAAGATTATCTTCTGTAGCATCTATTATTTCTATAGAAGTGAATCTTGGAGTAGAATCTAATTTATTATCATTTTTATCACTTCGGTCTGGAGATCTCCTTTTTAAGAACTCTAATGCATATTTAGCAGCTAAAGCAATATCTTTTGAATTCATAGCTTCAAATATTTTAGACTTAGCAAAGAAAAATGGAAAGTTCTGAGAGTACTCCATTTTGTCAAGAAATTTAGGATCAGAATTTAATTTGTTATAATAAGTTTCTCTAGATATTCCAGCATTAGAACAAGCTTCTGTTACATTGAATCAACACTTAAAAGAGTCTTCTAATTTCTTGACAGTAAGTTCATCAATTTTAGTTTTTCTTCATCTCTTTTTCGTAGTCATTCCAATAAAAGAGAAATAAATGAATTATATAATACATATATACATTATTTTCTTTTTGTTTCAATAATATCGTTATACGTAGCTTTTTTGCTCTGTCAAAAACAATATTTAATATAAAATTCTGTGATTTTCGTCGGAAAAATAGGATAGAAATTAAATAATAGTAGTTAACAACTTTAATTACTAAATTTATTTTTCCGACACAGCATGGGTTAATTATTGATTTTTTAATGGCTAATACAAAAAATATTTTATGTATCTATTAATATAGATGCAAGAAAAACCGCTTTATAATAATAATTCTATAAAATTTCCCGTCTAAATCTCGTCTAAATCTCGTCTAAATCTCGTCTAAATTTTAAGATTCTGATGAAGTAAAGATTCGCGCTCTATCTTTTGATTTTTCATCAACTATGATTTTGCCAGATTTCTTCAAGGATTGTAGCAAATTCTTAATTTTATCCTTTTTTTGTTGTTCAGATAAAATATCTGGTAACTTTACAATCAGAGTTCTTTCTAAATCTTTTCTTGTGGCTTTTCAAAACTTTTTAATATAATCAAGTATTATCTTTTTTGAATACTCATCATCAATTCCACGTAATTGTATATATTCTGATTTTTGATCTGTTTCACTTGCGATATCTGATGAAATAATAAAATTTGGACTTTTTCATTCTATTAATTTCTTTTTTCTAAGGATTTTTATCTCATCTTTTGTTAATTCTTTTCATTTTTGTACCTTATCTAATAACATGATATCAATCAATGAAAGATTAGGAATTCTTGCTAATTTACGGGCGTAATTGATGTCTAACACTTTACCAATAATTGTAACAGAAACCTTATCTTTAGAAATGTTGTATTCAGGTAAAGGGAATAATTTTTTCCTTTGTAAATTAAACATTCTTTTTATTCAACTTCAAATAGTATCAATCATATTAAGATTAACCATTGCATCTGCCAAGAATCTATTCCTATAATAATCAGAAGGAGAGTCTGATTCTATGACATTCTCAATAGTTTCTGGTATAAAACTTCATGAATTACTAAAGACTAAAGAATCCTCGTTCTCCACGATATTTATTTTCCCTCCCATTGTATAATCTTGATGAGCGATACAATTATTTAGAGCTTCTCTTATTATAAAAGAATCATATTTATCTACTTCTTCAGGGAAAAGAGAATCTTTTATTATATAACGGTATTTTAAGTTACGAATTTTAGCACAAGCTTCATTAATTGTTATTATGAAAGGACATGAAAAATGTTGATAATCCACTTCCAATCAATCTCTATCCCTTAGTATCCAAGATATTTTTGCAATAGCTGGTGATAATAAAGGTTCAGATTCTGGCTTTCATAGCAATAGAATCGCCGTATTTGTTATCTTTCAATGAATTGTTATTTTTGCTTTATTAAGAAATGTAACATCATCTCGAGACTGAATTTCATCTTTTTTACTAGGATTTTTTACAATATATAATTCACGGGCTTTTAATATAGCTTCTGGGTCTAAATCATCAAGAGTAGCATCAGAACAAATCTCAGCACTTCGGTCTGGATTCTTATTGCGTATTATTTCATATTTTTTATTACTTAATGGTTCTAATGATTCTCCTTCTCTTCAATAATAATGTCATTTCCATGATGTCGGTATTCCTTGGGGTGCAGTAGGTATTTCAAACATTAAAACTCTTTTTCATTCAATTTCTATTTCGTGGATATTTATGAATGTTATACGATTATTAGTATTATCTCATATTTCTTTTTTTAATGATAATAAGCTCTTAGAATCATTCCTAAAATTCGTACCAACAATCTCATGTTTGTCATTTACTCAAAAGATTAGCCATGATTCTTTCTTCCTTTGTAAATTTGCCTCATTTGAAAGTGCTGAGAAATATTTTCAAAGATCATCAAAATTAAAAGTATTACTCGCTGTTTTAAACTCTAAACATTCATTTTCAGTATTAGATAATAATCATTCAAATTTTTTAACAATATTCATTTACAATGAATCTTAAAAAATAAATCCTTCTACCACATTAGTAGTAATAATCCTTTTTTGAAAAACAATATTTATTCAAGTTAATATTATTTATATTATATAGTTCAATAGCTGATTAGTTGTATAAATAGAATTATAAATTATTGGATAAAATCAGTTGAAATTTTATCGCTCATACATATTTTTCTCTTTATATGTTAATAGAAGATCTCGCTTGTCTTTAAAATCTTTATTTAATTTACGATAGAGCCTTATTCAATGTATTATCTTCTGTAAAGGGCTCTTCTCCAATCATACCTTTAGCTGTTCAACGTCCTCTCGAGCAGGCCCACCATTAAAAACTCTACCAAATATTATAATGGGCCTATAGCTCAGTTGGTTAGAGCAGAAGACTCATAATCTTTTGGTCGCTGGTTCAAGTCCAGCTAGGCCCAATCTAAATAAATATGCGGGTGTAACTCAATTGGCTAGAGTGCCTGCCTTCCAAGCAGACTGTTGCGGGTTCGAGTCCCGTCACCCGCTCCATTAAAAAATTAAGGAGCTAAAATATGAAGGAATAAATCCTTCTTTTTTAATTTAGAAAATCTAATTATTTCACATATCGTTCAACTAAAATGAAAAAATCTGCTGTTTATAAGCAGATCTTTTTTTAACATTTTAATTGTTATGATTATAAATCATCTCGTTAAGCTTTTTCTCTAAACGTTTTGGATCTGGAATAAATGATAATTCAAGATTCTTTCATCATTTACTATTTAAATCTCAATCCGTGTAGATATAGAGTTTACCATATTGAAAGAAAGCACTACTTAATCATTCTTTTGTTGATTGGATAACCTTAATTGCTGATGTGGAAATATTCATTGAGTCTGTTTTGAAAAAACCTTTCTGTGTGTATGACGTGAAGGAATCTGTTGTACAAATACCAAAATTCATTTCATAATCAATTAACCAATACATTACTCTATTTAAGATCCATAAGAAAAGAATATCAATTACCAAAGCTCAAATAGCTGCTGCAATACTTCAGATTCATGTATTATTTATAATAATAAATGGTATGGTTGCGTTTGCAATCAATACTATCAAGTGTATCACAAAAGTTAGTAAAGTACGTTTCATGAATTTTTCAAAAGCTTTTTGCTTTAAATCAGCCCTATATAGTGAATCAATATATTTCTTCTTTGCATTTATCTGTCATATAATGTTTGCCATAATTCAAAAGATTGTATATATTGACCATGAAACCGTGGTATAAACATAAAATATAGCAAGAATCCAGAATAAAGTTTTACTCTCCTCATAAATATGTATGTAAATTACATACAACATAAGATTTAAAAGGAAAATAGAAAGTATTACCAGTAATAAAGGAATAATAAGTTTAATTCGATGTTTCTTAACTAGAATAACATTTCCTTCTCCATATTTTTTAACAGCAGCCGTTAGTTCTTCGGCATCTGTTTTCGTATCAAAAGATTGTAAAATTCTCATCTATATTTTTATATTTTTTTAAACACGCGTTCAGATTAATGATGTAAGTTCTGAAAATCAAGATAAAAATAAAAAGACCTCCTTATAGGAGATCTTCTTATATATATTCATGGAAATTAATCTTCTTTATTTCCTTGATATTTAGAACTTCCAAATCCAAGAATTAATTGGCAAATTGGAGTGAAAAGTACATACAAGATAGAAGTAAACACTCCCCAACCAAATTTTCTAGGTAATTTGAATGCAGCTACTATATTGATAATTCATACCCAAATTGCAGCAATAATAGATGCAATATTTTGATATTTAGCAGCAAATGCACCTACTAAACAAATAATAAATGATCCTAAAATCATCCACCAGAACCAATTTTTCATTCCAGCAATCTTAAACATAATATATACATTCCAAATAGGGATAATTGCTTTCCATCCTTTTTCTCCTGCTTTCTTGAAGATAATCCACAAAGCAATAATTAAAATAATACTCCAGATTCAAGCAACTATTAAGTAAATAATCCCAGCACCAGCAAAAAGAGTTCAAAGAGCAGCAGCAGCAACAGCTCTGTCTTCAGGTGTAGCAAAATTAGCTTCAAATTCAGCACGGTCCTCCTCTGAAAGCTCTAAACCACTTAAGAATTCATCCATAGCAACATTAAGATTTTCTACAGCTTCTGGGTCATTTTTAATTGCATCTTCGAAAGATGTATCAGAAGTTTCAGCAATAGCTTCATCTGAAGTTTCAACGTCTTCAACAACATCTTCAGTGTTTTCAGCAGCATCTTCAACAACAGCTTCTACAGCAACTGTGTCTTCTGTATTAAGATCTTCTTCTGCTTCTTGAGCGAAAGTAGGTGTAGCTACAAATGTTAGCAATCCAGCTAATCATAATAAGCTAAGAATTGAGGTTTTCTTCATTCTAGAAATAATAATAAAGATAAAAAAACACAGTCAATATATGATAAAGTAAACTAATTTCAAGCAGAATCTGGCTTTTTTTAGGAAATTTTATCTATTGTTGATAGAAATTCTAAATATAATCTATTATTTATTCTTTTTTTCACGGTGTTAACCTCCAAGAATCCTTTTTATTTAGATAATTTTTTATCTCTTCTGGAGTTAGTTTTTGATCTTTAACCAATGTATTTAATTTGTAATAAGGAATATCTATTGCATCATCCATGAGATTCTTTTTTTGTAATAATTGTCTTAATTCCTCTATATCTTTTGCAGAATAATTATCTGTTTTTGAAACTGAAAGTTTATACTTCTCTCAAAAAAGCTGTTCTAATTCTTTTTTTTGAGCATATTCAATAATAATTTCTTTTATTGCTTCTTTTTCTTTATTAGCTTCTGTTGCTTTTTGTGAATATTCAACATATTGATCAATTAGTTTCTTTATTGTAGTGTCTCATAGTTCTCATCAATTAACAATCTCATCTTCAATATTCAAATGTTGCCGTAATGGGCAAACATTTTGATATTCACAATACTTACAATATGCGTTTTGATTAGTTGGGAAAGCATTTTTAACTCACATATTATAATCAAACCTTGAGCTTTCTATATTATTAATTGCTGATGTATATTTTAACACTACAGAATCTATGGCTTCTTGTGTTATATTCCATTCATCTGTTATATCAAAATGGAGATAGAGAATTCTTGCTTTTATATTTTTAAGATATTTTCAATATTTTTGTTGAACTCAGTATGCATAAAGCGTTAATTGTTCTCTATATTCATCATCTCATTCTGGAGGCAATTTCTTGTTGGTTTTATAATCGTTGATAATAAAGTTTCCGTCCGAATCTTTATCTAACCTATCAATTATTCAACGGAACTGCTTATTTTCAGAAGAATTATCTTTATCTAACGAAAAATTCATCATAGATTCTGTTGCTACGAGAGTTGTGTCTTTGAATGGTGAATATTTATCATAATATGCTTCTAGATATTTTTCTCATCTTCTTAAATAATCATCTTCATGCTGATCTCCTTTGTAGATAAGTTTTTCTCCAGCATCTGCTATTGAATTGTTCCATAATTCATGAAATTTTCACAAAACGTCTGCCTTAATAGGAGTATTTAAGATGCTAATTTGCTGATATAGTCGTTCTAATGCTCAATGAACACTAGTACCAAGAATTAAATCTGGAGATGTTTCGAACTCTCTTTCTAGTCCATCAATATAACGAAATTGATATTTCTTTGGACATTGATTAAAGAGGTTAATCTGGGAAAAAGAATATACAACCATCAGCTATTTGCTTAAAAAGTAAATAGTTATTAATTTTTTTAAAAAAAAACTTCTTTGAAGAAGTTTTTAATATTTTATTCTAGGTCTTGATCATCAAAAAGATGATTTATAATCCTTTTGTTATTTACCTCAGGTTTCTTAGGTGCTTCTTCATCATCAACTATGTTAATTACTTTTGTTCTTTGAGAATTCTTATCAGCTCATTTCCATACTTCTATGAAACTAATAATAATACCTACAAGTAATAATACTAAGATAACCCAACCTCACCAAGCCATAGATGCACTATCTGTAACAGCAGGAACAACCATACCAATTGAATCCATAATTCACATAAAATTAGCTGCTATAACCCAAAGGAATATAAAATTCAACATCGGTTCACTTTCTCTAAATCCTAAGAAATTTACGACAAATCCCTTAAAACGAGTATTCATATTCCATCAAAGTAAGAATAACATACTAAGGAAAACAATAATCATTGATTTAAAATAAGTACTTCCGATAAACCAAAAGAATTCTGAATCATCTCACCCACTTACTGGTGTTATTTTTGCTATTGGACAAATTACAAGAGCTATAGCAAAAATAAGAAGGAAAATTGTGAATAATTTTTGGTTTCTTGTATAATTTGTAAATTTATGAAAAGTCTTGTTGAAATACTTTTTAAATGTTTGGATTTTTCTGTTGTTGTTTGGCATGAAGAAGAAAATAAGGAAATAAATATACCATTAAAATTGATATAGTGATTTTTATCAAAGGTTCAAGAGGTATTAAAAGAAAATTAATAGAGATTTAAGAAAAAAATCTCTCTTGTTTTTATTATCTTTATTGTTACACTGAATCTTAGTTTTTATCATTTGAAACAATGATTATGCAGAAAATGAGGATTTTTTTTCTTGTACTTCTTGCTATTGCTTGTGTTGCTATGGCAATCTTTGTAGTACTATGAACAAAAAAATTGGATAAAATGATGGATGAAGAATTAAATCCTACAGTCGTTGAACCTGTACAAGAAGAACAGCAACAAGTAACTCCTGTTGTTAATACTGATACAGTTGATGCTCTTCAACAGAGTTTTGACTCTCTTCTTTCTTGAGAATCAATTGAAAAATTATATGAATGAGAAACTGGTTTTTGATTTATTGGGAGCGTAGAATAATAGTATGTTTGAAAACAAACACCTAGAAAATAGTACTTTGTTTGAATGTTTTGACGATATTCATTGAAATAAAACAATTACTCTTTGAAAATGAGAAAATAAGTATGCTAGTCTAATTCATTCAAGCGAAGTTAATTATACAATAGAAACGAAAGATGAAAATTCTGAAACATCTTTCTTTTTTCTATGTCCAATCAATGAAAAAAAAACTTCAACATTAAAAATAAATTTTAATATCAATCATTCTTGAACCAAATTAGATGTTCATATTGTTGCATTAGTTGCCGAAAATGTTCCTGTAACCCTTGATGCAAATATTATTATGAAAGAATGAATTCAATGAGCTTCTGCTTCATTATTAGAAGAATCTGTTATTTTATCACCATCTGTTAGTATAAAAAGTCTTCCAATTTTAGATATTCATGCAAAGAATATTCAAGCTTCTCACTGAGCAAAAATCTATCGCTTAGATAATGATAAGCTTTTCTATTTAGAATCAAAATGACTAAATAAGGTTCAAGCAGAAGGCCTAATGATTTCTTCTTTTCGAGAAAGAATGTTTGATTTAGTTCAAATGGGTGAAGAAAAAAGAAAATGAATTATTAATACTTTTTTTACTTTTTCTAAATAACATGGAAAAATATTTTGATTTAGTATTAGAACTTCTTGAATTAGAAAGGAAAGAGAACTTAAAAAGCATTGCATTACAACTAGAGAAGTATCAAAAAGAATGAAATACTATTTCATTTTTTCATCAATATGATTTTTTGTTTAAGGCATGGTTAGCTCTTTGTGCTTGAGAGATATCAGAAGAAGAATTCGTTCAGATATGAGACTCAGAATCAAGCATTCAACTCTATAATGAGAACAAAAAAGATGCTCGTAAGTATTTTGAATCACTAATTAATAAAGATTTTCCTGAGGAAGATGTGATTCTAATTGATCAAGATGCATGGAATCTTTTCCTAACAAAAAAAGAGCAAGATGAAATTGAAAAACATCTTAACTCTAATTCTAAAATATTATATCTTGTTTAAGATGATTGAAGTTCTTTTAATAAATTCAATCACTCTTCATTAACTTTTTTTTCTTGATCTACGATATAAACGGTAATATCTCAAGGATAGTTTTTTAATATTGTTGCTAATTGATTAATTTTTTCAAAACTATCAGGAAGTTCCTTTAATCTAAAAGTCTCTTCAGATTCTTCTTCAACACTATTATCTTCACTTGATTCTTCTCCTCATACTTCAAATTCATTTTCAACATCTTCAATATCAAATGATCATTCATTTGGAAAATCCTCATCGGCTACTAATTCTTGTTCCATTTGTTTCTCATTTAGATGCTCTGTTCAATTTTCAGACTTCTCTGTTTGTTCTTCATTTTTAATTTCTTCTATTTTCAATTTATTAATTTCACTTTGTTTTTGATCTCAATATCTTTCCTTTTTAGCTCTTGCTACTGTCCATTCAGGATCAAATCTATCTCATGCTAGACGTTTTAGAGTAACATAATCCGTTCTAATCATTTTATCCAAGAAAACTCTTCAATTTTTCTTACTTCAATGAAGCATTATCAAATCAAATTTATTAATATCTGGAGCTTCTCTTACAAAGAATTCCCAAGATCATGAAATATCTTCTATTTTTACAAAGAATCACTTCTTTTTAGCTCTTTGAACTTCTTTAATATATCAAATAATAACAAATTTATTAACTTCTTCTTGTTCAAGGACCTGGTTAATGAAAGAGAATTTTTTAATATATTGATAAAGTCAATCAAGAGGATTTCACGAAACGAATACCTTTAATACCTCTTGTTCCATCATTAGCTTTTCCATATGATTTGAAGGTTCTACCTTTCTTAAGGCTACTTTTGTATCTATTCAAATACCTCCGAATAATCAAAAATCTGCATGAGAAATATTCTTTGTCCAATCAATAAGAACATCAATATTCTCTAATAAAATTTTTCTATCATTAAAACTATCCAATGCTCAAGACTTAATTAATCATTCCAATGACTTTTTATTTACAGCCGCTGAACATCTTTTTAAGAAATCTTCAAGATCTTTAAATTTTCATCATTTTTCTCTTTCCTTTTGGATTACTTCTCAAACATCTTCACCGATTCATTTTACAGAAAAGAATCAAAGCCTAATATCCTCACCTATAGCAGCAACATGAGTATATGATTCGTTAACATCTGGATTAAGAACTTTTATTCCTGTGTTCTGAATTTCTGAGATATAAAAACTTTGAGTATCAATATCATCTTCAACTGAACGAATAAGTGCGGCAGAGAATTCTAGTGGATAATGCGCTTTTAGGTATGCAGTTTGATATGCTACAAAAGCATAACATACAGAGTGAGACTTATTGAATGAGTAAGAAGCTGCAGGTTCAATCATCTTCTCATAAATATATGTTGTTGTCTCAGGCTTATAATTTCTAAAAGATGCTCATCTTTCAATAAACTCTTTTTTTAATTTTTCAATTACTTCCTTTTTCTTTTTTCAAACTCATCTTCTAAGTAGATCGGCTTCTCATAATGAAAATCATGCCATAGCTTGTACTAGGAACATAAGTTGTTCCTGATAAATAGCGATACCATGTGTAATATTCATAATAGGAGAAAGATCCTCTATGAGTTTTTTATTCTCCTCTTCTGCTATCTCAGCACTGTATTTTTTAGTTAAATCTGTTCTAAGTTCATCACTCATATATTTTATTTCTTCTCTTCATTGAGCTCTCTCAATATATGAAGGAATAAACTCCATTGGTCCTGGACGGTAAAGAGCATTCATGGCAACTAAGTCATGAATAGCATTTGGTTCAAGTTGTATAAGATATTTTCTCATACCTGGAGATTCAAATTGGAAAATTCAAGTTGTATCTCAGTTTTTAAAAATTTGATAAGTCTCAGGATCATTAATATCTGGTTGAAAAGATGTTGTTTCTAAGAAATGTTTAAACATTTCAGGGAGTTCTTTCCCATCTTTTTCATATCTTTTTGCGATAATTTTGATAGCATTTTTAATGATTGATAGGTTCCTTAATCAAAGGAAATCCATTTTAAGAAGTCAGATTCATTCCATTGTTGGTCAATCGTATTGACTTACAACAGTATGGTCATCTTCTTTAAGATATTGAGCTGCAGTATATGTTGAAACAGCTTCAGGTGCAATAATAATTCAACAAGCGTGAACTCACAATTGTCTTAAATTTCATTCTAGTCATGAAGCTAATTCAAAAGCAGTTTTTACTTTTTCATCACTATCAATAATATTATGTAATTCTTCATATTCAGCAGAATTAGCTAGGATATCCTTTAAACTAACTTTTTCAGGGATAAGGTTTGTGATTTGATTTGATCTATCAAAAGGGATTCATGTTGCTCTCGCCGAATCTTTAAAGGCAGCTTTTGTAGCCATCTTCATAAATGTTCAGATAGAACAAACTTTTTCCTGTCAGTATTTTTGGGTACAATAATCAATTACCTTTTGTCTCTGAGTATCTTCAAAATCGATATCGAAATCGGGCATTGATATTCTCGCAGGATTTAGGAATCTTTCAAAAAGTAAATCAAAAGGAAGTGGATCAATATCCGTAATTTCAATCATCCATGCTAAAAGAGAACCTGCTCAAGATCATCTTCAAGGTCAAACAACTATCATTTGCCTTTTTGCCCATCTAACATAGTCTGATACAATAAGAAAATAAGTATTAAATCACATAGATTTCACTACTTTTAATTCATATTCAAGTCTTTCAATATATTCAGCAAGTGAGTACTGAGATGTTTTTAGTGGATAGAAATCACGATATTTTTCAATGAACTCTTTTTTAAATGGAGTGTATGTTTCATGTGTAAAACGCCTTAAATCTTCAGGGGAAGTTTCTGGTACAGATTTTTCCAAGACTCACTTATTTGTAATTTTAGTCAAATTAATGATTGTTTCTTCATCCCGATCAAGTCTCAATCTTGTATTCATTCCCTTATATGCATGATAACGCAATTCGAATTCATGAAGGTCCATAACTGCCATTTAAGAGTCTCAATCGTAAATTAAAAACTAGTATTGTCAGTGTAATTTTTCACAAGAAAAAATCAATAAAAGAAAAACTTCATGATGTGTATCATGAAGTCTTTCCGTTATAATGTGTTAATTATTTCACATTTGTAGTTCCTGCTTCAGTTGTTGATAGAGTTCCGATTAACCAGAAGATTAATGATACGAACATCCAAGCAACACCGATAATTACAAGACCAATTGCAGCTTGTTTAAGGATTCCCATACCTTTCTTATATTTACCATCATCACCAGCAGCAGTAACCATTTGGAAACCTCCCCATAGACAAACTACAAGGGCAATAAGTGCTAACATTCCCAATAACCAGTTAATTGCTGTTGTAATAGTGTTAAGTAAACTTGCACTTGAAGCTCCAGCTGCTGCAGATGAAGTACCTGAAACACCTTTAACACCTGTTACTCCAGTAGACTTACCGAATCCTTCTGCAGATCCCCAGCTACCTTGTTGAGGTGTAGCCATAGCAATACCACTAATACTTCCGAATGCAGCTAATCCCATCATCATAACTGCTAGTAATTTTGTTTTCATGTTGTTTTAATAATAAAGATTAAAAGTTTTTTAGAGAGTTTTTCTCTTAATTACATACTTAAGTATATTTATAATTTTCTATTTTGCAAATTTTTTATTAAAAAATAAATTATCTTTGTTTTAACAAAAAATCTGAGGCTATTACAGCCTCAGATTTTTTCTGTTCATACTACTATTCTTCTATAGATTGAGTTTCTTCTTCAATAATTGCTCCCATATTATCCAACGCTTCATCATCAAGAACTTTTTTACCTAATCTCATATCTTTAATCTTATTTTGGATTTCCTTTTCTAGAGTATCACAAGCTTTTTCATCTCCTTCCAAATGCTTACATAGTTTTTCTTTACCTTGGAATTTTTCATTTCATAAAGAATAGAAAGCTCCAGCTTTGCTAATAAGTTTTAAGATAAGAGCAGCTTCGATAATATCACTCACTTTATCATATCCAGAATTCCACTTAACAGGAAGTTCTGCTGTCTTGAATGGAGCAAAAATCTTATTCTTAGCAACTTTAATTTTTGCATAATATCATACTTGTTCTTTATCTTCCATAATCTTATCTCCTTTTCTAATTTCAATTCTTTGAGAAGCAAAGAATTTTAATGCATTACCTCATGTTGTTGTTTCAGGATTTCAAAACATAATACCAATCTTCATTCTAATTTGATTGATAAATACACAAATAGTACCAGTTTTAGCTAAAACAGAAGTTAGTTTTCTTAATCCTTGAGACATCATTCTGGCTTGAAGTCACATATATGAATCTCACATATCTCCTTCAACTTCCGCTCTAGGAACCAATGCTGCAACAGAGTCTATAACAATCATTTTAACTGCTCAAGTTTTTGCCAATTCTTCAGCAATTTGAAGAGCTTGCTCTCAATAATCAGGTTGAGAAAGAATAAGATTATCTGTATTAACACCAAGTTTTCTAGCATAATGAGGATCAAGAGCGTGCTCAGCATCAATAAATGCAGCAGTTTCTCATCTTTTTTGGATTTCTGCAATAGCATGAAGAGCTATTGTTGTTTTTCATGAAGATTCTGGTCAATAGATTTCAATTACTCTACCTTCTGGGAATCCTCATCATAGAATAAGATCTAATACATAAGATCCACTGTGTGCAGTATTCACTAAACCTACGTTAGCATTGTCTCACATTCTCATTACAGCTCCTTTACCAAACTGTTTTTCAATATTCATAAATGCTTCTTTTAAAGCTTGGGAATTTGTTGGGTTTGCCATCTTATATAAGTAAACGTTATAAAACTTTCTGATGTCATTCATATGACTGTGGTGGTGTTTAATGAAAAAAAATAAAAAATCAAGTCAATTTTTATTTTATAAAATTTATCTGTCAAAAAAAACTATAATTTTGTCAAAAATGATTTGACATTGTCAAAGATTTTATTATACAGAAGAAAATTTAGTTTATTTCCTAACTAAGTATATAATGAAAAACCAGCAATTAGATGATTTACAAAAAAAACTGATTGCTTTCTTTAAGCAAAACAAAGATCAGGAAGGTCTTACTCTTAGAGAAATTGCTAATCAAGTATGAGCAAATCATCCACAAACAGTTCTTAACAAATTAAATCAGTTAGTCTTTAAGGGTTATTTTGTTAAAGATAATCATTGATACAGACTAATAAGGGAAGAATTTTGAAGTAGAATAAATGATGTTATTCAGCTTCCTATCTATGGTTTTGCTCAATGTTGAAATAAATGAAAAAGAGTTATTGATGAATACTCTCAAGAAACTATTCCTGTAACTGCTGCATTTATTTGAACAGATGTATCTAATTGCTTCTTCGTAAGAGCAAGATGAAATAGCATGGAACCTAAGATTCAAGATTGAGATCTTGTTCTTATCCATCAACAACCTAGTTATGATGAATCTGATTATGTTTTAGTTCTTCATAACCAACTCCCTAAATTAAAAAGAATCATAAAACAGGACTGAAAATATATGCTGGAATCTATTAATCGTTTCTTTGATAATGTAGAAATTAGTCCTTATGATGATACTAAAATAATTGGTGTTGTTAAAAAGATTATCAAAAGTATGTAATTATAATTCCTTTAAAATAAAAAACTTCCGAACATTGATTCGGAAGCTTTTTTATATTTGTAAATTAAGATAACTTTCTTTTAACAGCGATTTTTCCATCATGTCCGATTTGAGAGATAACTACATGGATTTCATCTCCTACTTTGAAATGTTTTTCTAATCCATCAGTATATTTTTGTCCTAAGTTAGATACATGACATAATCCTTGTTTTCCTTTTGGAAGTTGAACAAATAATCCATAGTTTTCAACTCTAACAACTTTTGCATTGAAAGATTGTCAAACCTCAAGATCTGTAGCAATTTCAAGGATAATATTCTTTGCTTTTTCAATGATTTCTTGTTTTTCGTGAGTTAAGAAACATGTTCCATCATCTTCGAAATCAATCTTAATGTTATCACATTCTTCGATAATCTTATCAATATTTTCTCCTCATTTACCGATAACTTCCTTAATTTTTTCAGGATTAATTTTGAATACATGAATCTTTGGTGCATATTCTTTAACTCCATTTCTTGGAGCAGGAATAGTTTCAAGCATGAATCACATAATCTCTTTATATCCTTCAGATGCTCTATCAATAGTTTCGTGAACGATATCAATAGGCAATCCTTTTAATTTAGTATCCAATTGAATAGCTGTAATACCATCTTTTGTTCCAGCTACTTTAAAGTCCATATCTCATGTGAAATCTTCTGTAGCCATAAGATCGTTAAGTACTAAGTGCTTAGTGATATTACCAGCTTCATCAGATTCTGTCATAAGTCCCATAGCAATACCTGCTACTGGCTTTTTAATAGGTACTCATGCATCCATAAGAGCTAATGTTGATCCACAAACAGATCCCATACTTGTAGAACCTCCAGATCCTAAACATTCAGAAACAACTCTAACTGTATATGGGAATTCTTCTTTTGAAGGAATCATATTTTCAAGCGCTTTTTCAGCTAATCTTCCATGTCCAATTTCTCTTCTTCCTGTACCTCTCATAGCTTTAGCTTCACCAGTTGAGAATGGTGGGAAATTATAATGGTGGAAATATCTTCTTTGAACATCATCATGTTCCATATCTTCAAGTACAAGATATTCAGTAGGTCCTCAAAGTGTTACAGTTGATAATACTTGAGTATCTCATCTCCAGAATAATCCAGAACCGTGAACTCTTGGAAGATTATTAATTTCACAGTATAATGGTCTAATATCTTTAATTTCTCTATCATCAACTCTCTTACCAGTTGAAAGCGTTCTTTCTCTGATAAAATGTTTTACAACATTAAATACAGCCATTTTAACTTTACTTTCTGTGAAGTCTTCAGCT
>JAEEGL014077176.1_pt1 | contig 30081 bp, 15 predicted proteins | sample 9134231 | NCBI WGS metagenome assembly JAEEGL01 (sample SAMN16246548, study PRJNA631951) | gut metagenome | biome: gut microbiome; feature: rumen; material: fiber-attached | host: Bos | place: Iran: Karaj | collected 2018-10 | reverse complement strand
GTAGGGGGCGTTCACGGAACAACGCCCCCTACCCGCCTGCGGCGCGTAGCCGCGCAATTAAAGTGCTTATGGTGCAGCCGTCCACTCCAAGCTCCAAGCCATAAGCCACAAGCCATAAGCTCCCGGCTGATTTATGAATTATTCGTTATAAATTATCCCCAATATGGTATAATGCGCGACAGGCACGGCTTGATGCTGTGCGCTTGTCTGGTGATTGCACGGGGATTCGCGAAATGATCACGATCGGCGGCTATCTGCATCGAAAAGAACTCGAAGATCTGTTCTGGCGCTGGCTCCATAACATGGTCAAACCAGATGATCCCGAGCGAGTGACCAAGCTGATCCATTTTAACAACATCTTTGCCAGCCGTTATCTGGGGCTGTGGTCAAAACAGCTGTTTACCGAACTGGCCGGAACGACGACGACCGAAGTCAATATCCATACGAAAGCTGAGCTCAAGGATGCACTTGTCAGCTATCCCCATTACCATAATCCGCACATAGATGAGCTCGTTCGTGAGTATCTTGCCCACCGTGAGCTGTATTATGTCGAAACTCCGATTCACGCGAAGCTGTATTTTGCCGGAAAAGGGAGCGATCATCGACTGGTGGGATCCCAGCGTTTAAAACGCGCACGGCGGTTGGCTGAAAAAGCCGCCCGGCGCATTGTCGATATGATCTTTGGTGCCATCAAACGCCGCGCTGAAGATTACGCCGATATGCGAGCACGTCAGTTCGGTATTGCCAGATCTCAGCTGCTCACGAGCGAGACCGAGATGATTCACGAATTTGAACGCGCAGAACGTCGTATCGTCGAGGATTTGCGCGAGGGCGTGAATTTTCCAAAAGTGGTGGCACCTCCAATTAACGATGTCGCAGGTCTCAAGGTTATCATCGAACCCGGCCAGGAGCAGCGACTGTATGATTACATCGAAAGTCGCACTCGCTGTGATATTTACGAAATCGAGCCCCATCATCACGGCAATTACAACGCCACCAATCTCGTGATACGCGCACGGCCGAATAAAGATATTCTGGTGAAGGAGCCCATTGACGCGCGTCTCGTTGCTGCAATGCGATCCCGCGGCTTGTGGAACGGTGATGTTCAGAAGGATTTCGAAAATTTCGTCTATTCCGGCGAAGATGAGGTCTACATCGAGATTATTTATTCTTCATTTGGCGATTTGCTCGAATCTGAAATCGGCAGCTCCATGCACGAAAAGCGTATCGCCGATCAGCGTTCAAAAGAAGAATACACAGGTCACCTCGCCCGAAACATCGAATATCTCGTTCAGTACATATTTGCATTTGCCTCGTTCCCAAGCGCTGAGCTCAAGGAATGCGCCATCAAAGTCTGGTCGTATTATTTGCCCGATTACTTTAACGAGGTGATGCGCAGTCTCTATCGGATTCACGATCCGGCTCCCTACTGATTCGACAACCCCAAACAAGTCCAATGACAAAGAAAATACTCTATTTCCATGGTTTTTCGAGCGCCGGCAGCACTGGAACCGCAGTCACGCTGCGCGGATATTTGTACGAAGATTACGGCGTGCAGGTGATTTCTCCCGATATTCCTGTGATGCCGCGGCAGGCACTCGATTTTTTGAACGATCTGGTCAAATCCGAAGCGCCCGACTTAATCATTGGCACATCCATGGGCGCTATGTACGCCGAGCTCATCAAGGGATTTCCGCGTATTTGCGTGAATCCCTCGTTTCACATGGCAAAGCTGCTCACATTCAAGCATCTGAACAAGAATGTCGATTTCCAGAATCCGCGCGCTGATGGCGAAGTTTCGTTCAAAGTCGACAAGAAAATGGTCGCCGAATTCAAAGATATCGAAACCCGCCTGTCGCTCAAGAATATCACGCCACAGGAAAAACAGCTGGTCTGGGGCATCTTTGGAAAAAACGACAAAACCGTCAACTGTCAGGATGAATTTATTAAAGCCTACGGCCGCGATCATTTCAAAATCGTGGACGGTGAGCACAGTCTGACGCAGACCGTGCTCAAGCGGGATGTTTTACCGCTGATACTTCAGATTCTGGGCGTATAGATTAAAGCGTAAACTCGGCGAAATCTTCATTCGCATTATCCGAAACATCTTCCGATTTTGTATATGCAAATTCGTCCGAATTGAGCAGCTGCGCGATCGTCATATCGGGATTCTGATAGAGCAAATCGAGCACCTCGATATAATCGCGAATCACTTCGCGCGGTGTGATATGGACATCCGCGCCGATGCGTTCATATTCTATCTTTATAAACACAGCCAAATCCTGTGTCGTGATGCGTTTTGTATAACCGTATAAATCGGCGTGAATATCGGTGAGCTTTTCACACAATATCAGCATTTCTTCGGCGACAAGCGGTTCCAGGCGAATCACCGGAGCGAGCAAATCGCGTGCGCCCGGCTTTGAAAACTTTCCCTCGGCAAGACGCGAACGCAGTGCTTCGTAACTATAGATTCCTCGCCGTTTGTCTTCGATGGCCTGCGGCGTTGCGCCCATAATAATCCCAAGATATCTGGCTTTTCCCTGCAATGTATCATTATACATGGCAAGCATCTTTTCGTAGTTATTCTGCCGTGTGATTGCGTTGGGAATTTTATATATATTGACGAGTTCATCTATCATTATCATCATGCCGGCATAACCGGCCATGCGAAAGAACACCGCAAAAATCTTAAGATAATCATACCAGTCATCGTCTGTAATAATGATATTGATGCCGAGGGCTTCTTTGGCCTCGCGTTTAATAGTATATTCAGCGCGAAACCATCGGACAATTCTGGATTTCGCATCATCATCGCCGAGAATATAGGCATGATAATACAACGAAAGCAGCCGGGCGAATTCGAATCCATGCACGAGTTCGCTCACCGACGACGTGACCGCATAAATCTTTTTATCGACTGCAGCTGTTAGGTTAGGATCGTCAGGTGTGAGGCCGGTTTCCTGAATTGCCTCGGATTGCACGCTGCTAATCCAGCGGTCCAGAACGAGCGTGAGCGCGCCGCCTTCCGGCTTGCTTTTGGTCGACAAATTCCCGATGAGTTCGCGGTACGTGGCGAGTCCTTGTCCGCGAGTGCCCTGCAGCCTGCGCTCGGGCGTGAGGTCGGCATCGGCAACAATAAAGCCTTTATCCATCACATAATTGCGAATCGTCTGCAGCAAAAAGCTCTTGCCGGCACCATATCGCCCGACAATAAACCGAAACGAAGCGCCGCCATCGGCAATGATATCGACGTCGTGCAGCAGCGCCTGAATCTCATTTTTTCGCCCGACAGTGATATATGGCAGGCCAATTCTTGGCACGACGCCGCCCTTGAGTGAATTCAACACGGTCTGAGCGATGCGTCTGGGCATCTTTCTGTCATTCATGCGCTATCCTCCATGAAGCGTTATGCACTGATTTATTTGTCTTTTTTTATTGATGCTCGCTTTGTGACGTTCTGACGAACGTCCCTGCAGCTCGCCGGCTCGCCTATGTGCTCGCCCGCCCGCCGCGCAAGCGCTTCTGTGTGCGGGCTGCGCGCATACGGCTCGCCACAGTTATCATACACACGAATTGTATAACAATTTGTAAATTTATACTATCCCTTTATGATTTTTTTGATGTCGTCGATATAATCTTCAATCAAAGACATATCATTGCCATCGCATTCGATAACATTGTCGCCGATTTCATCGAACAATGCTTCGTTTATGGTTTCGGCCGCGATAGAAATCATCAGGTGGTGAGTGGTGATATAGGATTTGACCGGTTCGTTGTTCAACAGCATTTGTAATATATGTAAATGTGTCTGGTCGAGAGCAATGTTTATTGAATCGGTGGCTGCTTGATTGGAAATATCGTCTGCGGCCGTGCCAGTATTCACGATATCTGCAGATATTTCGGCGACATTTGCATCACCGGCAGGTAATGCGGTTGGAGGTGTTGAAATATCTATGACTGGTGATTCTGTCGTATCATCGCGTTCATTATCGGTGAGCAGGCTGTCGCGGGTGACGATGGCATCTTTGCGAATCTGTTCAAGTCCGGAAAAATCGATATGAACCCGGGGTTTGGCTGCTTCGGCTTTGGCCTGTGCATCCGCCTGCAACACTTCATCTATAAACGTGGCGCACCACGGATTGTCTTCTTTTGGTTTGAGCGGAAAACCGGTTTTGAGATACAGCCGCAGCCGGCGGTCGGATTCGTGCAGCAATGCGTTCAGATAATAGGTATTGAAATTGAATGCCAGGTAACATGTCTCACACCATCCCGATTTATCCAAATCATACCGGCGCACCGGGTTAAGCTGAATATGAATTGGTTTTGATGACGGGCGGGCAATAAATACGGCATTTGCAAGGGGATTCCATTTTGAATTTATAAGTTCACCGAAACATGTTGAGAACAGATCTTTATTTCGGAACATGAAATGAGACTGTGCATGTCGCCAAATCTGAGCGAACAGATGCTTGCCTTCAGCAGGCTTTTTTTTGATAACGGATGACGATTGAAGTTTGCCGGAATATAAGTGTGACAGTGCATCAAAAATGGCTTCGTCGGTCTGATTGGCGGGATCACGCAAAACGTTCAAATCGTTGTCATCCTGCAGCATCTGCGGATTGGCGCACTGAAGGATCGTTTCGAGGGGCAAATCATGAATGATGGCAAAAGCGAACATCCAGTTTTGCAATAAAACCTGCATGCGGGGATCACCGTAGCCGGGATCAAGAAATCCGGTTTTGAACGCCATCATCTTTTGCAAACTGTCGAGCGGCGAATCTGTACTGATGAGATTGAGCAGTTCATACAAATACATATAGGCCATCGACAGGCTGACTGGCTTATACTCGCCATTTCTGACGAATGTTCTCCAGGTGAAATAGCCGCGCAGCTGTTCATCATCCAAATCGTGATAGGTCGGGAAATAGTGCCGGAAATTGCCGTAATAGGGCATGTTATCTGTATAATCTTTCATGAACATGCCCTGCGTATAGAAATTTTTACATTTACTCAAAAAAGAGCCGTCTCCGAAATTATATAATTTTCTCATTTCGAGAATTTGTTGTGGAACATCGGATTTTGGGGCTGATGGTTTGGAAAAGAGCGTTGGGATGGCTGTATCTTTGTATGGAGAATCCGCGGCTGGTTTTGTATTTTCGATGACGATATCTATTTGTTTTTGGAGATTATTATCAGGCCGCTGGTGCAGTTTTTCATCGGTTCGGACGGCGAGGTCAAAGAGCTGGTAGATGATTTGCGGGCTGGTGCGGTTATCGAATGCGACGCCAATCCATTGAGATCCTGTCATTCGGAAGGGGGCAAGAAGGTAGGGCAGGCGATATTTGTACAAATTGAATTGTCCGCATTTGATGTCGCAGCGCTGGATTTCGGTGCCGGAATCGGGGTCCCACTGGCGCATCAGGACGGCGACGAATTTTCCGGTTTTGGGGTTGGTGAGCACAGAGATGCCGGGCAAATCGGGCCATTTTTGGTCTTCGTGGATCTGATATCTGGACAGGGCGTATGCGACGAGTTCGGATAACTGCATGGCGAGTGTGGGGTGGAAGGAAATAAAAGGGGAGGCGCCGCGTATCGGCGAAGCCGATAGCGAGCGCCGAAGCGGCGTATTTCCGGATGCATGGACGGGCGAAAGCGCGGCCATGCGTCCGGAAATAGCCGCTTGCCAGCATATCATGAAAGACCTTTAAAATCAGCGTCATGAAATAAAAATCGGAAAGGATTGAAGTGGCGCAATTATTATGGTAGAGTGCGGCAGGCTTTATTATGCCTTGTTCGTTTTTTAGGAGGAACTATGAAAAAGCATCGAATTACACAGGGTGCGATTCTGATCTCGTTGCTGTGTCTGGTCGGGTGCAGCAACACAGAATCGAGCACGGTTCGCCGGGCCGAGGATATGGTCAACGGATCGAACTATGCGGTGGGCAAAGACCATGCGGCCAATGTGCTTGGCGTGAGCGTGGATGGTCTAAAGGATGATGTCCAGCCCCCCTCTGGCGGCCTGTTTGACGGCGGCGATTATGGGCTCGACAATGTGTCGGTCACGCTGGTGCCCACCGAGATGAGCACGACGATTAACTCGTCGGTCGACTTTCAGGTGAACGTGACAACGAAAGAGGAAGACGGAGACGGGAAGATGGTGGATGTCATCCCCGACAAGGCGCGCGTGGTTATCACGCTGAAGAGTGCGAGCGGAGCCGTTGGCGCTCTGTCGGTGCTGGACAAGTCGATTCTTGTGAACGACAAGGATAAGCAGTCGACCTCGCAGCAGCTCGTGCTGGATGTGGTGAAGGGACATGCGACGATTCGTCTGACGGTTGGCAATGCGTACAGCGACAAATCGTATGTGTATGCAGTGAATGCGTGGACGCATTCGAACCCTGCGCCGTATGTGGCACACGTGCATGTCGTGAGCAACCAGTGCACGGCTGGCACTTGCAAAGAAGGCAACGACGATACAGAGAATAATATCGAAGTACCGCAGGATATTCTGGACGAGCCGGTAGATAACCAGGTGAGCCCTGATGTTGGTAAGCTCGAAGCGCTTGAGAGTACGACGCAGAATATGTATACAAATACATCGACAACGCTGCGCGTGAAACTGTTAAAGTGTGATGCCGATACAGGCGACAAGTGCAAGGGCGAAGGCAACAAGAAAATTTGTTATACATTTATTCGCGGCAACAATTCGGGAAAGAGTGCGGCAACAGTTACAAACGATTCGAATGGAACAGAGCCGAAAACCGACAGCAAAATCAATGTACAGCAGGCATGCGGCACGACCGATATCAATGGTATTTACAGTGTCACGCTGAACTCCGGCGGTTTCTATGATGCCAAATACTATTTGAATTTATATCATGGATCGCTCGCACCGGTTTCGTATACAATTAAAACGCAGAAAGCGCCCGAAGATGTTGGAGATGGCGGTTCAATCGCGATTCCGACAGATGATGCCGGCAATCATCCCGAAACACTGCATGTCGAGTCGAGCGAATGTACATCGACCGACTGGGGCAAGGTGCTTGCAAAAGAAGAAACATACAAAGACTGTTATGTCGGTGATCAGTTTAAATGCTGTGTATTGGAAAATACAGATGGTACATTTACCGTTTGTAAAGATCCGACACTTTGCGATAGTGGCGACTGCGGTTGCAGCGAACGAGATGAGTATGGTCATTGTATAAATTCGAATGCAGGCAAATGTGAAGATCCTGTCACAACAGACGAAGGCAGCGAGGCACATGTCGTTCTGGAAGAAGACGAAAACGGCGATGATTACTATGTCGGCACCGATACCGATGGCGACGCACAGCCGGATATCGCACCGGATCCCTGCAAATGGATGGTGTGCATAGAACGTCCGACTTATAAGATTTTGTGTACGAAAGATATCAAGGGCGTCGAAGCTGGCCCCTGCACAAAGTACGAAAACAAGATCAATAACGATATGTCCATCTACATCAAGGTGGTGGATGCCCAGACTGGCCTGGTTGCAGCGAAAGACCGTGATGTCAATGTGAAACTGGAGCGCGGTTACTATGCATCGAACAATGCCGTGCTGAAAGACACCATGTCGCTGGTCGACAGCGGCAAGACAGACGCCAACGGCGTCGTCGCCGGCGGAAAGAAATTCACCATCAGCACAGGCACGGGCTATGATGCTTTCTATCTTTTGAGAGTGGCCTCGGAAGGTGCAAATCCTGTAAATATTCCAATTTCGGTTTTGAACAATATGCCTGTTCCGGGTAATCCGGGCGGTGGTCTGACCGATCCCGAAACCGGCGAAGAAGTTAATCCTGTGATCGATCCCGAAACCGGCGAAGTCACAGAACCGGAAATTACGCCTCCGCCCGAAATGCCGGAAGATGATCCCGTCGTGCGTGATGATGTACAGCTGATCTATTATCCCAAAGATGTCGACAGAGAACCTACTTCTGGTATTGCCAAGACGTTGATTTTGCGCGTTATGGCCGTCAAGAAGAAGGCGAATGAAGACGATCCGGATCAGCCAATCGGCAATACGACGATTTACTGGAAAGTGACGCGCGGTGATTCGATCGCCAATAATGCGACATTGACTGCCAATTCGTCAAAAACAGACGATAATGGTATTGCCATGGTGCATTTCTATACGGGCACGGGTTACGATGCGACTTATGTCGTTTCGGCATTCCATCCCAACTATCAGACCGAAGATGGCGATCCAATCAACCTGTCGTATATCGTCACGACCGAGAATAATGATGGTGTTGAGCCGCCTCCCGAACCACATGAACAGACGCCGGATGTAATTACACCGACCGATCCTGAGACTGGCAAACCATGCTGTACATTGCAGCGCGACAGCTACGACAACATCAAGAATCCCTACATGTGCGTGGAATGCGATGTGCCCGATGGCGAAAAGACCTGTACCGCTACCATCGATGGTGAGCGCAAGGAATTTGCGCTGTGCGCCAAGAATGGTGAGGATCCGGGCGTCGGCGACTTCACTCAGAAAGATGAAGAAGGCAATGTCTGCTGCACCAAGAAGAAAGATAAATACAACAACATCATTTTGCCCGTTCAGTGTATGGAATGTGATTTGAACGGCGGCACGACCTGCGTCGGGAAAGTCAAGGACGGAGATACTGAGGTTGATGTTAAATTTGGTGCCTGCGCCGATATCACGACCATCCAGGATACAGATCCTTCGGTTGGCCATGAGGATGTTACCGGTCCCAATGGCAACGTTTGCTGCCCGAAAAAACGGGATAATTATGGCAATATCGTTCTCGTGCCAATAGACGGTGAGAATCCGGATAATGGTCTGAAGCTGGAGTGTGACTGCGAGAATAGAAATGATGAGGAAGGAACATGTAAAAATAGTGACGGAACCATCACATACGATATTTGCGAATATGCCATCGAAAAGGATGCAGAAGGCAATATCTGCTGTACACCCGAAGGCGCTGGTTGCAAGGAATGCAATGGTGAGACCTCATGCGAGAAAGGCCGTAACAGTTATATTCTGTGCTCACATGTGACCGATGAAAATGGCAATCTGTGCTGTGACAGAAAGCTTGATGCAAACGGTAATCCAGTAATCCCAATTACTTGCGCGGATGGTTATGTGTGCGAACCGGCAAGTGCTGAGCCTAAGGATAGGACATGCAAGAAAGATGGTGCAAGTGAGCCGGTTTACGGCATGTGTGTGAATTATAGTACAATTCCTCAGCCGACAGTGGTGACAGATGCAGACGGCAATCTGTGCTGTGAAAAGAAACGTGATGTTCATGGCAATCCCATTTATCCGCCTACATGTCTTGAGAATTATGAATGCAAACCATCGGAAGCCGATCCCGAAAAGATGGCTTGCACGAAAGATGGTGCAGATGCACCGATTTACAGCCTGTGCGCAGAACTTGCCGAGCTTCCGATTACTCAGGAAGACGAAGAGAATATGGAGAATGAGGGTTCTGACAATCCAATCGGACCTTCCGGTAATCCTTGCTGCACAAAGATTAAGGATGCCTATAACAACCCAATCCATCCGATTGAGTGCGGCGAATGCACAAGCTATGCAATCGACAGAAAAACATGTCAGGATGGCGATGGCAATACGTATGATGTTTGCGCTACAATCATCACGCCGCAGGATCAGGATGTGAAGCCGGTTGATACGGATGCCGACGGCCACAAGTGCTGCAAGAAGAATCGCGATGCCTATGGCAATGTCGTCGTGCCGGTATCATGCAGTGATGATGGCTGTGTGACACAGGATGACGGAAAAACCTGCAAGAAGGAAGGCGATGACACGGTTTATGGTCTGTGCGCCAATACGAATACCGCCGAAGATGATATCTTCGAAGGTACGACCAGCACCGATCCCGACGGCAATCCCTGCTGCTCAAAGGTTCTGGATACGCATGGCAATCCAGTCGTTCCTGTTCAGTGTAAAGAAGATTGCACAATGAGCGACGATCAGAAGACCTGCACGAAATCGGATGGCACTGTCCTGGCGACATGCGCCGGTCTGGTGACACCGCAGGAAATGCAGGAACTCATCGACAAGTGCAAGGATTCGGACGATCCCATGTGCTATCATTTGGTGATTAGCAGCAGCAATCCTGTGACGACAACCGTGAACAAGACGATTAAGGTGAAAGCCAGACTGATTCGTCTTGGTCAGAATAAACCAGTGAAAGACCATGTGATTGGCTGGTCGCGTGATACACGCCCCGGTGCCGATGGTGAGATTCATGGAACGAGCGTGACCGTGATGGATCAGGAACTGACCGGTGGCTTTACCAATGATAATGGTGAACAGGCCATTGATTTCTTCACGGGCAGCAAGGATGCCACATACAAGCTCAAGGCTACAACGGTAATCCTGAATAAGACCAACATTCTGAAGTCGAAACTCATTTCGGCAATTGCAACGGTTAATGTATTGCCGCACAGCACCACTGTTGTGCCCAAGAACGCCAACGGTCTGATTTATCTCACCGCGACAGACAGCAGCGATTCATCAGAGATTTACTATCGCGTGGCATCTGCCGAGTACTATGAGTGCACACCGGAGCTCGCCTATAAAGACGTTCAGTGCGGTGCGCTTGCCAAACATCGTGCATCACAGTCGTATACGCAGGGCTGCTCCAAAGATTGGAAGACTGGTAAAGAAGTTGTTGCAGCCAGCGAAGCGTCAGACGAAGCGAACGCTCGCCGAATCGTGGCCAAGGATGTGACCGACAGTTTTATGATTTATGCAGTTGGTAAAGATGGTACCGGCAAGACCGGATATGCATGCATCGACAGTTCTCAGTTCGAGAACTATCTGTGCCATAATACCGAAGGAACTGCATGCTCGTTCGACCTCTATAACCGCAGCAACTGCCATAAACAGGGCAGAGGCGAAAAGGTGAAGACCTATTTCTGCAAGAAAGACGGTGGCTGCAAGTATAGTGACAGCTGTGTGGAAAAGACTGGTGATAAGGATGTCGATGATCAGACAAAAGAAGACCTCGGTGGTGCTGAAGCCGTATGCGAGGTCAAGGATTGCTCGATGCTGGTAATCGACAAGGATATGGATGTTCAGCCGCTGCCTCCGACGATCGCAGTGAAAGACTACAAGATTCGCATGAAAGTCGATATCGGCCCGGTGTTTGGTAATCTGAAGGAAATGAAGTGCGAAAACGGTGCAACGGATATCGGATGTCTCCTCAAGCAGGTCACCGATAGCTACAATGGCTTCTCGACCAAGAAGAAGGGCGATATGACGGTGGACAAGTTCCTCGCTGAATACATCGTTGATCAGCTCATCAATGAATCGATGTGTTTCTCCACGGTATCTACATGCGAAGGAATCAGTAGCTTTAATAATGCAGCATTCAAGGATGAAGACAGTTGTCCTGGTGGAATGAGCTGGGTTAATTATAACCAGGGTTGTGAATGCGGTAAGGTTCATAGATTTGCATTCGGGTGCAAGACGCCTCACTGCAAACCAAACTGTGCAGACAGTGAAGGCAAGGAGGATAATAACAAGGATGATGCAGCGATTAAGGCGAAGAAAGAAGAAATCGCGAAGCAAATCAAATCCTATATCGACAAGAAACTCAGTGATGATTACTGCAAGCTGTTGAACGGTATTCAGTATGTGACCCTGACGGGAACAACCAAGATCGCTGAGAGCTACACAGGCAAAACCAAATTCGAGAACATCGTGGTGGAATTCGCCAATGAACTGGCAGAGACCGGTGCTGTTGGTTATTGGGACAAGGGTAGTTTTGATGTCGAGAACCGTGAACTCTCGATTTCGAATTACGTCGTACCTTTGACCGGTACCTATGCTTATGGCCAGTACATTTACGATGCCTTTAAGGAACTGATTCCTGAAGAAGTTCGTGAGAAAGAGGACACTGTGAGCATCTTCAACATGCTGGATTGCACAAAGGTGTTTGCGGATGGATTAAAGCTGGGTGACGCAGTCATTCCTGCTTCTGATGTCAAGAAACTGTGTACCTCTGGTCTGAACAGCTTCACCAACGACAAGATCAATATTGCTCCAGTCAAACAGGCTTCGCTGCAGATGAAGTTCGACAGCAAGATGGTCTTCTCGGTGCCCAGAGGTGCGAAGTGTGAAGGTCTGTTTGGTGCAGCCCGCTGCTATCGTCAGTTCAATCAGAGTGATCTGACCGGTACAGCGACTTTGGGCGGCAAGACTGCTAATGTGAAGGGTAAATGGGTTGGTTCAACCGAAAAAGACAAATCCGTCACCCTGAACACCAAGAAGCTGTGCAAACAGTAGAATTCATTTCGAGTGAATTGCAAAAGACCCCGGCATTGTCCGGGGTTTTTTGTTGGCATAAGAATCGGTGAGCTGTTGTAGAGGATACGATTTTAGGAATGTACAGAACCGGGGCTTTGCGGGGGCAAAGCCCCCGCAGAGGGGGTAGGTGCGTAGCGAGCGGTTGCAGAGACGGGCGATTGCACGTCTCAAACAGCGAGCAAGCACCGTAGGGGGAGACATCCCCCGCATGGGATAAAACTTGACGGATCGCCACATATTCAATATCATCCGGTTGGGTTCATTGGCATCAAAAGCTGATGATATTTGCGCAATTTAACGGTAATCCATCAGTTCGAATGAAGATAATTGATTGTTTGGCGCGTATACGCCGTGGTCATATCGCGTTTTTTGCGGGTGTTATCTGGATTTGCAGCGGTGTGCAGGCGTATGCCGAATCGAACGAGCCGACGCGGACGATCAATCTGGTTTATGACGATTCGGGAAGCATGATTCGTCTTGGGGATCGGTATGTAGATACGTGGTGCCAGGCGAAATATGCAGTAGAAGTCGTTGGCGCGATGCTCGGGGAGCGTGATACGCTCAATGTGTATTATATGAGCGATTACGACGGTGGGACGGCCGCGGGGCCAAGGCTGCAGCTGCATGGGAGTCGCGATGCTGCGGTCGTTGCGTCGAATGTTGCGAAAATTCACGAGACCGTGACGCCGTTTGGCAATACGCCGTTTAATGCGGTGCGCAAGGCATCGGCAGATTTAAAGCAGGCGACGACGGATGAACGCTGGCTGGTCGTATTGACCGATGGCGAGTTTGAAGATGGCCGAATGCCAGGCAGCGAGGTCGAATCCTATTATCATCAGTTTGTGAGTGATGGACGCGCCCGCGTCATCATGCTGGCTATGGGGCCCGAGGCGGCGACGATTGCTGCAGACGAAGACAAGGGGATTTATTTTGCGCACGCGCCGTCTACAAAAGAGATCCTGCCGCATCTGACGAAAATATGTAATCGCATTTTTCAGCGCAATGCATTGAAAGTCACGCAGAATAACCGAAATTATAAGATCGATTTCGGTGTGCCGATGCAGCAGCTGATCGTATTTGCGCAGGGACGGGATACAAAAATCGGTGAATATATCACTTCGGGCGATAAGCAGTTTGCGCAGAGCTCCAATGTTCATGTGACATATTCGAAGCAATCGGCGCTGCAGAATCCGGCTGGAACTGTGGTTGCCGACGATTTGAACGGTTATGTGGCAACATTTGACGGCGAATTTGATCCCGGATCCTATATTCTGGATGTATCGCAGGCCGAAAGCATTGATGTATATTATAAGCCGAATGTCGCGATTAATGCCTATTTGTATGATCTGGACGGCAATGAAGTCACCGAGCGTGCGGATATTGTGAATGGCAAATACAAACTGGAATTTGGGTTTGTGAATGCGACGACAAACGCACGCGTAACCGATACATCGCTGCTTGGCAATATAGAATATCAGGCGTCGCTGACGAATACGGCGACAGATGGATCGAAATCGACGGTGCAGGTATCGTCCGGCGATAGCATCAATCTGAAAGAAGGCATGGTTGATATCGATGTTACGGCGCGGTATCTGGATTACAACACCGTTCATACGAAGCTGAATTACGAAGTCTTTTTTAGAAATGAGCTCACGCTGAATATCGCCGACAAACCGGAATACAGTCTGACCAAAGATGGTTTGCAGAATACCGACAAGCCGCTGGTGGTATCGGTTAAGATGAAGGATGGCGGCGAGGAAGTCCCGCTCACGCCGGAACAGTGGGCGGCGATGCCGGTACCCAAAGTGACGACGACGGCGGATGTCGGCGAATTTACCGTAAAGAAATCCGATCAGCCCGGCGAGTTTTATATTTATCCATCGATGGGCGAAAAGTCACCGATGCAGGCGTATCATGGCGAGGTTCCACTGGTGGTGAACGGCAGATTTGATTTGGGTAAATCGTCGGCTGCGGGCAGAATCGAATCGTCTTATACGGTTCGCGATGATATCACCGATTTTGAGCGGTTTATGGACTGGCTGCAGCAGAACTGGAAAGTATTGCTCGGCTGGATGATTGGCCTGTTTGTATTGATTGGCTGGATTCCCGGCGTTAAAAAGTATTTCCCTGGCTCAATTAAATCGCGTCCGCTGGTGCGGGTCGTCGTCACAAACGGATTCCAGAAAAAGGATTCACAGACCAAGGGCAAATTCGAAAAAGCATTTGTACCGCGTTTTATGCCATATCTGGCGCAGACGGCGACTTACCAGATCGATCGCATCGGCTTTATCAAACTGGAATTGAAAGCATGCGGCGGCCGAAGCATTCTGGTAAAGAACAAGAACAAATTCCTGAAAAAGCCGGAATACGATTTTGGCGGGAAAGTGCTGGATAAGAGCAGACCGTTAAAGATTACAGACGGCACACAGATTAAATATACCAAAGAAAACACAGAGTATTCCTTCAAGCTGAATACGGATAAATAAGGAGAGACAGAACATGACAGCACCCACACTTCTGGTAGGTCTTGGCGGTACGGGATCAAAGATAGTCTGCCGCGTATCGGGGCTGGTAACCGAAGAACAGCGCAAGCGGATTGGATTCGCGGTATTTGATACGGATATCAATGAACTGCGCGATATCCGCGAGGCAAATCCGTTTATTCGCACGATTCAGACGTCGACGAAGATGTCGGTGGGCGAGTATTTGAATATCGACACGCATGCGCGGGATGAATGGTTTCCGGTGAATGCGATATTAAATAGCAAGACGCTGACCGAAGGTGCAGGACAGGTGCGCGCGATATCGCGTCTGGCGCTGGATACGGCGATTCGTGCAGGCAATATGGATGCACTGCATGCCGCGATCGAGGATCTGTACAAAGTAGAAGCAGACCATTCGGACCAGGCTTTGCGCGTGATCATCGTAAGCTCCCTGGCCGGTGGTACGGGATCTGGCCTGATATTGCCCGTTGCCTTGTATATCAAGAACTTTTTGGCGACACGGTTCCAGCAGAGCGCCAATATTATTCGTGGTTTCTTTATTTTGCCCGAAGTCTTTTTCGAGGTGATTCGCGGTCAATCGGAACGCAACAATCTTATGTGCAATGCCTATGCGACTTTGCGCGAGCTGGATGCGTTTATGATGAAGGGTGACGGCACATTGCCCGAGAAATATGCGCACACCGTTCGTCTGGAATTCCCGCGCGTGGGCTCGACACAGTTCGACGAATACAACGTCCGGCCTTATGATTTCTGCTTTTTGTTCGATGCGCAGAATACCGATGGCCGCAAGCTGAACGACTTTAACCAGTATCTGGATCATGCGGCAAACTGCATCTATTCGCAGTCGATTGGCCCGATGAACAAACGCAGCAATTCGAGCGAAGACAACACGATCCGCGAATTGTGCGTTGAGCGCGGCCGCAATCGGTATGCAGGTGCGGGCTGCTCGATGCTCATCTATCCGGTCGATGACGTGAAAGAATATGTCGCATTGAAATGGACGCTGGAAACCGTATCGGAGCAGTGGCTGAAGTTCGATCGCATGTACATCGACAAATGCCGCGAAAATGCCAAGATGCGCAGTCAGGGACTGCCGGTGCGCGATATCGATGCGGCACAGGATTATATTGCAACCGTCGAATCCCGTGCTTCCCAGAAAGATCCATTCGCCGTTTCTATCGTCGATCAGTGTGCCGTCTATGACGACGACGGTCTGAATCGCATCGCGATGCAGTGGGATCGCTATCTGAAGGAACTGACGGCTTATGTTCAGAATTATGGGATGAATCAGGCGAGTCTGGATGCGCAGCGCGAAATTGCGACGAATCATATCGATGATATCAGCGGCGGTTCGGATTCGTGGGGCGATTTGCAGAATGCATACTTTGAGGTTAAAAAATACTATAGTATGGCCTGCAAACTATGCGAAGCATCAGCGCCCAATCTGGCATATACAATTTTCAAAGCCCAAAGCGATAACGTCACCAAAGAAAAGCAGAATTATCAGCTTGAGACCTATCTGAGAAATACAGAAGGCGAATTTATACATCCCAATGCGGTACGCTATTTCCTGTACCAGTGCCGCGAGCAGTTAAAGGGTGCATACAATTCATACAAGAATCAGTATGATACTTTGGACAAGTATTTCAAGGAATTTGAAAAGAATAGTTTTGACGATCCGAATACCGAAGATGTCGTCGAAACGGTCGAACAGCTCACCGATCGCAGCGTGTCCCTAAAAGCCAAGCTGACCAAAAAGCTTACAGACGATCAGGTCGATCTGAAAGAGAGCTACGTCGTCTATCTGAATAAGGTCGATGAACTGAAATTTGTATTGCTGATGCGCGATGTATTAAAGGAAGGTCTTGAATATGTCCGCGTTTTGTGTGAATCGTTTGGCAATTTCTATCTTACTTTCGACAACAAGATTTCGCTGCTCAACCGTCGTCTGGGTGAGATTGCCAAGAAATACAACCAGACATCCGGCAAAACGACGCGTTATGTATGTGCGTCGTCGAAATGTATGAATGCGCTCGTCGAGCGGATTCCATATACGGGAAGCGCAATTACTATAGATGGCTGGCTTTCGGACGAAATCTATTCAAAGGTTCGTGCCTATGCATTGCTCGGCGACAACGATCGTCCTGATAACGGCCGCTATTTCAGCGATCTGTTCGACGAAGGCATCATTGGCTATTTCAAGCGCAAGCTGATGATGACATATGGCCCGCAGATCGATATGGATATCATCACGGCACTCGAACGCGAGGTCGAATTCGAGCAGGGAGAGCAGGATCCGTCGCGTCACGAACAATATGTGCGCCAGATAATCGAGAGCACGCGCAAGATGTCGACGCCGTTTATCGAGCGTCCGATTGGTGAGCAGCGCGAACCGATCACAGCATGTACATTCAGTCCCGATATTGAGCCGAACGATGATTCGCCGCGCGCCGGCCTGATCGCCAAAGAATTGCGCAACTATGGCGGTACACCCGATTCGGATATTGGCCGCAATATGATTATGTTCTATCAGTCGATTTATGGTCTGCGAGCGAATCGCCTTTCCAAATTTGCACCTGCGGTCGAAGGCATGCATGGCGAAGGCGCATACTATAAAGCGTACTATGAATTGGTTGGTCAGATCGTTCCAACACGAGGAAATTCGCCGGTGATTACGCCGCATGTCGATCGCAGCTGGCACCTCACTTCCTATATGCCCGATTTGGATGAACAGGATCAGAAGCGCATTGAAACCCGCATCTATCGTGCATTTGTGCTTGGTCTTTTGTATAAAAAGATTCGTCAGAAAAAGATATCAGAGTTCCGTTATTTATATAAACTGGAGCTCGATGGCTGTCTGCCCGAAGAATTTGTGATTTCCAACAAAACGCCCTGCGATTTGTTCTATGAAGTGCTGGATGCGCTGATGATCAATCCGGTCGTCGTCAACCGCATACTTTCCGAGGTCGAACGCGAGATGGCGCGGGAGCGCAATTCAAATGTATCTTTCGAACGCAGCCGCATGCTCGACAATCTGCGCAACTTCGGCGTCGTCGAATACGAAAAGAAGAATTCCGTTCGTTTCCGCATGGAACGCGGTGATGTCACGATATTTGATTTGCCCGCGCTGATTCGCGTTTCTGCGCCAGGTGAAGAATTCAGCATCGAAAGCGGCATCGATTTGATGAACGTGATACTGGACGAAGTATACAATTATATGAAATCGATGGAGAGTTCGGAACTGAACGATAAATATGCGGCATTTATCGTGTCGCAGTATCGCCGGTTTACGCGCAATCGCCTGAATTTCCGCGACGAATCGGGCAACCTGCCATACGATGAAAAGATTGCATTTATCGATGAACTCAAGCGCGTGCCCCGCGATCGCCTGCGCCAGATGGAGCAGGATGAGGCGCTCGACGAGCTGGTTTCTATCGATCGCGAGTTCGAAGAACGTCCCGATCTATACATCGATAACCGCGATGATATCGTCGATGAATCGCCCGAAATCAACGCAATTGCCAATGCGCAGTACCGCGATCAGCCCGCGCAGCCTCAGTCACAGACCGATTTGCAGTCGATCGTGAACGAGCTCGCCGGCGGCATCAGCCAGAAAGATTTGTCGCTCGACGATTTGAAATCCCTGCTGGGCCGCACGCTGACGTCGTTATCTGCAATGCATGCGGTGAAATCCGATAAATCTGATAATTGACAGGATGCGGGGGATGCCTCCCCCTGCGGCGCTATTGGCGCGGCGTATCGGGCGCAAGCCCGATAGCCAGCGCGCGAGCGCGTATTGAGGTAAGAGACGTGAAACGTCTCTTACCGAAATAGCGCCGCCCCAATACGCGCCTACCCCCTCTGCGGGGCCGCGGCCCCGCAACGCCCCGATCACCGGGGTTTAAATGCATAACCGAACGGTGGCTGAATTGTTTACGATCATCTTTATTAATGACAGAACATCGCGGTTTATCGAGGATTATCGGTTCCTGTTCAGGCCGTTTGAGCTGCGTGGAGAGCTTTCGTTTTGCAACTGGAACGAAGCAGGCGAGACCGCGGAAACCGCAGTGCCCGATTTGGCTGCGCACCTTGGCGGACGGCATGAATGGCGTGCGGTGATTCTGAATACCGATATTGCCGAACGCGACGACGCCCTGCTGCTGCCCGATAGTCAGAATCCGTTTGATTATTCGGTTGCGGACGCCGAATCCGGCCCGCATCTCACGCCGATTCCGCTGATTCGTCTGTCTCAGATTCTGGGCGGTTATAACGCCGATCCCAAATGTGAATTCGTCGACGGTTATGCGGTTTATTATCATCAAAAAGAAGTTCGCATCGCTAAATCGGATTTGTACCATATCTTTTCGGATGATGATGAATTCGAATCGTTCGATGCAAATACTTTTATAGAACAGGCCCGACAGCTGATTTCGGGAAGTGTGGAGTCTGTACAGGCGTTTTCTGCTGAATCTATCGTGGTTTATAGAAATCGATATGATCAGCTGTGCAAGGATTATCATTTGGGACAGCGTTGGGTTGATGAAACGGATGCTGAAGAAATGCGCGCTGTATATATGGAAAAAAAGACAGCGCCGGATGTGCTCGAAAAGTATCGGGAACTGAGCAGACACTTTGCCCTGAATGAGCCCAGACCCACAGAAATACTGATGGTTGCCCTGCGAGAAACAACATTAAAAGATGAGCGTCAGCGCATCGAAGAAGCCTGGCAGGCTCCGCTGACACGGTCAAATTCCACGTTCTGGGAGCGCCATCATTACCCGGTTTCGTGCCGCTTTTTGTGCTCAGATATCCGCCTGAATGATGTTTCGGCTTTTGAACGCGACAGATCCACGTTTTGCTATGCATTGCTCACGCTCGCTCTGAATCGCATTCCTGCTGCTGTATTGCAGGCATATTGGTTGTATCATCTGGATGTCGTGATCGATCGCAAAGCCATACAAACGATATTAAATATCCATCTGGATCGCCTGAATGCTGTGAAAACGGTTGTATCCGAAAGACTTGCCAAAGAGCCCGAAACGACATTCTATAAAAACGAAACGATTCTGGATGTTCAGCATGTGCCTGTCGTGATCGAAAAAGACGATGCCGATGAAATGTTTGACGATGTAGCAGAATCTGAAGGCGATGAGCGAAAGGGCGAGTCTGATGAATTGTCGCTTCGCGTGCAGAACAAGAAAAAACTGGCCAATGCCTATGGCCGTGATCCACGCAGAGCCATCGACCGGGCAGCCAGAAATGTACGAGAGCGCGCATCCCGGTTCACCGGCGGCAGTTATGAACTGGATGCCGTACAGCGTGAGAATCTCATCGAAAATATTGCCCGTCTGGAGTCGGAGATATTGATTACGCGCCCCCGCAATCGATATGACAAACAGAAAGTCGTTGAGACGGCATCAAAAGTTGCGCAGGATGTGAATCTAAAGACGAGTACGGCAATGGATGATTCTGCAAAACTCAAAGCATTTGTGGTCGCCGCAATCATCGTCGTGTTCGGGTTTTCTTCCTATTTGTGGTATTCGATGCAGGCAGACAGCAATGCGACGAAATTTGGTTCAGCGCTGCTCGTGCTGGCGGTTGTCATTGTCACGCTTTGCGGCGGTTTATTGGCCATCAAATGGAGCAATGCCAAGGAAAAAGAGACGATCGATGCTGTCACAGCGCCCCTCGAAGATTTGAAACGGGATGTGACCGAGACGCGATCCGAATTCGATCAGTATTTTACAAACATCTGCACGCTGATGAAAGCACATGCGATTCTGGATGGCGCCCGGGTTTGCGACGATGCCAGCGTCATCTCACGCCGGCAGCTGCTGATGCATTCAAAAGCCATAGAAGTCTCGGAACGCCGGAATCTGCGCTGGCTTGGAATCTATGAAATGCCCCGCGAAAACAGCGGTGTGCGGGCTGATACGGATGAATTCAGACAGGATCTTCAGCCCGAGGAAAATCCATTGTATTATCTGGAACCCTCTGCCGAAGGCAGCGAGATACCTTTGAATTCAACCGGAGATGAGGTGATGCAGCCCTATCCGTTTGTCGAACGGCTGATTGTCGAACGCGAAGAGGTCTTTGAAAAATCTGGTGAGGGGGCATCGCTATGAACGGTATGAAGATCTTATATTCATTCCTGCACAGCCTGCCATATCTGGTGATCTGCCTGCTGTGCCTGCGCATCAATCTTCCCAAACCCTATCGTTCGCGGCAGTTCATTATTCCGGTTTTTGCCGTATTATACAGTGCGGCATTGATGCTGAGCATGGTCGAGATCGAAAACGTATTGCGCGATTCGATTGAACAGCATGAGGGGATATTCAGTTCGATATCGGATGGGTTTGAAGATACGCTGCTTAACCGGCTGGTCTTTGTGATCAATGCCGTTCTGGCCTTGCTGTTTTTTGTTTTCAAAATCATTTTGCTGCCGCTGTGTTACCGCATTTGGAAAGCCGATGATGTGATGGAGAATACATCGAGCATCGTCTATGAGCGAAAGCGCGGCCTGATGCCCGAGAAATATCGAAAACAGGTCGAAAAGAACGAATCGGAAGATTCGGATGATAAAGACGGCAAAACGGATAAAGACGGCAAGACAGATAAAGACGGCAGTGCAGATAAAGAAAAAGCCGAAGACTGGTGGGTGCTGAAACCTGATTTCAGACAATACAAGCGATTGTTTTATGGTTTTTACTTTGCCTTTTTCATCGCGTCGGCCATTGTATTCTTAGTTTCGTGCGCATATCCGGAATGGGGCGTGTTCAAAGCGGTATTCTATCCGGTATTTGGCGTTCTGGTGCTGGGTGAAATTGCATTGTTTCTGGATGGCCCCGAAGAAGTTGAACCGCTGCCCGTTGTAGAAAAGAAGGTCGAGAAACAGCTCAATCCCAATTTTGAAGCGCTCCGGCGTGAGCTGGCGGATCTGTTTGGCAGCCGCGAACTGGCCGATGAACGCATGGAAGCCACAGAACTGTCGGAAGTTTCACCTTCGTCGCTGTTCGCTTTGTCGTCGTCGGAAGATATGGATGAAATGATCGTCGGCAAGCACTTCGAAACGTTGTTTTCGATCGGACACCATCTGGATATGAGCTATATACAGACGTCGCTGCTGCTGATGAAGGGAAAGAGTGCGCTGTTCTGCAATCCATTCTATCGCGATTTAACGGATTATATCATGCTGCCGATGGTGCGGCAGTTTATGAAATATCAGAAATGTCTGGTGATCGTAGGCCGCGAGTCGGCGGCAGAGGATGTCTGTAACTGGCTGCGCAGTGCGTTGGCTGAGTTTTCCGGGACCGACTGTCTTTGGAAAGTAGATCTGCTCACTCCCGGTCCAAGTGACGCCGATGTCGGTGTGCTCAAATTCAGCGATATCTATCATCGCGAAATCCAAAAGGATAACCGCGATTTCTTCCAGGCAACGGGATTTGTGTTCATTATTGAGCCTTCGCGCATTCTGGCAACCGGCCAGATGGGATTGAATCTGCTGGTCGGACAGTGCGAACGCGAAGGCAAAGAGATGATCTACAGTGCATGCGACCGCAACTGCGATGGTCTGGTCGATGCATTGTCCCATACATTGCGCACCAATATTACAAATGTGACCGCGACGCCCAAAAGTACAGCGGATAATATCTATATTTACTGGGCTGCAGACGGAGAAGATTGCCATCACAAGATTTTACCGGACATTTCCCGCTATCTGGGCATGGGAACCGAGATTAATACACTGGCGATTAAGCATCAGATCCATCCGGTGACGTGGATTAGCGGCGATATGTTCCCGGCGATCGATATGAAATGGGTTGACGGGCAGTATTTCGCACAGATTTGTAATGTCGCAGGCATACAGGCCGGGCAGTCGGAATTCGATAACGTCTTTGGCGTTGAACCGAATTTGTGGAGCTCGCATCCCGAGCCGGAATGCTGCTTTGTGATCGAAGACGAGTTCCGGAATCTGTTCGAAATGACGCGGGTATTTTCGACACGTGCGATAAAGGAAGGCTGTTTTAATGTGCTCTGCGAACACTATTTCCTGCGCGATTATATGGCCGATAATATCCATACACTGATATTTGATCCCAAGGCCATTCCGACGATCGTGCCGGATTTCGCCCGCACTGAGCGCAATATTGTGATGCGCCTGATTATGATGATGGATGCCTCCCCCGTGAGTGAACGCCGGATTGAGCACGAGCTCAAACTCGCCGGCATCGCGCCGCGTTCGGGAAAAGATGGTGTGCAGCGGCTGCTGTCGGAATTGTTTGCAAAACATTGTGGTGTCGAAAATGCATTGCTGCGCCCCGAATTGCGCAATGAACTGCAGGCAGACAACCCGCTTTCGAAGAAAATGACCGCATATTGGACGCTGCCTGCGGGCAGCCCCATAGACCAGTTCGCCCAAAAGCTGAAAGCGGCCTATTTTATTGCCGAAGACGAAACCGGTGCCCGGCATTATATCGGTTCCAGCTTGTATGGACATGTGTTTCAGGCCTATTTGCCAGGGCAATTCCTAACGTCCGAAGGCAAGTATTATCAGGTGCAGACGATGACGCCCGCGAGCGGCATTGTGGTGAGACGCGCAGCAGATCACATCCACGGACGCGAGTATTATCGCCAGATTCGCAGCATCCGGATGAAGCAGGTCGTGCAGGATACGGCCATGGGCAGCCACCGCGTGATTACCCAGATGGGCGAATCGGGGGAGCTGCTGAAAATCGAGGTTTGCCGATGCTACGCCGATTTCGAGGTCGAAACCCGCGGCTATCTCAGGCTGGATGAACCCGATAACCTGCGCCATGCCCGCGTCGTCGATGTGAGCGACATTCCAACCCGCGCCTATCACAACAAAAGTATATTGCGCGTCAAAATGCCCGGTATTCCTACATTTGCTCGCTATACCATCTGTCTGCTGCTGAACGAAATGTTCAAAACCATCTATCCGCAGGCATATCATTATATCGTTGCACTCACAGCAATAACCAGCGATATCCATCCCGGATATATGAAATATGCCATGTATGATGTGCATTACGATGATGATATATATATAAATCGCGATAAGGATGCAGCGCAGAACGATAATATATCTGCCGAAACGGACGAAGCACAAATCACAGAGCCGGAGCCGGAAATCGACGAGGCACACGCCTATATCGATTTTATCGAAGACAGCGAAATCGACCTGGGATTGATTGTATCGGTCGAACGCAATCTGGAGCGATTCCTTGGCATTATTTGCGAAGTGCTGATGTGGCATAAAGAAAAGATGGCGATTCCCCTCAAGCCCGAAAAGACCGAGCCCGAGACGCACGAGGTGATTTCCACGCCCAAAGCTCCCACCCCCGAACCCGAAGAAAAGAAGGGCATCTTTGCGCGCATCATCGCAGCCATCCGCCGGTTGTTCGGCCACAAAGAGGAAGCACCGGCACCGGTCGAACCCGATACATCAAACAATCCCGAGGAGAAAAAGAGCATTGATGAAAAGCGCTACGAAGCGCTTCGCAAACGCTTGCAGCGCGAGCGCGATCTCTGGTATCATGAAAAAGGTTTCCTGCACTACGGAAACAAGGATATCCCCGAATGCCTCGACATCGACACAACGATCAAATATCTCACATCACACGGATATGATCAGAACCCGATTCATGCCGTGCGCGTTTCGGCGAAACGACAATTTGGACGATAATACTATCATTCATTGTTTTTGATGCTCGGCTATGGCCATTCGGCCATACGCCTCGCTTTCGGCCTATCGGCGCCTGCGCCGATACGGCCTTCAAATAATTTGTAACTATATATGAGGACGACCAATGAAATTATCACATTTAATTGCAATACCTGTTGGTCTGATCGCAGCAGCCCTCACATTTTGTGTAAATGCATGTGACAGACAGAACGTCCAGAACACCAATCGTGAAGAAATTAAGGATACGACTGCGGATGCCCCAAAAGCTTCCGATGATGCAGCGCTTAAGGATGATAAAACAAATGAATCGCCTGATGCTCCTTCGAGCGCACAACAGCCGGATGCTAAAGATTCTGTCATCGACTCTGAAGATGCGATGACTATTCTTTTGAATCAGTTGAATCCGCCGGATGATGAGGTTCTGACCTGGTATGGTCCTTCAATTCAGGATGTAAAAGGAAGAACTCTGGATGATTATGGCATTCCAAAATTATCCGCGGAGCCACTTCCGAAAAACATTGGAGGAACACTTTACGGGCCGATAACCAAATTCAAATTTGTTGCGATATCTCAGCCCATGATTGTCTCTGATTCGATGGATTCAAATATCGTTCGAAAGGTTGTGGAACAGCATTTTGGCGAGATTCAAGCGTGCTATGAAAGTAGCAAAGCCAAGGGAGGAATGGGCAAAGTCACGGTTGTATGGCTGATTGACGACAAAGGTTCCGTCCCAAAAGCATTGATAAAAGAGACGACACTGAAGAATAAAACAGTCGAATCATGTATCATCGATGCCGTTAAGCAATGGCGTTTTCCGGCACCCAAAGATGGTGGAATGGTTCAGGTGGAGCTGCCATTCGATTTTGCTTGTGTAGGAGGATGTCCAGAATAAGCGTTATTTTGCTGGTACGCTAACGCCGTCGCTCCGCTTGCTATGAGCTCGCCCGCTATTGGCTGCGCCAATATGCGGGCTTTTTTCTTTCATTCTCTCCAACAATCTGTTGACTCGCCAATCAAGGCGAGCGATAGAATTGTTTGCTGAATAATAATGTTCAGTATAATGTGGAGGGATTATGAACGAATTCAATATGAACAGAATATGCAATGATGCCGACTATCGCCGTCTTAGCGACGCCGCCTGCAAGCAGCTTCTGGGTGACAAACTCATACTCGCCTGTATACTAAAAGGATGCGTGCCAGAATTTATGAATTGTCACGTCAACGATATCGAAACATAATATATCGAAGGTGAACCGGAAATCGGGACGGTTGGCGTCTATCCCGAAACGACCAATCCGCCAAAGGAGGTTACGGCTGGACGCGTTCACGGCATTCATGCTGAGGATGCGACGGATACTGAGGGAAAAGTCACATTTGACATTCGGTTTTATGCCCTTACACCAACGAAAGAACGCATCAAACTGATTATAAATGTTGAGTCACAGAATGAATTTTACCCTGGTTATCCCTTGATTAAACGCGCGATTTTCTATGCTTGTCGTCAGATTTCGGCGCAGTACGGGATAGAATTTGAGCATGCGCATTACGAAGATATCAAAAAGGTCTATTCGATCGGGGTTTGCTTTGATCCGCCGTTGTATCGGCACAATACGATTAATGCTTATCAAATCACCGAAAAGCATCTCGTAGGCGAGGTTTATGAGTCTGTGGCTGATTATGATCTGCTGAGTTCCATCATGATTTGCCTTGGAACGAAAGAAGATGAACGCTATACTGGTCTACTGAAGCTCCTGGATATATGGCTTTCCGGGAACTCGATCGATGAAAAGCGTGCGGCGCTCAAAGACATCTTCGATGCAGAGATGCCTGCACGACTGGTAATTTCCTATGTACTGACTGTATTAGGCCAAATGGCGCAGCGTATGCAATAGCTGCGCGAGCGAGCCGTAGAGACGTGTCGCGACACGTCTCCAGGCGAGCAACAAGATGATTAAATATATATTTTACGCGAATTTGAAGTTTGGTGAGGCGATTTGATTGCCGTTGCTGTCGATGATGAGACAGGCAATTTCGGGATGGCGGGCGGTGTAATCGAGGGCTTGCTGCGGCGTCATCACGAAGAGGGCAGTGGAGAGAATATCGGCCTGGGTTGCTGTGGGGGCCGTGACCGTGACCGAAACGCTGGTATTGGGCGATTTGCCGGTGCTGGCGTTGACGATGTGATGATACATGCGGTCGGGGCCGAAGAAGATTTCGTAGTTGCCCGAAGTCGAGACAGCGCCTTCGTTGAGCGCGATGAAGCCGGGGTAATTGTTCTGGTGCGAGGGATCCTGGATGGCGATGCGCCAGTTCTGGCCGTTGAGCGGTTTTCCGGCAGTGCGGATTTCGCCGCCGGCGTTGACCAGATAGTTGTGAATGCCGCTGTTTTGCAGCAACTGTGCGACGCGATCGGCGATAAAACCAGGTGCGACGCCGTCGAGCGTGATGCCCATGCCTTCGGGAATATACAGGCCATTGGGGGAAAGACGGAGTTTGTCGGCACCGATTTGCGTGACGATTTGGGCAATTTCGGCTTCGGTTGGCTTGCGGCCGGCGTCGGCGCAGGCTTTGAACAAATCAATGCACGGTTTGACGGTGATGTCGAATGCGCCAGTGGTGTCGCGGTGATAAGCGTCGCAGGTCTGCAGCATTGCGAACAGATCGTCGTCGATGTGATCGATGCGGCCGGTTTCGTTAAGCTCGCAGACCGGCGATTTGTGATCGTATCGCGTGAAGAGGTTTTCATAGCGAGCGATGTGATCGAAGGCGGCAGCGACGGCATCTTCGGTTTGCATTTTGCTTTTGCCGATGGCAGTGATGTCGACATGGGTGCCGATGGCAGGACGTGAGACTGAGACGCGGTACATGCCGTCGTGAAGCAGGACGGATTCAATGGTTTCGCGTTTGGCAATCGCGATGCCTGCGGCTGCGCCGAGACCTGCGAGTGCCGAGAGTTTAAGGAAGGAGCGTCTGTTTAGCTTATTCATTGGTATTTCCTTTTTGCCATTGGGTTGCGAATGATGATTCGTAATATTGCTGTGGTGACTTGATGGGGTCGCTACCATGTTTTGCGCTCGCTGTGGCGACCACACGGGGTCGCCACTACGCTCGCTTAATCGGTTAGTTAGGCTGTGGCTTTCTCTGATTCCGGGGCGGTTTCCTCATTTTTGGGGATTGGCTGTACATCGGCATCTTTGGCAGTTTCTGCCGATATCACAGCGTCTTTCGCAGCATCTGCTGGTTTCGTATCATCTTTCGCAGCTTCAGCCGGTTTTTCTGCTTGTTTTGGAGCATCTTTCGCAGCTTCAGCCGGTTTTTCTGCCGGTTTTGGGGCGTCTTTCGCAGCATCTGCCGGTTTTTCGGATTTTGCCGGTTTTTCGCTGGATTTATCGGCCTGATTTGCAGCGTTCTTCTTGATATTGGCGAAGATATCGAAAGAATCGTTTTGTTTGACGGCTGACAGAATCTTTCGCGGGCATTTCTGTACGCAAACCATGCCGCAATCGGGGTTTGCATTGCAGATGTGCGCGTCGATGTAAATCTTGTTGTCTTTGTTCGTAATGGCTTTTGCGGGACAGACCTTGACGCAAATGCCACATCCGATGCATCCGACCTCGCAGACATCCTTGACGTCTTTAAGCTTGTCTTTCGAAGAGCAGGGGACATAGACCCGGGCATCTGCAGGTTGAACTTCGATCACCTGCTTGGGGCAGGTGCGGGCGCAAGCACCGCAGCCAACGCATTTGAGCGCGTTGATATGCGGCATGCCATTGACGATTTCGATGGCCTGGAAATGACAGGCTTTGACGCAATCTCCCATGCCGATGCATGCATACTGGCATTTGGAGGGGCCGCCATAAGCGATATTGGCTGCAGCACATGAATCGAAGCCAATGTAATAATGCTTGTGTGAAACATGTCCATCCTGACGGCGGCAGCGCACACGAGCCACGGAATTCTCGACCTGTTTGAGCTGCTTGTGCGTGATTTCGGCGACTTTGGCACCGACTGCCTCTTTGCCCGGGAAACACAGATTCGGAGCGACATTGGGATCTTCAACGACTGCCTGCGCATAGCCTTCGCAACCGGCATATCCGCAGCCACCGCAATTGGCTTTGGGCAATGCTTCGAGCACTTCGTCGATCATCGGGTTGGTTTCGACCTTGAATCGATGTGCGGCCAAAGCCAGACCAATGCCAAAGAAAAGACCGATACAGCCGAGCAAAGCCAGGCCAGTGAGGGCGATTTGTACAAGTTCCATATCCATGATTTATACATCCCTCCTGGTTACTGAATGAGCGTAGGGCCCATCAATGCAATTATCATCTGGGCTTCGAGTAGAATGGCAATCGGGAACATACCTGCGCAAAAATACGACAACGGTAATCCCTGCATGGATAGAACTGCCAAAGCGGATTGCATAAATACTGCGTTCATGATCTATACATCCCTCCTAGAAAATCTGCAGTCCCGAGAATCCAAGGAATGCCAGCGCAAACTGACCGGCGGTCATGAATGCGATGGGGAGACCTTTGAAGGATTCGGGGATTGGGGCCAGTTCGATGCGTTCACGGACGTTGCTCATCAGGTAGAGTGCCAGCAGGAAGCCACATCCCGCACCCAGCGCCAGCATGATTGTTTCGGCCAGATTATAGTGATTGCTCGCCATATCAAGCGGCACCGCAATGATGATGCAGTTGGCGATGACCAGAACGAGGAAAACGCCGAACGATTTGAACAGAATCGGATTGACCTTGCGCAGAATCGTATCGACGGCCTGAACCGTGAGTGAAACAAGGCCGATAAAGACCACGACCTGCAAAAAGTCGAGGTGGAACGGCACCAGAATGAATTTGAAGAAGAGCCAGCTCAATATTGCCGAAACGAGCATGACGATGGTGAATACGATGCCCATACCAGTCGCTGTGGATTTGCGGCGCGAAGTGCCAAAGAATACGCACAGACCAAGGTATTTGGTAAAGACATAGTTGTTGATGAGCAGTGCAGAAATGAGGATAGAAATGAGATACCCCCAATAGGAGCGCTCCACCGTAAGTGAGACCGGCGCTTTTGAAATGCCTTCGATATTGACGATGTGCGGATGCGCCTGATTGAGCGGATCCTGGAACTTGAGCACAACGGTGTTCTTGATCTTTCCTGCATAAACCTGGGCAGGATGCATCTGAATATCGGGATCGTCCTGCTCAAAGACCGAAATATCCTGGGGCTGGATGTTGCCAATGGCGACCGAATCGTCGACTGTGAGCACGATTTCGTCGGCATTTTCAAACGATTGCTTGAGAACCGGACCGTCGGATTTGGCGGGCCAAAGCATGATCACAGCTACCGCTGCAAAGATGACAAATGCTGCCGCAACAACGATGAGTATATCCCTGAATTTTTTGTTCATCATGATTTGCGCTCCATTCTTGCACGATATCTGGCTTCGATCCAGTTAAAGAAAGCCATCATCAGGCCGACGACGAAGAAGCCGGCGCAGGGCAGAATAAAGAACATAAACGGCTTGAAACTGAAGATTTCGTAGC
>JAEEGL013296826.1_pt1 | contig 30081 bp, 26 predicted proteins | sample 9134231 | NCBI WGS metagenome assembly JAEEGL01 (sample SAMN16246548, study PRJNA631951) | gut metagenome | biome: gut microbiome; feature: rumen; material: fiber-attached | host: Bos | place: Iran: Karaj | collected 2018-10 | reverse complement strand
AGAGGTCGACCGAGGGGGCGGAGTGCGTGAGGCAGCCGAGCGAGATGGCGTCGACGCCTGTCTCGGCGACGGCACGGACGTTGGCGAGGGTGATGCCGCCGGAGGCCTCGAGCTTCGACTGGTGGGCGGTGATGCGGACAGCCTCGCGCATCGCACGGCAGTCCATGTTGTCGAGCATGATCCACTCGGGCCGGCCCGGCAGGGCGCTCCGAAGCTCGTCGAGGCTCTCCCCCTCGGTCTCCCCCATTACGCCGGGATGGCGGCGGCGGGCTTCAAGAACGGCAAGGTCGAGGCGGCCCGGATTGTGACCGGACCAGAGACGGCGGTGGTTGTCCTTCATGAGTACGCGGTCGAAGAGGCCGAAGCGGTGGTTCGTGCCGCCGCCGCAGCGGACGGCGTACTTCTCAAGGAAGCGAAGGCCCGGCGTTGTCTTGCGGGTGTCGAGGATGAGTGTGCCAAGATCCTCCACGGCGCGCGTGAAGGAGCGCGTCAGCGTCGCGATGCCGCACATGCGCTGCATGAAGTTAAGCGCCGTGCGCTCGCCGACGAGGATGGCGCGCGCGGGACCGCGGAAGCGGAGGATCGCCCCGCCCTTCGCGACGTCCGCGCCGTCGGGGACGGCGGTTTCGCAGACGATTTCGGGAGAGACGGCCTCGAGAACGGCGGCCGCAACCGGGCCGCCGGCAACGCGGCAGTCGGCGCGCGAGAGGATTTCGCCCGTTGCGACGGCGTCGGAATCGACGAGCGAATCGGTCGTCACATCGCCCGCGCCAACATCCTCGGCGAGGGCGATGTCAATGGCCGCGGAGAGACGCGGATCGGCTTTTATGTCTGGCAGCTCCATGGTCGGCTCCCTAGCTTTCCGGCTTGCGGACGACTTCGTCGATGACGTGCTTGAACTGCTCGACATCCTCGAAGCGCTGGTAGACGGAGGCGAAGCGGACGTAGGCGACCTGGTCCAGCTTGAGCAGGGCGCGCATCACGAGTTCGCCGATCTCCGCCGAGGAGATGTCGGTGCTGTCGCGGCGCTGAAGAGTCTCGACGACCGAGTCGACGATCTTGTCGATCTGCTCGTATGTGACGGAACGCTTGAGGCAGGCGCGGGTAATGCCGCTCAGAAGCTTCTGGCGGCTGAAGTCCTCGCGGCGGCCGTCGCGCTTGATGACGGACAGTTCGTCCTTGAGAATCTCCTCGAAGGTCGTGAACCGATAGGAGCACGACAGACACTCGCGTCGACGGCGTATGGCCTTGCCATCGTGTGCGGCGCGACTGTCAAGAACCTTGTCGTCCAAGTTTCCGCATTTGGGGCAACGCATTGCTACTCTCCTTTTGCCGGCTGGAAGCTATTTCCCAATGAGTTCTTCGAATCCCGCGCCGGTTCCGACCATCTGGACACCGGCGAGAACGCCGTCGGAGCGGACGACCTTAAGCTTGATGACGCCCGGGGTCTTCCGATTGTCGAGGCGCCTGATCCGGGCGCTTACGCAGCTTTCCGCTGTCTGGCCCCAGGAGTGAAGCTCCAGGCCAAGCCCCTTGAAGAGCAGCGGGATTTCATCGGGCGGACAGGTCTTGAACTGGCCGGACGCCGTGGAAACCACGGCGTTGTAGCCGGCGACGCGCCCCTGTACAATCGCGCCGAGAGCCGAATTGCGCGTCTGCAGGCCGTACTGGATGCAGTCGCCGGCCGCATAGATCTGGGGGCAGGTGGTCTGCAGGGTCTCGTCGACGTAGATGCCGCGGTCGCATGTAAGGCCGGCCGCCTGTGCAAGGGCCGTGTTTGGGCGCGAGCCGACGGCGAGGAGGACGATGTCGACATCGAGCGTCCTGGAATGGCCCGCGAGGCGAAGGCAGACCTTCGAGCCGGACTGGGAGGCGGACTCCAGCGCAGTGTCCAGATGTATCTTGACGCCGCATCCCTCCAGTGTGGAGCGGATGACGTCCGAGGCGGCCTGGTCGAACTGGAGGGGCATGAGGCGGGATTGCTTTTCGACGAGGTGCACTTTCAGGCCGGCCTTGCGCGCGCGGAGGGCCGACTCCACGCCTAGAATGCCGCCGCCGAGGATGGCGATGGAGCGGACGCGCTTGATCTGGCTGTTCAGGCGCTTGGCGTCGTCCGCCGACCAAAGGGTGTAGACGGCGGGCGAGGCGATGAGCCCGGGGATTACGGGCTTGAGCGCACCGGCGCCGTTTGCGAAGACGAGCGCATCGGCCATTTCATCGCCGTCCGGGGTCTTTATCAGCAGCATGTCGCCGACTTCCACGCTCGTGACGGGCGTGTCAAGGCGAAGCGCTATGCCGCTCTTCGCGTACCATTCCTCGGGGTGCATGGCGATCTTGGAGACATCGCCGCTGCCAAACGCTATTTCAGGCAGGCGCGGACGCATGTACGGAAGGAAGCTCTCCCGCGAAAAGACAGTAACCGTCGTGGCACCCGCCTTCCGAGCGGCCGCCGCAGCCTCGATGCCGGCCAGACCGGCTCCAATTATCGCAACCTTCATAAAGGGCAAGATCTCCTGATCACATGGGGAGTGCGTAGTTTATCAAATCAGCAGGCATTTGAAAACCCCCTGCGTTTTTCGATTTCTGCGGGAAGAATGCAGGATTCGACGAGACGAAATCCAAGAAGGGAGGAAAAAGCACGGAAAAGAGACGCGAAATGAGGCGGGGATGAAGCATGGCCGCGGCTTCAGGCGAACGCGGAAACGGGCTTTGCCCGGCACGGAAAGGCACCGCAGACCTGTGGTCTGCCTGAAGTCAAGGCGCCTCCGCTTCTCCTCAGGCGAATTTCCGTGAGTCTTCCGCGTTCCGCGATGCGGGATTCCGTATTCAGCGAGGCCTGGGTACCCGAAGGGATGGCGCGGCAGCGCCATCCTTGCGGGGGGGGTGACGGCCCCTGGCGTTTTCATTTTCCAGAATCCCGCTTCAGCCGCGATGCCGCATTCCGCGCATCAAGGAACGCCTGGCCGTCAGTCAGTGAGTCGTCCCAGACACGTTTGCCGCGAAAAGGTTTTCGTCATTGCGCGTTCCCGCCCCGGCGGGGGCCTCCTCCGCCAGCAGGCCGCGGGCCCAGCATGCGGCCCATGCCGGGGACAAGCGAAGTGTTTTCATAGATTTCCTGGATGTATTCCGCAAAAACGGCGCCCTCCTCGCCATAGGCGCGCCCCGTCTCCTCAAGCAGGTAGCGGCGTTCCTGCTCCATCAGGGGGCCGATGTCGCGCATTGCCGCAAAGGCCTGCTGGCGCTCCTCGTCCGTAAGCGGATTCTCCGCGTCGGGCCGCAGGCGCTCCATGAGGGACGTGCCCATCTTGAGCGTGGCGATCAGTCGCTCGTGGGCCGCCTTCTGCTCGGCGGACATCCGTGAGGTGTCGACGGAGGCCAGATAGTCCTCCCGTTCCTGGCCGGCCGCGCGCATGCGCGCCTGGAAATCCTCCCGACGCTTCTGCATCTCGGCATAGCGCTCGGGGTTCTCCTGCTTCATGCGCTCCATGCGTTCGCGGAACGACTCGCGCCGCGGTCGCTCGGCGCGCGTCTCGGAAACGGCTTCCGCGGCGGGCGGCGACACTTCCGCCGGCTGCGCGGCAAGTTCCGCCAGACGCTCCTCACGCGCGCCAAGCAGCTTTTCGAGCTCGCGGATACGCGCCCGAAGAGCCTCGGCATCGACCCGCGAGACAAGGGATGTGACGACAGGCGGAGGCGCCGCAACGACCGCCGTCGCAGGGATCTCCACGGGCTTGTCGAGTGCGCCATGGACGGCAAAGCCAATCACCGCGCCCGCGAAGAGGGGCAGCGCCATGGCAAGGACAAGGGCATGGGGGGCCAAACGAACGCTAGCTGACATTGAAACCGGCCTTTCTCAAGGACTCTACCGTTAAACCGCCCGTCTTCACATTCATGCAGCGGGCAACATACTTGCCGATGACATCGGATTCCAGATTGACCGAATCGCCCTTCCGCCGCTCCCGGAGACTCGTCTCGCGCCAGGTGTGCGGAATGATGTTGACCGATAGGGAATCGTCCGTGAGTCCGGCAATGGTCAGGCTCACGCCATCAAGGGCAAGCGACCCCTTCATAACGCAAGAGCGGGAAAAATATTGTGAGCAGGCGATGGTAAGCTCGAAATCCCTCCCCGCATTGCGCACGGAGACCAGTTCGCCCGTCTCGTCGACATGGCCGGAAACGATGTGTCCGCCAAGACGGTCGCCAAGTCGGAGTGCACGCTCGAGATTGACGCGCGCGCCGATGCCGAGGCGGCCGAGTGCCGAGCGGCGCAGGGTCTCGTCAAGAAGGTCGGCCGAAAAACCTTCCGCCCCGATCGCGGCCACCGTCAGGCAAACCCCCTGGACGGCCATGCTCTCGCCGAGGACGACGGGATCGTCCGCCCAGGGTGCGCAGGCGACCTCAAGGCGCCAGCCACCCGCATGGCGGAAGAGCTTTCGGATTGTCCCTGTCTTTTCAACCAGCCCGGTAAACATGTCGCAGTCCTTTTTCTTCAGAAAAAGATACTCTGTCGCCACCGAGGTGTCAAGCTTCGTCGTTGCCGGCCGCGCAGGGCAGCGCCACGGCGATGGCCGTGCCCGCTCCGGGTTCCGAGTGAATGGAGACCGTGCCGCCGTAAAGGGTCGCAATGGCCTTCACGAGAGCCAGGCCCAGGCCGTTTCCGGGGATGTTGCGGCTGCGGTCGGAACGATAGAAGCGATCGAAGACGTGGGGAAGCTCCTGCGCGGCAATGCCGCAGCCGCTGTCCGTGACGCGCAGGGAACAGGCCGCGCCGTCCGTCGCGACGGCGACCGCCACGCGCCCTTGGGGGGGCGTGAATTTCAAGGCGTTGTCGATGAGATTGGCAAAGAGTCGCTGCACATGGACGCGCTGCGCGCAAACGACGGCCGACCTCTCGGGAAGGGCCAGAGACATCTGGATGTGCCGATCCTCCGCCAAGGTGGAGAAGAGATCGACGACTTCGGCCGCGACGGTCTCCAGGCAGACCGGCTCGACGCGGGCGTCCCGATGGCCGGATTCGACCCGGGCGATTTCAAGCATGGCGTTGATCATCGCGAGCATGGAGGCGCATTCCTCGGCCACATCCTCGGCCAGGCCCGCGCTGTCACCCGACGAGAAGGCCATTTCCGCCCTGCCCCGCAGTCGTGTCAAGGGGGTTTTCAAATCATGCGCGATGTTGTCCGAAATGGTTCGGAGCTCGTCGACGACGGCCTCCGTCTCACCCACCATGGCGTTGAAGGAGTCGGCGAGGGCATCGACCTCCTGGCCGCCGTTCAGCTTTGGCAGGCGGACGGAATAGTCGACCGACCGTACTTTTTCGGCAGCCGCAATCACTTTGTTGAGCTGTCGCATGACAAGTGCGCCCAGCATCCAGCTGAGTGCGCCACCGGACAGAAGAGTGAACCCGAGGCAGAGGATTCCGGTGAGGGCGATGGCGCGCATCGACAGGCCGTCGTACTGATGGGCGAAGACGAACAGATTGCCGTCGAAAGTGGGCCATTTGCCAACCCGCCAGTAGCCCGTGCCGACATTCACGTTGGCGTGCGAGCCGGATTGGAGGGCGAGACCCGCGGCGATCACCTGGGAAAGGAGATCCGTCGACACGGGCGAAGCGGCGAGCACCGTCCGTCCGTCAGGGGACAGGAGGATGTTGATGGAATCCCGGACGCCGACCTCATGGCTTTCATCGCTGAACTCATACGCCATGTGGGCGACCCGGTCGGCGGGGGTGATGCGGCGCGGCTGCTGGTCGAACTCCGGGGCGCGCAGGTCGAAGACGAAGACGTCCCGCCCCCCTTCACCCGCGATCCAGTAGCGCGAGGATGGCGCATCGTGGAAGAAGCAGTGGAGGCGGATGCCGGGATGGGCCGCCCGTATGCGGTTGCGGATCGCGGCGGGAACATCCCGTTCGCGAATGGCGTGCGAAGGCCCCGCATATTCCTCGCCGATCAGGTATTCCGCCGCATACTCCGCCTGCTGATATTTGAGATTCGCGTCCGCATTGCGAATCTGCGTGGCGGCGTAGTAGCCGTAAAGCGAGGCGAAGCAGATTGACAGCAGGACGGCGAAAAGGAGGAGGTGGGCGGCCGCGATGCGGAAGCGGAGCGTTCCGACGGCCGCGATTCTATTCAAGGACATAGCCGAAACCCCTTACCGTCCGGATCAAGGGCCTCGCAAACGGCTTGTCGACCTTCTCGCGCAAGTGGCACATTCGGGATTCGACGATGTTCGTGCCCGTGTCGAAATCGTACTCCCAGACATGCTGCATGATCGTGGTCTTCGAGACGACACGCCCCCGGTTGCGGAGAAGATACTCGAGCAGCTGGTATTCGAGCGGCTGGAGATCGAGGCGGCTCCCGGCGCGGGAGACTTTCCGTGAACGGGTGTCGAGCACGAGGTCTTCGACCTTGAGCAGGGTCTCCTCGGCCACTGGCGAGGCGCGGCGGAGCACAGCGCGCACGCGCGCAAGCAGCTCGGCCACGGAGAAGGGCTTTGCGAGATAGTCGTCGCCCCCCGCCTCAAGGCCGGCAACCTTGTTCTCGACGGAACCGAGAGCGCTTAGAACAATCACGGGGAAGGTCCGTCCCGATTTTCGAATGGCGCGGATGAGGGAAAGTCCGTCGAGTTTCGGGAGCATGATGTCGACGACGGCCACGTCGAAATCGCCGACGCGCAGGCGGGCAAGCGCCTCTTCGCCATCACGGGCGGAAACGGTGGCGAAACCATCTTCGCGGAAGGCCTTCCCGATGAACTCCGCGGTTTTCACATCGTCTTCGACAATCAGGATGTTCATGCAACCATTGTCCCCGAAAATGCGCCCAGCTGTCAAGGTGCCCCAGGGCGAAGATTGCGAAATGGTAATCCAGCGGCTAGGAATCGGCAATCGGAATGCGCGAAAATATTTATAAAGAAAAGTCACCGAGATGAACATGGCCGAAGATCTGCCCGCAATATCCGTCGTGCTTCCCGTCTACAACGAGCAGGACTGCCTTGACGCAGTCCTGCCGGAACTCGTCGCCGCCTGCGCCATGTTCCCGGAATATGAGATCATCGCCGTGAACGACGGATCGACCGACCGTTCGGGCGACATCCTGCGCGCCTACGCCAGGCAGAATGTCCGCATCCGCGTTGTGGACCTCACGCCCAACTCGGGGCAGAGCGCCGCGCTTTGGGCGGGCTTTCAGGCGGTACGCCACCCCGTCACGGCGACACTGGACGCCGACGGCCAGAACGACCCGCGCGACATCGCGGCCTGCGTGCGCCACATGCTGCGCGAAGGTGCCGACGTCTGCTGCGGCATCCGCGTCGACCGGCACGACACTTGGTCGAAGCGCATCGGCAGCCGTCTCGCGAACCGGATGCGGCGCCGCATTCTGGGAGACGGCATCCTCGACACCGGCTGCCCGCTCAAAATCTATCGGACCCCTTATGTCAAGCACCTCCAGTATTGGAACGGCATGCACCGCTTTCTCCCCGCCCTTTGCCAGACGCTCGGCGCCAAACTGACGCAATTGTCCGTGACGCACCGCTACCGCGTCGCCGGGACGAGCAAGTACACGAATCTCGGCCGGCTCAAGGTCACCCTGCGCGATCTGGCCGGTGTCGCCTGGCTGAAGGCGCGTTCGCGGCGCTTCAAATGGCTGGAGGAGAAAGCCGCCCATGTCTAGGACCCGCTCCCTTTTCCTGGTCTGCGCCGCCAGCCTCCTCTTCGTGCTGGCGGTCTGGGGGCCCCAGTACGCCCGTCGCGGACATTGGGGGCCGGACGAAGCCCGGTTCGTCTACATCGCCCGGGAAATGTCCGCCGCGCACTCCCCGCTCATCCCGCTGCGAAACGGCGAAATCTACGCCCACAAGCCGCCGCTCATGATGTGGCTCGTCCAAGCGGGCGAGGCGCTTTTCGGCTCGCCCTTCGGCTCACGGCTCCCCACCCTGCTCGGCGCCTTCCTCTCCATCCTCGCGCTCCATTCCATCGGCATCCGCCTGACGAACCGCCGAACCGCCATCTTCGCCATCCTGCTGACCGCCAGCTCCATCCAGTTCTGGACAGTTCTCGGACGCGGACAGATCGACGCCCTTCTGACAGGCCTCGTCCTCTCCTCGGCAGCCCTCTTCCTCTCCTGCGGCGGACCGGTGCCGACAGCACGGATTCTCCCCGCCTTTCTTTGCGCGGGGCTGGGCGTCTTGGCCAAGGGCCCGGTCGGGCTTGTCCTGCCCATCCTGATCGTGGCCGCCGTCCGCATCCCGGACAAGGACGTGCGCCTGCCGGAACTTTCGCCCCGCCAATGGATGGCGGGGTGCGTCGCGGCAATGCTCCTCCCTGCCCTCTGGCTCGCCGCCGCAGCCTGGGCTGGCGCTCCGAAAAGCTATTTCCGCGAGATTGTCTTTTTGCAAAATGTGTCACGCGCCGCAGGCGGCTACGGCCACATCCAGCCCTTTTGGTATTTTCTGGGCGAGTTCCCGCTTGGATTCCTGCCCTGGACAATCCTTCTCCCCTTCTCCATCCCCATCCTCTGGAAAAGGAACCGCGTCCTCCTTTTCCAATGCTCCCTGTGGATTCTCCTTGTCCTCCTCTTCTTTACGCTGCCAAGCTCAAAGCGCGCCGTCTACATCCTGTCGGCCTATCCTGCGGCCGGCCTCCTCGTTGCCGCAGCGGCCGACGAGATCCAGTCGTCGCCCGGCTTCCGGTACGCCGCCCGCAGCCTGGTCGTTCTGATCCCCTTTCTTCTCCTGGCGGCAGGGGCCGGGCTCCTGAAATCCGGCCCTGCCGTCCGAATTCTCCCGGCCTACCTCCGGTCGGCGCCCATCGCGGACGGACTCGCCATCGCCTGCTTTGCGGCGGCCGTTCTCTCCGGCCTCTGCATAAAGTTCCTCGCCGGCACCTTCGCTGACCGCCACGCCTTCATCCTTCCGGTCCTTTCCGTCACGGCCGTCCTCGTCTGCATGGGAGGAATCGCCCTGCCCGCCATCGGGCCGAGCAAGGAACCGCGCGCGCTCATTCCCCTCGTCGAGAAGTCCATCGCGCCAACGGGACGGCTCCTCCTCTACCAGATGGACGGCGAACTGCTCTCCCTCCACGCCAACCGGCGCGGCCGCCGCGCCGACAACGACGCGGAAATGCTCCGCGCCATGGCCGACGAAGGGGAAGGCCTCGCCCTCTTCTACCAGGATGCAGGCCGAGATGCCGAAACACGTTTTGCCCCCCTTGTCCGCGAAACGGGCTCTTTCAAGATCGGCAAACGAAGCTACGGCTGGGCACGTTTCGCCCGCTAGCGTCCCGTGCGATTAGTCTTGAGCAATATGCGAAGCCAGCCGTTGAGAGACGAGGAGGAAGCCTTGAGCGTTGTGGACCAACGTGATAGGCTGACGACGAAGGATGTCGGTGGCTGGCAAGGCATAGTGCCAAGGATTTGATGCACGGAACACGAGGAGGACCACATGGAAGAAGCCCTTGAAATTGCAGCGGTCTTTGCGGCCATGACCGTACTGAGCGCCCTCGGCGCGCCCCGCCTCTGGCTCTGCGGCATCGCCGGCCTCCTTCTCCACCCCGTCGCCGCCTTCGTGGTCTCTGTCGCCTCGGCACTGCTCGGCAACTATGCCCTGTTCACCGTCTGCCGCGGACATCTGGCACAGCGCCTCGTCGACTGGATCGCCAACCGCCGCACAGCCTCAAAGATCCGGATCCCGTCCCTCAAGGTCGGAATTTCGGGCGTCGTGCTGATGCGCCAGATGCCAGGTCCCTGTGCGCTCACAACCGTTTTCCTCGCACGAACCAACGTCCTTCCGCGCGACTTCCTCATCGGCTCCTTCCTCGGCTTCCTTCCGGCAACCCTTCTGACAATCCTTCTCGCCGGCACCGCCGCCACGCACCTTCCCCCGAACACCGTCGCCTGGACAACGGCGGGCGTCGCGCTTGCCGCCGCCGCCGTGTGGCTGCTCACGAACCGACCGGCGAGACCGGAAACGCGTTAAGCGCCTTGCGCCGTTCGCGCCAGTCGGGCAGCCGCCCGTCCATCAGCGCCTTGAAGTCCGGCCCGTGATTGGCCACGCGAAGGTGCGTGAGCTCGTGGACGACGACGTACTCGATGCACGCGGGCGGCACCTGGGCGAGCTGGAGTCCGAAGCGAAGGGTTCGCCGCGTCTTCGTGCAGCTCCCCCACTCCGTCGACATGTTGCGAAGAGTCCATTTCACCGGCCCCTCGCCAAGGCGGACAAGCCACGCGTCCAGCAACGCCCCCAGCCTCTCCCGCAGGCGTGCGGCTCGAAAGGATTCCACCAGTCGGGCGCGACGTTCGGGAGATGTCTCCCCCGCCTGGTAGATGCGCACGGCACCGTCCCGAAGTTCGACGATGTTCCCGCCGTAGGGGACGTCCACAATCTCCAGGCGGCAGGGGGCGCCGAACAGCAGAACCGTGTCGCCGTTGCGGTAGCGGAGGGGCTCGGGCGAAGGCCGCTCCCGCGCCTTCGCGCGGGCCTCCTCCACCCAGTCCCACTTGGAAACGAGGAAGTCGACCGCCTCCTTCGCGGCGACATGCCACGGGACGGAAAGGCAGACGCTGCCATCGCGTGCAACGCGGAGGCGGATGTAGCGGATCCGCTTGCGCGCGACTTCAACGGAAAGACCCCGCACTTCGATGGTCGAGCGTGTCATTCGATCCCGTCCGGGCGCCGGCGGCGCCTCATGCAGGGCAGTCGCATCGTTCTGCCCCAATGCGCAATCGTCAGGGCGCACTGTTGATCGTTCCGCATTTCAGGCGAGGCGTCGGAATCTCAGGCGGCGAGGTCTTTGTCGACCATCGCGCAGACGCACGAATCGGACCAGACGTTTTCGGCGGTCTCAATCATGTCGATCACGGCGTAGACGGGGAGAATGACGCCCAGGATGCCGATTGGCATCCCCTGCCCCGCCATGAGCGAAAGCGTCAGGAAATAGCAGCCCATCGGAACGCCCGCGTTGCCGATTGCGGAAACGCAGGCGACGAGCACCCAGAGGAGCATTGAGGGGAGCGTGAGCACGACGCCGCCGTTCTGCAGGACGAAAAGCGAGGTGACCAGGATGAAGGCCGCGCATCCATTCATGTTGATCGTGCAGCAGATCGGGCAGACGAATCTGGCGACCTCGGGCTTCGCGCCGAGACTGCCTTCGGCGGAGGAGACCGTTACCGGAAGCGTTGCGGCCGAACTCTTGGTGAAAAGCGCCATCAGCACGGCGGGCGACATAGCCCGCAGGACACGGAGCGGGTTGATCCGGCGCGCCAGCAGAAAGAGCGGCAGAACGACGAAAAACTGGATCAGATTGCCGCAGACGACGACCGCCAGGTACTTGCCGAGCGAGCCGACATCGAGGCCGGCCTTGACCTGCGCCGCGAGCTGGGCGGAGAAGGCGACGATGCCGAGCGGGAGAATTTTGACGAGCCCCTTGATGATGGTGAAGAGAAGTTCCTGCAGGCCAAGGAGAGCCTTGACGAGCACGGGCTTGTTCTCGGACTCGGGCAGGGCGGCGACGCCGAATCCCACGGCAGCCGCAACGAGCAGGACGCTCAGGACATTGCCGGAGAGGAAGGGTTGGACCATGTTGTTCGGAATCACGTTCAGGACGTGTTCGTAGAAGGTCTCGGGGGCATAGGCGTGCGTTGCGGACGCGCTCTGCGCGATGATTTCGGCCGGCAGGTTGCCCGGAGACACGAGCAGATAGAGACCGAGGCCGACGAGGGCGGCGGCCAGCGTCGTGAGAAGCGTGTAGGCGATGGTGTGGAGGAAGAGCCTGCCCGTGCTCTTCCTGGCTCCAAGCGAGGCCAGCGTCGTCATGACGGCAAGGGCGATCGTCGGAACCGCGATGAATTGGAAAAGGCGCGTGTAGGCCGTCGCGAGAAAATTGAAAAAGGCTCCGAGGCGTGCGCCGCCGAGCGGCCCGAGCACCGCGCCCAGCACAAGGGCCGCCATCCAGGCAAGGGGTTGCCTTAACTTCGTCTTTCGCATGGTTGGTCTCCAGTTTTCGGAAAAGTCAATACGAAAATTATACCATTTCGGTCGCTCGCGAACCGGACATCCGGCAAGACGGCCTTCAAAACGGCGCGTGTCCCGTCCGATAAATTCCGACCTCGTTGCGCAGGGCTGCATTCGCCCGGCGGAGACGAGTCGCGAAGCGCACTTTTCCGCGTTGAACGACGCGGACGAAGCATGGCGGAATCAGGACAGGCGAAAAGGGCGGCGTCTTGCGGACGCGACGCTAGTGTGGTGGAACCTAAATAAGTAGTCCAAGGCGAAGCCACGGACGCATCAGGCGAGGCGCCGGCGCGAAGGCGTAATCCTTACGTCAAGCGCCGGCAACGATGCATCATGCGCCCGTGGCCCGCATGGGAAAGGTATTTAGGTTCCGCCACACTAGGCGCCGTGGTGTTCGGGGAGGGGCGGAGGAGGCGTGGCGACACCCGCGGCGATGCGCTGGCGCACGGCTTCGAAGAGAAGAATCGTCGTCGCGGCCGAGACATTGAGGGAGTCGGCCATGCCGAGCATGGGTATGCGGACGCGCAGGCCGGCCTCGTTCATCCAGGTGTCGGTAAGGCCGAACTGCTCGTTGCCGACGACGAGGGCGATGCTTCCGGTAAGATCCGCTTCGAAATGAAGGGCTTCGGCATGGGGTGTGGCGGCAAGTATCTGGAAGCCCCTTTCGCGCAGAAAGCCAAGGCATTCCGACGATGAACATTCGACAATCGGCATGGAAAAGATGACGCCCGTCGATGCGCGCACGACATTCGGGTTGTAGACGTCCGTGCACTTGTCGCATACGATGACGGCCGAGGCGCCGGCGGCGTCGGCCGAACGGAGGATTGTTCCAAGATTGCCCGGTTTCTCGATGGTCTCCGCCACGATGAGGAGGGCATTTTCGGGAAGGCGGAGGTCGCGCAGCGTGCATCGGGGCTGCGGTCCGACTGCGAGAAGACCCTCGGGCCGTTCGCGGTAGGCGATCTTGAGAAAGACGGGCGCCGTGCAGGAGAGGATCTCCGCGCCGCGGGCACGGGCGCGCGCAATGAGCGTCGGCTCGTTCGTCCCCTTGAGAAACAGATCTTCGCAATAGAAGAGGCGGACGGGGGCGTAGCCGTGGTCGAGGGCGCGCTTGATCTCGCGGTAGCCTTCCGCGATCATGAGTCCGTCCTCGTCCCGGTGCGAACGCTGGCGCAGCCTGACCACGGCCTTCACCTTCGGGTTGGCCAGGCTTGTGATTTCCAGGTCGGGCGCGGTCATCGGCGGGGCCTATTCGTCCATCGGGGGCAGCGGTGCCGTGGAATCGGCCGAACCGTCGGCCTTCTTCCTTATGACCTCGATGCGCCGCTCGACTTCGTTGAGACGGTCCGTGCAGCTCTTGACAAGCGCCTGGCCCTTCTCAAAGGCCGCAACCATCTCCTCCAAGCCCATTTCGCCGGACTCCATGGCCCCGACAAGGCCCTCGAGTTCATCCAGGGCCGCTTCAAAGGACTGTTTTTTCGTTTCCATCGCGTGACTCCAAAAGATTGCGAAACCATTGTAGCGGAAAATGACGCCCTTCCGCAAATCATGATAAAATACTTCGCAATTTGGAGCTTTCGATGAGCCGACTTCTTTCCCGTCACATCTTTACATCCGAATCCGTTTCCGAAGGCCACCCCGACAAGGTTGCCGACCAGATTTCGGACGCCATCCTCGATGCCTGCCTCGCCCGCGACATGAACGCCCATGTCGCCTGCGAAACGGCCGTAGGCCCCGACCTCGTCCTCAACCTGGGTGAAATCACCTGCCGCGGCTGGGAAGCCATTCGGCCCGAGGCCATCGCCCGCGACGTCGTCCACGGCATCGGCTACGACCGCCCCGACGAGTCCTTCAGCTTCGACACCTTCCGGTACATCAACGCCCTCCATGGCCAGTCGCCCGACATCAACCAGGGCGTTGACCGCGGATCGCCCGAAGAACAGGGCGCCGGAGACCAGGGCCTCATGTTTGGCTATGCCACGCGCGAAACACCCGAAATGATGCCTGCGACCCTTGTCTTCTCCCATCGGCTCGTCAGACGCTGCGCCCGACTTCGCAAGTCGGGCCAGATCCCCTATCTCCGGCCCGACGCCAAGGCCCAGGTCAGCATCCTTCACGAAAATGGCCACCCGGCAGCCATCACGACCGTCGTCCTCTCCCACCAGACGACCGACGTAGACATCGCACGGGTCCGCCGCGACCTGGAGGAAGTCGCGCGCACCGAGCTCGGCGCCACCGGCCTCATCACCCCCGAGACACGCTTCCTGATCAATCCCACGGGCAAGTTCGTCATTGGCGGGCCAAACGGCGACGCGGGTGTGACGGGGCGCAAGATCATCGTCGACACCTACGGCGGCGTCGCCGCGCACGGTGGCGGCGCCTTCTCCGGCAAGGATCCCTCCAAGGTCGACCGCTCCGCCGCCTACTACGCCCGCTACGCCGCGAAGAACATCGTCGCCGCCGGCCTGGCGGACAAGTGCGAAATCCAAGTCTCCTATGCGATCGGCGTTGCGGAACCCACAAGCGTCAATGTCTCGGTCCACACGTTTGGCACATCCTGCGTTAGCGAAGAGCGCCTCTCGGACATCCTCATGTCCGGCACGGTCTTCGACTTCCGTCCGGGGCTCCTCGTCCGCGACCTCGGACTTCTCGAGCCCCGGGGCTGGTGCTATCGCCAGACCGCCACCTACGGCCACTTCGGGCGCGATGGCTTCCCCTGGGAGCGCACCGATCGCGTCGAAGCCCTGCGGGAGGCCGCCGGATGGCGTCCCTGAAGAAGACAAACGCCCTCCGCCTGCTGGAGCAGGGAGGGGTGGAATACGAGGCCTTCGAATACGACGGCGAGGGCGGCAGGATCAGCGGCGAGATCATTGCCGAGCGCATCGGGCAGCCTCCGGACCGCGTATGCAAAACCCTTGTAACGACGACCGACCACCGGGAGTCCTTCGTCTTTGTCGTGCCCGTCCGGAAAAGCCTCGACCTCAAGCTCGCTGCGAAAGCCGCCGGCGTCAAGTCGCTTGCCATGCTCCCGCTCAACAGGCTCTTCCCCCTCACCGGCTACGTGCATGGCGGGTGCTCGCCCGTCGGCCTCAGGACGCCCATGAAGGTCTTCATCGACGAGTCCGTCCGCGACATGGACTTCCTTTTCGTGAGTGGCGGGCGCATCGGTCTCAATGTCAAGATCCGGCCACTCGAGCTCGCCCGCCTCATCGGCGCCTCGTTCGCGCCGCTTTCCCTCTGATCTCCCCGGCCTCCTTTCGCCGTACGCCTCGTCCGCCGCTTCCGCACGGCCCTTTCCTCGGGGCCGATGAACATCGGGCTGAGACTATCTGGCTGGTGGCTTTTCCGCGAATCCATTGCGCCAGGGTGCAGGACGGATTTGCGACCGGAAATTGCATGGTCGCCTCCAGGTGCCCGCGGCAGGCGTCCGCGATTGAGCTTCGATGACATCTTTGATGGCTGCGGCACTTCCTTGTCATGGCGCCTGGTCTCCGAGCCGTCACGCGTCGTACCGTTTTTCCCCGAGAAATCTTAACTCCGGGCCGAGACGGGGAAGTGCGAAAGGCCAATCCGCCTTTCGCGGACGCTTGCGACAGACTTTTGTCCAGCCGCTGCGTCAGGTTGTCCTTCCGACTTTCCTTCCTCGCGGCCCAGCGTTTTTTCGCGGGTAAAAGCGGCAAGGCTGCCAGAGCAACGGCCGTCCGGCCTCGCTTTCGTCGGCAGCCCCAACAACGCCTTGCGGCAAATGGATCGACCGCCCAATGGAGGTCGCGAATCCGTCCTGCACCCATTGCGCTATTGAAAAAGGACGCTCCGCCTGCTACAATATTATGGTGAGATGAATTCAAACGACAACACCGGCGCGCAGGCCTCGCCTGCATCCCAGAAGCGGCTTGTGGCTGCAACGGTCATTCGCGGTCTCGCCTTTGTGCTTGCCAATGCCCGCACATACGGTCTTGCCCACAACATCACGGTCCATGCGATCGACATGGTTGCGGACGCCCTTGCCAACTATTTCCGCTCCTACGGCACCCTGACCTTTGAAATCAAGGAGGCCGACTTTCTGCACGAAGGCATCGCCGTCGACATGCGCACGCCCGCAACCGAAATGCTGGCAAGGCGTCTCGCCGAACTGGGCGCGGCGGACATCTCCTTCTCCCCGGAGACCTCGCGTTCGGAACTGGACCGCTGGTTCACCCTCCTTGATTCCGCACCCGCCGGCCTCCCTGGATCCTTTGGCGAAACCCTCGGCGCCGCCGGCTTTCTGGGCATCCGTTCCGGCGCTGTCAGATTCCGCGAAGTGGCGGAAGACGAAGCCGTCGTCAAGAAGGCCGAAATCGGGCCGGCCGCGCGCGATTCCTTCGCCGAGAACCTTCGCAACGCCACGCGTCTTCTTGAAACGGTTCCCGACGGACAGCCCATGCCCGCCCTCCCCATCGAGCTTTCCGACAACCAGGCCTTCGACGACCTGCTCCGAATCTCCCGCCTTCCCGCGCTCATGCAGGAATCCATGCCCGCCAACCAGATGGCGGACGAGTCGGCCAGCCGACTTGAACGCCTTGCCGAAGGCCTCATGGCCCACCCCGCAAACCGCACGCAGGCCGGGCGCCAGAGTCTCCGAAAACTCCTCCGCAAGGCCGAGGCCGAAATCACGGAACGCCTCCAGAAGCTCGGGGCCGACATTCTGGCGGTCGAACGTCTCGCCACGCGCGTCAAGCGCCTTGTCGAAGATCTCGCCGTAGACGGCATCGCCGCCCGCTACGTAAAGCTGAGCGCCCAGGCGGAAGCCGATCGCGCACGTCTTCGCCGGCGCTTGCGCAGCGCCCTCCGCCATGGCGCAGCATCCGGCATGGCCCTTCAGGACCGACTGATAGAGGCGGGGCTGACCGAGGAGATGGTGGACGATCTGCTTGCTTCCGACAAGGACGCCGCCAAATCGGCCGACTCCGCTCGGCCGGAGGCGGAATCCACCTTCTCCCCTCCTGCCGTCTCCCCGCTTTCCGAACTTCTTTCCAGGCTAAAGGAAACAAAACCCGGCTCAGGCGAACTCCCCAACCTGGTGGACGGCATTCTAGGCGAAATGAGCCGTTCGCTGCTCGACACGCAGCGCAACGCCGGAAAACAGCTCGACACGTTGCGAAAGATCGTTTCAATCCCGTCCGGTGGCCAGACGGGCAATTCCAGGCTCACGCGCCAGCAGCTGCAGACCCTCATGGCCGAACTCGGCCAGCAACTCCGGCAGCCCCTGACGGTCGTCAGCGGCGGTGTCGGCATGATACTTTCCGGTTACTTTGGGAAAGTTCCCGAAACGCAAATGCCCATAGCCAAGCTTGTTTCCGACAGCGTAGCCGAACTCGACTCTCTCATCCTCCGCCTCATCGATATCGCCGGCATCCCCGAATCCTTCGATCCGGGCCCCTTCGCCACGCAGGCCCCCGCCTCCGAAACTCCCCCGAAACCCCTCTAGCAAGGATTTGAAATGTCCCTCTCCGTCGGCATCGTCGGTCTCCCAAACGTCGGCAAGTCCACCCTCTTCAACGCCCTGACCCGCACCCAGAACGCCAAGGCCGAAAACTTCCCGTTCTGCACGATCGAACCCAACACCGCCGTCGTGCCAGTGCCCGACGCGCGCCTCCATGTCCTGGCGGACATGGTGCACCCGCAGAACGTCATCCACGCAACGGTCGAATTCGTCGACATTGCGGGCCTTGTCAAGGGCGCCAGCAAGGGCGAGGGCCTCGGCAACAAGTTCCTCTCCAACATTCGGGACTGCGACGCGATCCTTGAGGTCGTCCGCTGCTTCGAAAACGCCGACATCGCCCATGTCGAGGGCTCCATCGACCCCGTCCGCGACGTCGGCATCATCGAAAACGAACTCATGCTCGCCGATCTCGAGGTCGTCGAAGCGCGCATCGCCCGCATCTCCAAAATCGCACGTTCCGACCCCAAGGTCCGCCCGGACCTCGAACTCCTTGAGGAGCTGCGGGACCACCTCTATGCCGCAAAACCCGCCCGTACGTTCGAAAAGCTGGGAGACGACGCCCTTGCCGCCGCCCTTGCGGAAGGCCGCCTTCTCAGCGCGAAGAAGGTCATCTACGTCGCAAACGTCGATGAGAACGCCGTCACGGACGACAATTCCTTTGTCCAGGCCCTCCGCGTCCATGCCGACTCGGTCGGCTCCGACTGCGTCCGCATCTGCGCCGCCGTCGAGCAGGACATGTCGGGCCTTTCCGACACGGAACGCGCCGAGTTCCTTTCCTCGTACGGGATTGGCGAGAGCGGCCTCGACCTCATCGTCAAGACAAGCTACCGTACGCTGGGCCTCGCCTCCTTCCTCACCGCAGGGCCGAAGGAGGTCCGCGCCTGGACCTTCCGCCGCGGCTGGAAGGCGCCCAAGTGCGCCGGCGTCATCCACAGCGACTTTGAGCGCGGCTTCATCCGCGCCAAAGTCGTCCGCTACGAAGACTTCGTCGCCCACGGCGGCGAGCAGAAGTGCCGCGAACTCGCCCTCCTCCGCGAAGAGGGCAAGGACTACGTCATGCAGGACGGCGACATGGTCGAGTTCCTCTTCAACGTCTAGCCTCCGCCCAAACGCTTCATGCCCATTTGCCAGGCAAATGAATATCGCCGGAACACCGACATGACCAAGACGCAACATCCGACATCCAGCGCGAAACGGGCCTCCCGAACCTTTCTCCAGCCACTTTCGGCCTTGAACGCCGCCAATGCGGGGGCGGCGCCTGATGGCGACGCCCCCACCGCGGGCGATGTGGACCTCCCGCCCCCTCCCCCGCCTCAACCCGCCGCTCCGGACATGTCCGGAAACGCGTCCGGCGCCGCTCCGCAGCCTCCGGCGCGTCCCCTTGTGCGCGTTCTCGCATCCTGGCTTGTCGTCGCCGCCATGTTCGGCCTCATGGTCTACTCCTTCCGCACCGGAGGCGGCGGCGCCAGCCGCGAGCTCGAAAACGAAGAGGTCTTCCGCGGCCTCGTCGACAAGGGCCAGGTCGAGAAATGCGAGCTCGTCCGCGAAAACAGCGGCAAAACCTACATCAAGGGCGTCCGGGCCGGCCGCGAAGAAGACGAGGGCGGAATCCCGAAGCGCTTCACGCTCAATGTCATGCCCGACACGGAGAAACTCCAGGAATACCTTCGTGCCAAGGGCGTCCCGGTCAAGGTCCGCTATCAGAGCCCCATACTGACCGACCTCGCCGTGCAGATCATCCCGGTCCTCATCTTCGTCGGCCTCATGGTGTTCCTCTTCTCGCGGCAGATGAAGGGTGCTGGAGGCCCTCTCGCCTTCGCCAAGAGCCGCGCGCGAAAGCTCGACGGCGTCCGGCGCAAAATCACCTTCGAGAACGTCGCCGGCATCGACGAGGCAAAGGAGGAGGTTCAGGAAATCATCGAATTCCTGAAGGCCCCCGCGAAATTCGCCAAGCTTGGCGGGCGCATCCCGAAGGGCGTTCTCCTCATGGGGCCTCCGGGAACGGGCAAGACTCTCCTTGCCAAGGCGATCGCCGGCGAGGCGGGCGTCCCCTTCTTCAGCATCAGCGGCTCGGACTTTGACGAAATGTTCGTCGGCGTCGGCGCCTCCCGCGTCCGCGATCTCTTCGAACAGGGCAAGAAGAACGCGCCCTGCATCATCTTCATCGACGAGATCGACGCCGTCGGCCGCAGCCGATCCAACTCCGGCGCCATCGGCGGCCGCCACGACGAACAGACGATCAACGCGCTCCTCGTCGAAATGGATGGCTTCGAAACGAGCGAAGGCGTCATCCTCGTTGCCGCGACGAACCGGCCCGACGTCCTCGACAAGGCCCTTCTCCGCCCCGGCCGTTTCGACCGACAGATCGTCATCGACCTCCCGACGATGGAGGGCCGCAGGGAAATCCTGGCCCTCCATGCCTCAAAGCTGAAGATGGCCGCCGGCATCGACCTCGACCGCGTCGCCCGCGGAACCCCGGGCTTTTCCGGCGCCGACCTCGCCAATCTCCTAAACGAGGCCGCCCTGCTCGCCGCGCGCCTCGGCAAGGAAGCCATCGAGCTTTCCGATCTCGAGGAGGCCCGAGACAAGGTTGCCTGGGGCCGCGAGCGCAAGCGCATGGTCGACAACGACGAGAAGCGCCTGACGGCCGTCCACGAGGCGGTCCACGCCATCGTGATGTCCCTTGTCAAGGGCGGCGAACCCATCCACAAGGTCACGATCATCCCGCGCGGCATGGCTCTCGGCGCCACGATGTTCCTCCCCCGCAAGGACCGCCACCACTACACCCGCACCCAGATGCTCGCCCAGCTCGCCACCTCCATGGGCGGACGCGTCGCCGAGGAACTCTTCCTAGACGACGTCAGCTCCGGCGCGAGCCAGGACCTCAAGGAGGCGACCCGCCTTGCACACAGCATGGTATGCGACTGGGGCATGAGCGCGAAACTCGGTCCGCGCACCTTCGGCACGCACGAGGACTTGCCCTTCTGGGATCGCGGCAACGACTATAGCGAGGCGACCTCCCAGACCATCGATGCCGAAGTCGGCACCCTCGTGCGCGATGCGCACAAGACGGCCACGGACATTCTTTCCTCCCACAAGCGCGAGCTCGACATCCTCGTCGACGAACTCCTCGAGAAGGAAACCGTTGACGGAACCATCGTCGAGGAGATCGTCAAGTTCGGCCGCGTCCTCACGGATGTCGAACGCCAGGCCGCCGACGCACCGCCCCCCAACTCCCCCGAGGCCGCACGCGAACCGAAGCCCGAAGAGCCTCCCGCCGTCATGGCCTAGTGTCCCGTGCGATTAGTCTTGAGCAATATGCGAAGCCAGCCGTTGAGAGACGAGGAGGATGCCTTGAGCGTTGTGGACCAACATGATAGGCTGACGACGAAGGATGTCGGCGGCTGGCAAGGCATATTGCCAAGGATTTGATGCACGGGACACTAGCACTGGCATGTTTGCGCGACCTGCAATTATGGCGATTCTCAACGTGACGCCCGATTCCTTCTCGGATGGTGGCGACCACGCGACGCCCCTGCGCGCAGCTGCCCGGGCATGCCGTCTCGCGTCGGAGGGAGCGGACATCATCGACATCGGCGGCGAATCGACGCGTCCGGGTTCTTCGCCCGTCGACGAGGCCGAGGAACTGCGCCGCGTCGTGCCCGCCGTGCGCGCCATCCGGGAAGCGGGCGTCACCCTTCCCCTTTCCATCGACACCCGCCGTGCAACCGTCGCCGCCGCCTGTCTCAAGCTTGGCGCAACAATCGTGAACGATGTCTCCGCCTTGGAATCCGACCCCGACCTGCCACGCGTTGTCCGCGACGCAGGCGCCCGCTGCGTGCTGATGCACGGCTACCGCGTCCCTGCCGAGCCCGTCACCGTCGATTCAGTCCTCCGCTATCTGGAAAAGCGCATCGCCTTCGCCCTCGCCTCGGGCATCGCCCGCGAGAAACTCATCGCCGATCCGGGTTTCGGCTTCAACAAGGATCTGGCGGACAATCTTGAAATCCTGGCCCACTTCGACGCCTTCGCCCGCCTGGGCGTCCCGATTCTTTCCGCCCTTTCGCGCAAGCGCTTCATCGGCGCCGTAACGGGGGTGGAGGATCCCGCCGCACGCGTTTCAGGGAGCATCGCGGGCGCTATCTGGTCCGTGATGCACGGAGCGGAAATTGTCCGCGTCCACGATGTCGCCGCCACCCGCCAGGCACTCGACCTCCTGCATGCGGCACAGACGCACCGCGCCTAAAGCCAAGCGGGAAATGCGCGGCTGTGGCGCGCACAAGCCCTTTGTGCTGTCGCCATTCATGGCACGAAGGAACTATAAGCCAAAATGCGGCTTTCCGCACTGCAGGCGGAAAGCCCGGCTGGAAGCACGGTCGCAAACTACAGGTGCGTGAGAGTGAGGCGCCTGCGAAGAGCGGCTGTCGTGAGATTCACGCCCGGGCGATAGCGGAAAAAGCGTTTTCCAGGAAGCAGCGCGACGAGGTTGTCGTCGAAACGCCCGAGCGGATCGTCCGCGACATGCAGCCAGGTAAAGAATGAGGGCGCCTTGGCCGAAACGCCGATGTCGAAGCTCCCGTCCTGCAGCTTGCGGACTTCCGAGACGGCGAGGCCGGGATCGGGGATGTCGCAGTTGCGGAAGAGGTCTGCGAAGACGGCGTCCGCAAATGTGTGGGTGCGACCCAGCCCGTCGGTGCCGCAGACCTCGGCGTAGGCAAAGCAGGCATTGGCCGCAAGTCCGCCGCGCGCCCTGGCGTCGGATGTGAAGTCCGGAAGGCGCAGGGTCTTCACACCCGCGCCGGAGAATTTGACCGCCGCGCCGAACGAGGCGACTTCGCGCCCGTCGTCCAGGGCCCGGACGCTGACGCGCATGGTGGCGGCCAGCTTGAGGGGGAGATCCCAGACGACGCGGAAGAATCGGCCCTTCCCCTGCCCCGCGGGCGAAAGCGAGGCCGAAAGCGGCTTGCAGACGCGGCGCATCGCGTAGTGCGAGGGTTTCCAACTTCCATTGTGTTCGATCGACGACCAGTCGGAGACCGGCCACCACTGGTTGAGCTGCCAATACATGCTGCCGCGCGTGTAGGGCATCTGCGCATGCCAGTTCTCGGTCACCGTCTGGAGTGCGTAGGCCTGCTTCACCTGCGAAAGCCACACCGTCCGCGCAAAGGTCTCGGGCATGCGGAAGTAGTGGGAGATCATCGAGAGGAAGCTGGCGTAGGCGCCCTGCTTCTTTGTATGGTTTTCCATCACGGGCGAAGTGAGGTTGAGGTCGCCGGGCTCCGCAAAGGTCGCGATGCTCTCGAGAGAAGGGAGGGAGCCAAAGCCGAATTCGCTGATGAACCGAGCCCGCGACCCAAGGTAGCTGTCGACGCAATGGTCGCCGCCCGGGAGGCCCCAGAGGTGGGCGTCGCCGACATTCAGGTCCTTGTTGTTCTCGTAGGCGCGGTCGCCACTGCATGGCGAACTGGGCCAGAAGGTGCGCGAGGGGTCGGATTCGGCAATCGCGTCCTTCTCAACGCAGTTGAGGCGGTCGCAGAGCGCGTAGGCGCTGCGCGTGAGGTAGGAGCACCAGAACAATTCGTTGTCGCCGCACCAGAGGGCAATCGAGGGATGGCTGCGAAGACGCTTCACCTGATGGCGGATTTCGGCGCGGACATTGTCCTGGAACTCGCGCCAATCGGGGTACATGCCGCATGCGAACATCATGTCCTGCCAGACGAGAATGCCGAGGCGGTCGCATTCGTCATAGAAGAAGTCGTGCTCATAGAGTCCCCCGCCCCAGACGCGGACCATGTTCATGTTCGCGTCCACGACCGACTGGAGAAGATGGGCGTAGCGGTCGTCGGTCCGGCGCGACGGGTGCGCCTCGCAGGGAATCCAGTTGACGCCTTTGGCGAACACGTCGACGCCGTTCACACGGAATCCGAACGACTCGCCCTCGTCATCCTTCTCGCGGACGACCTCGATTGTGCGAAGGCCGATCTTGCGTTCGATCGTCTGGCCGCCTGCCGTTACCCTGAACGGGTAGAGCGGTTGCGCACCGAAGCCGTTCGGCCACCAGAGTTCCGGATTGCGGACCGTGAAGTCGGCCTGGGCTGTGAAGGGGGCGCAGTCGCGGGGGACGACGGCGTGAACGGTCTTGGTCTCGCCGTTGAATGCAAAGGCGACGTCGACGGCGTCGCCTGCCGCGGCGGCATCGACGGGCCTCAGCTCGGCCGAAAGCGTGACGCGAACGGCGTCGCGCGAATGACGCTGCTCGTCCCACGCGTATTCAAGCGTGGCCGTGTCGGCGCCGAAGAGGAGCGTATCGCCGTAGATGCCGGAGACGGGCAGCGAAATCCCCCAGTCCCAGCCGCTCGAGCACTGACACTTGCGAAGACGTTCGATCTGGTGGAGGGTGTTGCAGCCGAAGGACTCAACGCCGTCGTGCGGATATTTCCTCTCGCTGTCGGCGATCGCCCCCGCGATGGATCGGATGCGAACCTCAAGCCGGTTCCCCCTGGCCTTCAAATAGGGCTTGACCTCAAGGCGCCAGCGACGGAACTCGTTCTCAACGTGGGCGACGCGATGGCCGTTGAGAACGATGTCCGCGACCGTGTCAACCGATGTGAACTCAAGAATCACGGCCGGGCGCGCAAGCAACTCGCATGGAACGTCGAACTTGCGGGAGAAGATCCAGTCCTTGTCGACCGGCCACTGGCACTCGGCCTCGTTCAGACGGTAGTAGGGGTCGGGCAAGAGGCCGACAGCCTCAAGCGCGGTGTAGTTGTCGCCAGGAACGGTGGCGGGGCATTTGATTCCAGCCTCGCGCGACGAAAGGGCCCAGATGCCGTTAAGGGAAAGGATGGCTGTTTTCATGGTTTTTGCGGAATGTCAGGAATGCATTTATAAGATTATCAAATCGCTGGCATTTCAGGCAACCAGGCCAAAGGTACGCAATGGTCCGTTCGCAACTGATCCGCCCAGCGGCGGATGCCGTAAGCCAGAAGGCCGATTTGTCAACGGCGATGCACCGCCCTGTGCTATAATTATCCTGAAAAATCGAGGCAAACGATGCGAATAGGCTACGGCTACGACTCACACCGCTTTCAAGAAGGGCGCCCGCTTCTGCTTGGCGGCGTACTCATTCCGGGAGCTTCCGGCCTTACGGGACACTCCGACGCCGACGTCCTGCTCCATGCGGTAATCGACGCCCTGCTTGGCGCCGCCGCGCTGGGCGACATCGGCTCGCACTTCCCCGATGCCGATCCGGAATGGGAGGGAGCCGAATCGGCCAAGCTTCTCGCGCGTGTCGTCGATGAAGTCTCTTCCGCCGGATACGCCGTCGGCAACGTTGACGCCACGGTCATTTGCGAACATCCCCGCCTCCGTCCCCATGTGGACGCCATCCGCACCCGCCTTGCAGCCCTCCTCCGCACGGACGCATCATGCGTCTCCATCAAGGGCAAGACCAACGAGAGAATGGACGATGTTGGCGCCGGCATCGGCATGGAAGTCCACTGCGTCGTGCTTCTCGAGAAAACACGATGAGGCTTTTCGACACACATGCCCACTTCACGGACGGCTCCGATGTCGAAGGAATTCTTGCACGGGCCGCCGAAGCCGGCGTTGTCCGCGTCCTCGCCGTCGGCGGCTCGCGCGAACTCAATCGCGGCGCCCTAAGAACCCCCTGCTCCGTCGCCCTGGGCTGGGACCGGGACCAAACGGACGCCGAAAGCACGGAATTCGCCGAGCTTGACCGCCTCGTGTCGGAAAACCGCGACCGTGTCGCCGCCATTGGCGAAATCGGACTCGACTTCCACTACGGACCGGAAACCGCAACATTGCAGAAAGCCCTCCTGGTACGGCAGCTCGCCATTGCGGACGCACACGGTCTTCCCGCCGTAATCCATTCCCGTGAGGCCGAAGAGCCGACATTGGAGATGCTCGACGCCGTTCCGTGGTCGCACGGCAGAAGACTCCGCGGCGTGATCCACTCTTTCACGGGCGGCCCCGACTTTGCCCGCAGGCTTCTCGACCGCGGTTTCATGATTTCCTTCTCGGGCATCGTCACCTTCCGCTCCGCAGATCTCGTCCGCGCCTCGGCACGCTATGTGCCGGACGACCGCATCCTCGTCGAGACCGACACGCCCTTTCTCGCCCCCGTTCCCCTTCGCGGACATCCCTGCGAACCCGCCTTCGTCGTCCATGTCGCACGGTGCATCGCCGCCGAGCGCAAAGTGGATTTCGAGGCTTTTGCCGAATCTACCTTCACCAATGCGGAACGCCTCTTCGGAACCGCGCCATGAAGCGACGCAATCATTCGATACGCGGCGTGAACATCCTTTTCGAGGATGACTCGGTCATCGTCGCAGACAAGGCGCCCGGCATCCTGACCGAGGCCACACGCCGCAACGAGGGCTTCACCGTTCAAAGCGCCCTCGACATCCATGTCCGCAAGGGCCAGGCGCGCTCCGCCAAACGCGTCTGGCCCGTCAACCGTCTTGACCGCGAAACGTCAGGCGTCCTTCTCTTCGCCAAAAGCCCCGAAATCCGCGAGGCGATCCAGTCCTTCTGGCACAGCGAGGTCGAAAAGACCTACCTCGCCATCGTCTGGGGCAAGCCACCCGCCGCAGCCGGAACTTTCCGCGGCTACCTTTACGAAGACCGCGACCTTTTCGTCCGCCAGCTGCCTGCCGACGACACGCCCGTCAACCGGCTGCGCATCAAGCAACTCAATGCCAAGTATGCCGAGACCGACTACGCGGTTGTCTCGGAAAAGGCTGAAATGACATTGCTTCGGATCCGGCTCAGGACGGGACGCCGCAACCAGATCCGGGTCCACTTTGCCGACGCGGGCTGCCCCCTCGTTGGCGATGCCAAGTACGGCCCAGGCGCCAGACCTTTCGGCGAACGCCTTTGCCTGCATGCGCTGGAACTCTCCTTCCCCCACCCCCTTGCGGGCAGACGCCTCACCTTCCGGGCGGCTGTGCCGGCCGTCTTCATCCGGTTTTTCCCCGCCGCCTTTCCTCCTCAAGTCCGCCATGGCGAAAACGGACACGAATAGCCTTCCCCTGCGAGTCCTGCAGGTGCTGGAAGCGACGGTTGGCGGAACTCGCCGCCATCTGCGCGACCTCGCCCGCGGCCTCGCCTTGCGCAACTTCGACGTCCACATCGCCTACTCCGCCAGACGCGATTCCGATTTCGCCCGGGACCTCGACATCTTCCGGGCCCAGGGCGTTGGCCTGTCGGAAATCCCGATGCGCCGCGGCTTTGCACCCGTCCACGACCTTGCGGCCATCGTCCGTCTCCGCCGCCTCATTCACCAGCTTCGGCCCGACATCATCCACCTCCACAGTACCAAGGCCGGACTGATCGGACGTCTTGCCGCCATCGGATCGGGGGCGAAAGTCCTCTATTCGCCGCACTGCTTCGCCTTCGAGATGGAGGGTGTCTTCCGCCCTCTCTACCGCTTCGCCGAACGCATGCTCGCCCCCCTTGGCGACGCTCTCGTCGCCGTCTGCGAACATGAGGCCGCCCTGGCCCGGCAGATCGGCTGGAAGACAGGCCGCGTCCACGCAATCCGCAATGGCATCGACCCGTTTCCCCTCCCCATGCCCATCCAGAAGGAGGGCGTCGTTTTCATTGGCCGGAACTGCCGTCAAAAAGGCGTTGACATTCTCCTCGCGGCCTGGATCCTGCTGAAGGAAATCCAGCCCGATGCGGAACTCACCGTCATGTCCGATCTGGACGAGAAGCTCCGAGCCGCCTTTGTTTCCGCAGGAGCAAGGGTCGTGCCCTTTGCAACGGCCGGGGATGTCGCCGACCTCCTGGCCCGTAGCGCGATTCTCGCGATGCCTTCGCGCTGGGAGTCCTTCCCCTACCTGACGCTCGAGGCCTTTGCAGCAGGCACGGCCGTTGTCGCCACGGACGTTGGCGGCGTACGCGAAATCCTCCGCGACCGTGAAACCGGCCTGCTCACACCGCCGGACAATCCCCGCGAACTTGCAATGGCCCTTCATGAGCTTCTCGTTTCATCCGAGTTGCGCCGGCGCCTTGCCGCCGCAGCTTCCGACGAAGTCGCCCAGTATTCTTCCGACGCCATGACGGACGGCATCGCCGCCCTATATCGCAACATCAGCGCAACCGAGTGTCCCGGCCGATAAATTCCGACCTCGTTGCGCAGGCTTGGTTCCGTCAGGCGAGGAGGAGGAGGCGCGAAGCGAACTTGTCCGCGTTGAACGACGAAGACCAAGCCTGGCGGAATCAGGATCGGCGAATAGGTCGGGACTTTTCGAACCGGACACTGGCGGAGATGGCGGCGATTCCATCTCCACCCATGAAGTCTTTTGTGCCGGATCCGAAGGGCCGTGACGCGATCCCGGACATCCGCGTGAATCGACGCCTTGCGGGGCCCGTCAAGGTCGCGGCGCCATAACGACGGCCTGCTCCTGCGCCTTGAGACTAAGTTCGGCCGCTTTGAAGGCGTGGACCTGTGTCATGGCCTTTTCCGTGCGATTGAGGCAGTCTAGGATCAATTCACCGAAGAAGGGATAGCCAACGGTGTCCGTGGCGTCGAAGTATTGCTCGCCCTTGCCGTTCACCAGGAAGACATGGTTTCCACCGTTCTCCTTCGAGGCCAAATTGATGTATTTGCGAATCTCGATGAAACCCTCGGTGCCGACGATCAGCGTCCGTCCGTCACCCCAGGTCCGAAGTCCGTCCGGCGTGAACCAGTCGACCCGGAAGTAATTGGCGGAGCCTTTCCTGCCGGTTAGGGCGCAGTCGCCGAAATCGTCAAGCTCCGGATATTCGGGATGTGCGTAGTTGGCGATGCGCGCCAGGGAAACCTCGGCGTCTTCCTCGCCGGCGAAGTGCATGTACTGCTCGATCTGGTGACAGCCGATGTCGCACAGGATGCCGCCATATTTTTCCTTGTCGAAGAACCAGGCGGGCCTGTTGGCTGCGTCCAGACGGTGCGGACCGAAACCCGTCACGCTGACGACCTTCCCGATTTCCCCGGCATCGATCATGTTCCCGGCCAGAATGGCCCCTTCCACATGGAGTCGCTCGGAATAATAGACCATGTACTTCCTGCCCGTGCGTGCAACGGCTTCCCTGGCCTTGTCCAGCTGGGCCAGGGTGGTGAAAGGGGCCTTGTCGGTAAAGTAGTCCTTCCCATGTTCAATGACCGCCACGCCGAAGGGCCCCCGCATTGAGGGCACCGCAGCTGCCGCGACCAATTGGGTTTCGGCATCCTCAAGCACTTGCTCCTCGCATTTGGCCGGGGTTGCTTTCGGGTAGGTCTTCAGAAAGCGCCCGACCTTATCCGGATCGGGATCCCAGACATACTTCAATGTGGCACCAGCTTCCAGCAGGGCGTTGCAAATCCCATAGATGTGCCCATGGTCCAGACGTGCGGCGGAAAAAACGAATTCCCCGGGCTTGACCACCGGCTTTGCCCTCCCCTTGGGTGCGTAATTCATGCCGTCAGACGCATTCATGCTCACATGTATCTCCTTCGCATTTTTACTAATAAATCTTAGCACATGAAATTCCGAGCCGTCAATGCACCGATGCACCGACCTTTCGACCCGTGTCCCGTTCGCAAAGACCCGACCTATTTGTCCGTCTTGATTCCGCCAGGCTTCGTCCTCGCACGACGAAGCCATCCGAGGCACCAAGGTCGAAATTTGCCGGACGAGGCACGAGAAGCGAGAAATAGATTGTGCGAAGCATGCGTGTCGCACGGCTCCAACTGTCGCCCTTCGAAGTGCTTCCATCTAGAGGTTGAAGTGTCTGCTCGTCCATGTATCGCGCTTTGTTCACTTCAATCATGAGGGAGTGGCCGCGAAGACCGTCCGGAGCCAGGGCGTTGGAATACGGTGCGTTGAATGAAGCGCGAAAGCCCGATGCTTCGATGACATCGCAGACAATGGCGAGCACTTCGTCCGGCGGTCGGGTGGCGTCGTCGTTGTAGCCGATGCAGAAGTCCACGTCGGGGGCGAAGGCGGACGGGAACGAATGGCAGTCTATGAGCAAGGGACGTTGACAATCCAACGAGAAATACCGGGCTGCAACACGCCATTCGGCCCATAGGGAGAGCCATGCGGCGGCGCGTTCGGGCGGAATCGTCGCCCGTGTCGCGCCGGAGTGACTGCGCCTGTACAGGCGCCCCTGTCCCTGGGATTCGAGCGGATCGTCCTCAAGCCGTTCCAAGTCGCAGTCAAAACGCGAAACGGTGCCAATGAGGCGGCGGATTCGTGAATCTGTCATCCCGTCCAGCGAGAAGAGTTTGTCCGTATGCCAATCCGTCCAGAGGTGGGCGTCGCGCCTGACGAGTTCCGGATCTGACCAGAGCGAGGAGTCGAATTCCCCCTTTGAATGGGGAATGGCGAGAATGAGGTTTGTGTAGGCGGCCATTTGCGAATGCCTTTCGTCCAGGACATTCGAAGCCGCTTGCGCTCCTTGTCCGCGACATGCGCGGACGCTGCGAATTTGGAACCTTGTCCCCCTTCCTGGGGGCGCATTCCGGCAAACTGCCGGTACCACCGTGGTGTTCCACTCGGTTGGCGCGGCCGCTTTCGCGGCCGACTCCTAATGCCCTTGTGCTTTCAATT
>JAEEGL010488005.1_pt1 | contig 30085 bp, 25 predicted proteins | sample 9134231 | NCBI WGS metagenome assembly JAEEGL01 (sample SAMN16246548, study PRJNA631951) | gut metagenome | biome: gut microbiome; feature: rumen; material: fiber-attached | host: Bos | place: Iran: Karaj | collected 2018-10 | reverse complement strand
GCCGAAGGAGTGATCCGGTGTGCCGTGGTAGTTGTTGAACGGCTGCGCGATCTGGCTCTCATCCGCCGTTCCGGCGTCGCTGCGCGGAAGCGAGGGCTTGAGGTGTACGGGTACTGTGCTTGGGGGGATATATACGACGCGAAGGCGGAAGTAATTGTTTGCTATCTCGTCTAAGGAAAGCGGATTCCTCTCAGTGCCGATGAGAGTTATGGTGTATGTGCCTCCGCTCACAGAAGAGGTGAACTTGGTAAAAGCACTCCACGTTTTATTATCCGTAGAGCTTAGCACCTCTACGGTATCAACCTCCATGCCGGCGACTGCGCCCGGAGTTATCGATATGGTGGAGCCGACGTAGAGCTGGTTGCTGCTCGTTGCGCCGCCGGTCTTAAGCTCGACCGTCGGGAAATAATTTGAGTAGTTCGGAAGGACGGCACAGCCGTCGGGCGCCGTGTTCAGATCGTTCGGAGTCGCGATATCGACGGAGAACGCGTTCGCTCTGAAGTATCTGCGCGTTACCACAAACTTCTTTACCCAGATAAGGCTGTCCGCATTCAGGGTGTCGGTCTCGTGGGAGCCGGAGTTGTGGTGGGTCAGCTGAAGCTTGACGCTCAGATTTTTCGTGAAAGATATGGTGCGGGAATAATCTCCGCTGAAGGGGTTAGCCCAGCCCTTGCCGGCGGAATCGTTTCCGTAAATTTTCCAGCTCTTGTTGAGCGGTCCTGAGCCCTCGCGCTTTGACCTAGACGGCTCGGACATATACGTGCCTACAGAGGTGGCTACTACAAGCCTGGGATCCATCCAGGAGTACTTGTAGGTAAAGCCGTCGAGATACGAAGTGTCGTGAGCGTAATACGACTTTATCGAGGTGGAGAAGGAGCTGTAAAGCTGTCCGCCGAGCGTGGAGTTTTGTCCTGTCAGGCTCGCGGAGCAGGGATCGTTGTATGCGAGGGCGACGCCCTTGTCTATGGTTATGGCGTCGCTGTAGCCGCCGCCGCTCGTTCCGCCAAGCTCTTTGGTCTTCTCTCCGACTCCGTAGAGCCTGCCTGAGTTTCCGTCCTTGGCGAAATTACCCTTGACAGCAAGGTCGGTTGTCGCGGTCCATGAGCCCTTGCCTGTGAATTTGAGAGTCGCCTGGCTTGCGTCGAACTCATGGGTCTGCGTGCTCAGCTCTTCGCCGTCGTCGTCGAGATAGATGAAATCGACAGGCTCCGGCTTGTATGTATCGAGCTTGACCTGCTCGCCGGTGGCGGTCTTGCTTCCGGCGTTTGCAGCGGTATCGGAATCCTTGACCTCGGCGGTCACGTCGACCGCCTCAAAGTCGTGGACAAGAGTCGCAAGGTTGTCGCCCGCGCCGGTTCCGGAGTTTGTCAGCGTTACGACCGCGCTGCCGGTCTTGAGCTCGCACTTGTCGTCGCCCTTGAGCTCTGTGAGTACTACGGCAAAATCGAGAGCCTCGTCGGATGCCGTCTGATCGTCGATGAGCTCGACTGTAACGGGAAGCTCCGTCACGTTACCGTAGAGCATAAGAGTGCCGGAGGCTGCGACGTAATCCCTGCCGGCCTTTGCCTTTCCGTCAACGGTTGAATACTGAACCGTTACGGGGCGCTCGCAGGAGCCCTCGCGACGAACGGCAACAACGGCCTTGCCCTCCGCCTTGTCGACTGAAACGGTCTCGACTGTGAAGCCCAGCTCGCTCGGTCCCGCCTCATTCATATCGTTAACATGGTAGAGCAGGGTCTCTGAACCCTCGCAAACCTCGCCGCCGTCGGCATAGGCTATCATGAATGTCGCGCCCTCCATGCATTCCGCAGCCTCGTCGGTGTTTGCGTGTATGTGGATCTCCTTTTTCCACTCGCCCTCGGCGAAGGTCAGGGTGAATATCCAGCCTGAGTACATATCGTCGTCGATAAGGTTGAGCGGAGAATAGGTGGGCTCGGGGTTGAGGAGTATGTCCTCGGGCATCGGCTCAAGGACCTCTTCTTCAGCCTTCTCGTAAATCACTCCGAAAACGGAATCGGTGCAGTATCTAACTCCGCCGAAGGTATATACGCAGCGGTAGTCAAACTTGCCGGAGTCTATATAATCGGCGTCCATCCGCAGTTCTGCCTTGTCAGAGTCGCCGATGTCTATCCATCTGCCGCCGTAAAGCGCCTGCCACTTATATGCCTCCGCCGCACAGGAAAGCGTAAGCACATAGCCTTCGGCATCGGAGGCTGCGAGGACCTCCGCAACGCCCTTCTCAGGCTCAGCGGGCTTTCCGACCGGCTGATACCGAGCTATGGGAAGAGGATCCTCAACGTCTATCGTGAGGTCGTCGCCGCTCAGCGCATAGCCATAGAACGTGCTGCCGTCCTCATTTGGAACAAGGAGCGGCGAATACGTTATATACGCCGTAGCTCTGCCGCGGGTTCCGCCGAGACGGTAAACCGTGACGACGGTGTCGTCGCCCTCGTTAACGTCAGCGGCAGTAGTATCAAAAGCGAAAGCGCCGTAGGGGTATTCCTCGTTCCACGTTTCGTCCACCTCGGTCTTATTGCCCTCGGCGTCGGTTATGGAAAAGGTCTCCTCGGACTCGGCCAGAGTCGCTGCTCCGCCCTCGTCCATGTATGCCATTGCGGGCTGTATGACCTGGAACGTCATTAGGACGCACAGGATCAGTGCAAGGGCTTTGGATAACGTTTTTGCCATAGTTTTTTCCTCCCTTTGATGATTTGGAGTCAAAATAAAATACCATGATACATTATAAACGACCGCGCTGATTATTTCAATGATTATTGTCGCTTTTGCCGAAAAAAAATAAAAGTCTGAGAAAAAAGCTCAGACTTTTAAAAAATCAGATTACCGCTTCAATAATTAAATGCTTTACGTCGGGCGACGAGGCTGATATTTTGCCTTTATGCGCCTCGACTACCGCCTTTGCTATCGAAAGTCCTATTCCGTAGCCGCTCTTTTCGCCTCTGGATGCGTCGCCCCGGTAGAATCTGTCGAACATAAGGGCGAGCTTTTCCTTGTCTATCGCAGTCTCCGTCTCGTTCGTGACCTTTATTCTCGCGCTGCGACCGGTCTTTTTAAGCTCAAGCGCTATCTCTCCGCCCTCGGGCGAATATTTAACGGCGTTGTCGAGCAGTATGCCGATAAGCTGCCTAACACTCTTCTCATCGCATACGGCGGAGATATCCGGCTCGATGCTTATCTTCAGTCTCTTGCCCTGCGACCTTGCAAGTCCCTCAAAGCCCTTTGCCGCCTCGGAGGCTACGTCGGACAGGGGCGTTTCTATCATCGTAAGCTTAAGCTCCTCCTCCATTTTTGAAAGGAATATCAAATCGTCGGTAAGCTGCGCCAGTCTTTTCGTTTGAGCCTTGATATCGCCCGTCCACTCGCTCTCGCCGCTCTCGAGCTCTATGACCTCGGCGTCGGCGTTTATTATGGAGATCGGCGTCTTTATCTCGTGACCTGCGTCGGTGATAAAGCGCCTCTGCTTTTCATAGCTCTCGCTTATGGGCTTTATCACTCTGCCCGCAGCGAGGAGAACTATGAGCAACACTGCCGCAAGCCCCGCCGCGCATATAACGGCGCTTGAAACAAGAAAGCTCCTCGCGTTATCGAGAGACCTGCCCGCGTCGGTAAAGACAACGGTATCTCCGCGCAGCAGATACCTGTAATTTCCGATAAAGCCCCGCTCAGTTCCGCTTGAAACGGCGTTCTCCGCAAGCTTATAGGCCATTTCGGAGTCGACCGCCGCTATTCTTCCAAGGTCGCACGAGACGGGCTTGCCGCTCCCGTCGAGCTTTACGGAAAAGAACCGCGTTTCAAATCTTGTCTCCGGTCCGAAATCCCTCAGCTCACGCTTTTCGCGGAAAACAGGCTGTCGTTCCGTCTCCTCCTCTTTGGGCTGATCCGGGAAGCTGCCACCGTTTTCAGCGAGGATATCGAGTATCGTGTCGGCGTCCTTAATAACCGCGGAGTAGTTCAGCAGGTTTACCGAGACCATAATAATAACGAGCAGGAGGAAGAGGCTCATCATCGTTATAACAGTGAATTTTCGCTTCAGCTTTTTTATCATTTTCCCACCTCAAGGCAGTAGCCGGCGTTTCTGACCGCCTTTATCTTAACTCCTGAGCCGAGAGCGGCGAGCTTCTTCCTCAAGTAGCTGAGATATACCCACACGACGTTGATATCCGCGTCGGTCTCGTAGCCCCAGACCCGGTCGAGGAACTTTTCCGCAGATATGAGAATGCCCGGGTCGCGCATCATGAGCTCCATCATTCCGAATTCCTTGCCGGCAAGGCGGAAGCTCCCGTTCGCAGAGCTAAGCTCGCAGGTGGCGACGTTCAAGGTCACGTCGCCGTACGTTAGGACTGAGCTGCCGCCGCTCTGCCTTACGCGGGTCATCGCCCTTATGCGTGCGAGAAGCTCCTGCGCGTCGAAGGGCTTCGTCAGATAGTCGTTCGCCCCCGTATCGAGACCGAGCACCTTGTCCTCCGTCTGGCTCTTTGCCGTCAGAAGCAGGACGGGCACGCCGTTACCCTCTGCTCTAAGCCTTTCAAGCACCTCAAGCCCGTCCATTTTAGGCATCATTATATCCAGAACCGCCCCGTCGTAGCTGTCAGCCTCCAGATAATCAAGCGCCTCACGCCCGTCGTAAACGACGTCGACGAGATAATTATTCTTTTCGAGTATGGTTTTTACCGCTCTTGCGAGGCTCTTCTCGTCCTCAGCCAATAGAAGCTTCATATCGTCACTTTCCTCTTTTTCCCCGGGCTTTCCTTATAGCCTCGCGCTCACGCTTCAGATCCCCGAACAGCTTTTCCCCGCTCCATTCGAGGTTATGCGGAGTCGTTATCGCCTTGAGCGACACCGGTCCGCCCCTCAGCGCCTTCAAAGCGGCGTTGAGCTCCTCTCCCGTAAGTCCGTGCAAAACTGCGAAGGGCTCGTTTATCTTACGCGCCGTCTCTCCGCCCGCCCTGAATTCCAGCACCTCGCGCAGGCTGAGCGAAAAGCTCGATTCCGGCACGAAAAAGCTCGGAAGTCCCGCTCCCGCAAGGGCGGCGGACACTTCCTCTCTGTCGCTCTCAGGCAGCGCGTATATGAGTATAAGCTTATTAATCATTTGCTCCTCCTTGACATCTCCAGCCTGATATTTTAAAATCTCAGCGGGTGATATTATGGACAAATACGATAACTACGGCGAGCTTCTCTCCGGCGTCACGGCTCTCATAGAGGATGACGACGATATCATATCCGCCATGGCTAACACTGCGGCCGCAATTTATAACGGGGTCTCCGGGCTCAACTGGGTCGGCTTCTACCGGGTGAAGGGCGACGTTCTCGTGCTCGGTCCCTTCCAGGGCAAGGTCGCCTGCACGCGCATAGCCCGCGGGCGCGGCGTCTGCGGAGCCGCTCTATCAGCGGGCGAAAGCCTGCTCGTGCCGGACGTTCACGCCTTCCCCGGTCACATAGCCTGCGACTCCGCCTCGAACTCGGAGGCCGTCGTTCCCGTCCGCGGCTGCGAAGGCGATATCGTTGCCGTTCTCGATATCGACAGCCCCATTTTAGACCGCTTTGCTAAAACAGACCTTAAATTTTTCGAGTCTGTCGCGGAATTATTTAAGAAATTCTGACCAGCATCTTTATTATATCATTATTATATCATTTCGGCAGAGATCACACAACAAAAACTCCCCGTTTCGGCGACTTCATATCATAGCAAGAAGTCGCTAAAGCGGGGAGCTTATTTTTCTATCGCTTTCAGCGTGTTTATAAAGTATTCGGGTAGCGGGCATTCAAGCTCAACCGGCTCCTTCGTCGACGGATGTATAAAGCGCAGCTTCTTCGCGTGAAGGCACTGGCCCTCAAGCCCCGGCCATGGCTTTTTCGAGCCGTAGACCGTGTCGCCGAGAACCGGGTGCCCGATATACGCCATATGCACTCTTATCTGGTGCGTGCGTCCCGTCTCAAGTCTGAGCCGAACGTGGGTATAGCCGGGATAGCGGGCGACGACCTCCCAGTGAGTTATCGCTTCGCGGGAGTTTTTCTCGGTGACGGCCTGCTTTTTTCTGTCAGTCGGGTGGCGGCCTATGGGCGCGTTCACCGTGCCGGCGTCCTCGCGCAGGTTTCCGACGACAATTGCCTCGTAGACCCTCGAAAGGCTGTGATCCTTGAGCTGTTCCGCGAGGAATTTATGCGCCGCGTCGTTCTTCGCAGCGATGAGCAATCCGGAGGTGTCCTTGTCTATTCTGTGGACTATACCGGGGCGTATGACTCCGTTTATTCCCGAGAGGGATTCCCCGCAGCGGCTTAGAAGCGCGTTAACGAGCGTGCCGCCGGAGTGACCGGGCGCGGGGTGCACTACCATACCCTTCGGCTTGTTTATTACGATCACGTCGCCGTCCTCGTATACGACATCGAGCGGAATATCCTCTGCGGTCAGTTCAACGCTCTCCGGCTCCGGTATCTGAAGCTCGAACTCATCGCCCGCGCTCGTCTTATAGCTCTTCTTGAGGGCTTTGCCTCTCAGAGTTACTTTTCCCGAGTCGATAAGTCCTGCGATAAAGCTTCGGCTGAGCTCGGGAAGAGCTTCAGAGAGATAGGCGTCGAGACGGATCCCGCTCGCCTCACAGCTTACCGTCTGCGTCATCATTTTTCTCTTCCTCCGCTCTTTCCCGGCTCTCTCTCAGTCTCCTGAGCTCGGGCATGGCGGCGTTTTTCTTCTCTCTCTCCTCTTTTATCGAGCGTATGCCGTACAGTATCACGAATATTATCGCGCCGACCGTTATGAAGCTGTCCGCAACGTTGAATATCGGGAAGGAGATGAACTCTGTCTCTATCATATCGACGACGTAGCCCAGCATTATCCTGTCCACAGCGTTGCCTATAGCTCCGCCGAGCACGAGGGCAAGGGCGAAGTTCTCCCACTTCGTCAGCTTGTTCCTGAGCAGGATCACAATGATCACTATGCTCACGGCTACCGAGACGGCGGCGAGCACCCAGCGGAATTGACTCGCTGACAGAAGCGACCACGCCATGCCCGTGTTCTTTATCCTTGTGAGACCGAGAAGCCCGGGTATGAGGTGCGTATGCTGTCCCCATTCGAGCCCGGCGGTAACGAGGTATTTAGTGAGCTGATCGAGGCATACGCAGAAGAGCGCGATCAGAAGATAAATCATAAGGTCCTCCTATAATGATCCGCGGCGGGGCATGAGCTCGCCGCGGCATTCGTTCAATTATTTAAGCCCGTAGACGACCTCGGCGCAGCGGCGGCAAAGCTCGGGATGAGCCTTTACCTCTCCTACTGTTGCGCTCCTCGTCCAGCAGCGCGGGCATTTTTCCTTTTCGCAGGGCTCGGCAAGGACTGTGACGCCCTCGGTCTCGCCGGAAAGGCCCTCGCCCTCTCCGGAAACGACGCGGACGCGGGATACGATGAAGATAGACGCGAGATCTATATCGCCGAGCTTTTCTATCTCGGCGGCGGCCTTATCGTCTGCAAATATTGTTATCTGAGCGTCGAGCGGCTTGCCTATCGACTTGTCGGCGCGCTTTGCCTCAAGCGCCTTCAAAACGTCGGCGCGAAGCTTCATGGCGTAAGCCCATCTGCCGCTCTCCTCCTCGGTGAGCGCTCTCTCCGGATGCGCCTCGGGCATATCGTTGAGCATGACGTGCCTTCTGTCGTCGCTTGAAGCGTGCGGCATTGCCTGCCAAATCTCGTCGGCGGTGAAGGCGAGGACGGGAGCGAGAAGACGCACCATGGTGTCGAGTATCGTGAAGATTGCGGTCTGCGCGCTCAGCCTTGAAACGCTCTCCGCTCCGTCGCAGTAGAGCCTGTCCTTGATAACGTCAAGGTAGAAGTTCGACATCTCAACGACGCAGAAGTTGTGGATAGCGTAAGTCACGCCGTGGAACTCATATCTTTCATAGGCGGCTATGCACTTTGCTCTCAGCGCCTCGAGCTGGACGAGAGCCCACTTGTCGAGAGGCAGCAGCTCATCGTAGGAAAGCGCCTTATCCGGGTCGAAGCCGTCGAGGTTGCCGAGGATATATCGGGCTGTGTTCCTTATCTTCAGGTACTTGTCGGAGAGCTGCTTGAAGATATTCTCGGAACAGCGCATATCGAGACGGTAATCCGCGGAGGCGGACCAGAGCCTTATGAGGTCGGCGCCGTATTTCTTTATGATATCCTCTGGGGCGACTCCGTTTCCGAGGGATTTGTGCATTGCGCGACCCTCTCCGTCGACCGTCCAGCCGTGGGTGAGCACGTTGCGGTAGGGCGCCTTCCCCTTTACGGCGACGGCGGTGAGCAGGCTGGACTGGAACCAGCCGCGGTACTGGTCTCCGCCCTCGAGATAGAGGTCTGCAGGCCACGCGCCCGGAGCGTCGAGCTCCATGGAGGCTATATGCGTTGATCCGGAATCGAACCAGCCGTCGAGAGTGTCGGTCTCCTTGGTAAAGGTCCTGCCTCCGCAGTGCGGGCAGGAGAAGCCCTCGGGCAGAAGCTCGGCGGCGTCCTTTATAAACCACGCGTTGGAGCCCTCGGCGCGGAACACTTCGCTTATCCTGCCGATTGTCTCCTCCGTGCAGACGGGCTTTCCGCAATCCTCGCAGTAGAACACCGGGATAGGCAGACCCCAGTGACGCTGACGGGAGATGCACCAGTCGGCTCGCTCGCGTATCATGCTCTGCATACGATCGGCGCCCCATTCTGGCATCCACGTAACATTCTCCGCAGCTCTGACCGCGTCCTCCTTGAAGGCGTCGACTGAGCAGAACCACTGGTCGGTAGCACGGAATATAATCGGATTCTTGCAGCGCCAGCAGTGCGGATAGGAGTGGGTAAGCTCCTCGGAGGCGAGGATGGCTCCGGCGGCAACGAGATCTGCGTAGATCGGTTCGTGCGCCTTGAGAACGGAGAGACCCTCATATTTGCCCGCATAGGAATTGAATCGGCCGCTGTCGTCCACGTTCACCTTGAGCTCGCGGCCCTGAGGTATCTGCGGATACCTGCGGCATACGTTATAGTCGTCCGCGCCGTAGGCGGGAGCGGTGTGTACGCATCCGGTACCTGCGTCGAGAGTTACGTGGTCGCCGAGAATGACAAGGCTCTCCTGATCGAAAAGCGGATGCTGAGCGGTTATAAGCTCAAGCTCGGCTCCCTTGAAGATATGGAGCGTCTCCTCTATCTCAAGTCCCGCCTTTTTAAGAACGGACTCTGCAAGCTCTGCCGCCATTATATAGGTCTCCCCGTTAGACGCACGGAAGAGGCTGTAGTCGAGGGCGGGATTGAGGCAGATTGCGAGGTTTCCTGGTATAGTCCAGGTCGTCGTCGTCCAGATGACGAAGTAGGTGCTCGAAATATCGGAATAGGGCGAGAGGAGCCCGAGGTCGTCCTTAACGCGGAACTTGACGAAGATAGTCGTTACCTTATCGTCGGAATACTCTATCTCCGCCTCTGCAAGGGCGGTCTCATCGTGCGGGCACCAGTAAACAGGCTTCTTGCCCTTGTAGATGTAGCCCTTGGAATACATCTTTCCGAATACCTTGACCTCCTCGGCCTCGAACTTGGGCGCCATGGTCAGATAGGGCATATCCCAGTCGCCGAGGCAGCCGAGGCGCTTGAACTCGTCGCGCTGGATGTTGACGAAATTCTGCGCAAATTCGTGGCAGGCGTCGCGGAATTCGGGAATTGTCATAGCCTTACGGTTCAGCTTCTGCTGCTTTATGATAGCGGACTCGATCGGCATACCGTGGTTATCCCAGCCGGGAGTGTATGGCGTGCGGTATCCGCTCATCGACTTATAGCGGATGATGAAGTCCTTCAGTGTTTTGTTGAGCGCGTGGCCCATGTGCAGGTGTCCGTTTGAAAACGGAGGACCGTCGTGCAGGATGAAGTCGGGCTTCCCCTCGTTTCTTTTGAGCATCTCCTCATAAAGCCCGAGCTCATAAAACCGCTTAAGCATCTCCGGCTCTCTCGCGGGGAGACCGGCGCGCATCGGAAATTCGGTTTTGGGGAGATTAAGCGTTGCGTTGTAATCCATATTTTTCTCCTAAGTCTTAACATACTTATGCGGGGGCTTAGCCCCCGCTTCGGTTTTTATTTCTTGCCCTCTTCGTAATTCGCGCCGAACTGAAGATCGTCGAACTTAAACTTGGGACGCGGCGTGATCTCCTCGTCCTCCTCCGTCCAGAGCTTCTCCTGCTTCGGCTCCCCGCGCTTTACGTCGGGAACGCGCTTCGTCTCCTCAAGGCTCTCGTCGTATACTCCGCGCTCGTCCATAATGTCGTTTACGAAAGACTCGATATCGGATCTCGTCGCCTCGAAGTCGGGCTTCGTCGCGGGCGGCACGGGTGCGGGCTTTACCGGCTCCGGCTTCTTTTCCTCGGGCGCCGGCTTTGGTTCCGCCTTGGGAGCCTCCTTTACCCAGCCGTGGTTAACGGGGCCCTTCGGTCTCGCTCCGCCGCCCTCCGGGGAAAAAAAGGGGGCGTCCTCCTCTCCCTCCTCCGGCGCTGGAGTTCCGGTCACCTCTGCGACCTTCCTTAAAAACTCAGCCTGATTTGCTATAAGCTCGCGGTTGAGCTGAACGAATTTCGCTGTCTCTGCCTTGACGGAAGCGAGCCTCGCCTCCTCTGCGTCGGCTCTGCTCTTTACGCCCGCAACGGTGGCGTCGGCCTTCGCCTGAGCCTCGCGCAGCATCTCGTCGCACTTTGCGCGGGTCTCCGCCATGATGTCGTCGCTCATCTTCTGGGCTGTGAGAAGCGCCATGCGCATAGAGTCCTCGGTGGAACGGTACTCCTCGACCTTATCTACGAGCACCTTGAGCTTGCCCTTCAGAACGGCGTTTTCCTTGAACAGCGCCGTGTAGTCCTCCCCTACCGTCTCAAGAAAATCGTCGACGGCGGCCATATCGTATCCGCCGAAAACCGCCTTGTTGAATTCCTGCTCCTGAATATTCTGAGGTGTTAACATATCTTATCCCATCCTTCTCTGATCTAATATCTGTTCCGGCTTATCTCCGGAGCATCAGAAATACAGCCCGTTGTTCTCCAGCTCGTCAAGGAGGTCGCCCATAAGATCGACGTTGTACGGCGTTATGAGGTAGGTATTGACCGCTACCTTCTTTATCTTTCCGTCCTGCGCGTATGCGACGCCGGAAAGGAAATCGATAAGTCTTCTCGCGATATCCTTATTGGTCTGCTCGAGGTTGAGAACGACCGTTCTCTTCTCGCGCAGATGGTCGGCTATCTCGGCTGCGTTCTCAAAGCGTTCCGGCTTTACAAGAACGACCTGAAGCTGGGTGGTGGCGTGGATATTGACGACCTTGTTGTCTCTCTTGTCGGCCGCGCTGTCCTGGAACATAGTCCTCTGCGGGGCGGCCGTCCTCGGCGTTACCGGCATTTTCTCCGGCGCTCTCGGCGAAAAGTCCTCAAACTCCTCGTCTTCGTCCTCATAAGGTCTTGTGAGTTTCTTGAGCTCATCAAAAAGTCCCATAATAAACCTCCGTGTAGTATTATCAGTCTCATCGGTATATCCGCTCGCCGAAAATGAGGGATCCGACTCTAACGAGAGTCGCTCCGCAGGCTATCGCCTCCTCAAAATCGCGGCTCATACCCATAGACAGAATATTCATAGTAACATTATCGTATTTTTTTCCGCTTATGTCAACAAAAAGCTTTGTCATTTTCTCAAAATATCCCGTTTTTTTCTCAGCGTCGCCCTCATTCGGCGGTATCGCCATAAGCCCCGCGACCTCGACACCCCGCATTTCGGAGGCGCAGCCGAGAAGGTCCGGAAGCGCTTCGGGGAGGACGCCCGACTTTTGGGGCTCCCTCCCGACGTTTATCTCAAGCAGTATTCTCTGCCTTATTCCGAGGGCCTCCGCCCTCTTCGATATCTCAGCTATCAGCTCCGGGGAGTCGGCGCTCTCTATCAGATCCGTCTCCCCGACGATATACTTCACTTTATTCCTCTGCAGTCCCCCGATGAAGTGTAGCGCGGCGCCCTCATACGCATTTTCCGCGAGCTTTTCTCTGAGCTCCTGCACCCGGTTTTCTCCGAAGATGCGTATCCCGGCTCTGAAAGCCTCTCTGATATTTTCGCGCCCGTTCTGCTTTGAGGCGGCGAGCAGGCTCACGTCCTCGGCTCTCCTGCCTGACCTTACGGCGGCTTCCGCCGCCCTCTCGAGGCAGCGCGCAGCGTTATCGTATACTGTGCTCAAAGAGGTTCACCCCTCCCATTATTTTGCGACTATCGCCCCGTCGCGGAGCTCGTCCGCTCTCGTTATTATCTCGTTGCCTATCCTTATCGCGCCGGTATCCTCGACCATATAGTAGTCGCCCTCCTCGCCGAGGATATTCACCTTTACCGCCTGCGCCTGCATTCCGGCGAGAAGATAGACTATCGTATCGCCGTCTTCGTCGAGATGGACCGCCTCGCGCGGCACTCTTATGCCCGACGCGGACTCGAATATCACCTCGCCGGTCATCTCTCTGACTCCCGCAGTCTCAGACAGCTTTCGCGCCGCGGAAAACACTACGGCGCATTTTCCGTCCGATTCCTGACCGACCGACTCGACGTTCATAGTCACGGTGCCGTTATACGTCTTGGAAAAATCGATATTCACCGTGCTTTTCCCTATCAAGAGCGACGCCCAGCTTGAGTCCATTACCGTGACGTAATACCACCTTATCCCGTAGATAAGCTTGCCGAAGGCGCCGGTAGAAACGGCGGCTCTCGCGGAAAACAGCCCGTCCACGTCCTGCGGGCTCAGTCTTCCGAGGATATCAGAGGTCGCAACGCGCTCATAGCCGTCGACGCTCGTTGTGAAGGTTCCGGACCTTCTCGCTGTAACAAAGCCGCGGCCGCCCGCCGCCGTTCTGAGGCTTTCCAGCCTCAGCTTCAGTCCCTCAAGGCTTTCGCCCACGTTTTCCGGACTTATTTCTCCGTTTTTCAGAGCGAAGGTCTCTACGTCCAATACAGCCGTCTGAAGCGAGGCGTAATCCCGCTCGGCTATGACGCGGCTGAGATTTATCACGCTCTCACGCGCCGCTTCGGTCTCGCTTCTGACCTCACTGACAGCCTCAAGAGCCTGTATCCTTATCGTCAGCTCGCGTATTTCGTCTGCGCGGGCAAGGTCGGACGAGGTGTTGTAGGTTATCGCGACGGTCGAACCCGCCCCGACTCTCTCTCCGTCCGCTATGCTGACCGATGCGCCGCCCTCCGGGGATATAAGCACCTCCTCGTCGCGCACGGCGTAGCCCGTCGTTATAACGCTGCGCCGAAGCTCCATCGCCGTCGCCGGCACCGTCCTCAGCGAGTCGTCTCTCGTCTGATACAGCGAAAAGCCCGCGTAGATGACGAGAGCTATGAAGACTATCAGCGTTACGAATTTTATAAGCCTGTCGCTTCTTTCCACTTTTTCCGCTCCTTCAGCATCCGATATCCGCTTCCGCATCGACGTCGGCTGCGAGCGGGAGCTCAAGCCTCTTCGCGGGCGAAACTGTGGATATCGCGTGCTTATAAATAAGCTGCTCTCTTCCCTCGCTCATAAGAGCGACTGTGAAGCTGTCGAAGGAGCGCACCGTCCCGCGCATCTGAAATCCGTTCACCAGAAAAACCGTGAGCGGAACGTTCTTCCTTCTCGCCTCATTCAAAAAGAGATCCTGCAAATTCTGCTTCTGCATTTTTTAGCCGTCCTTTCGTATGTATATATTGGGAACGGCTTTATATTATCAGCGTTCGGCAAAAAATTCTGTCGAATCGTGCAGAGCAGTCGTAAAATCCGGAAAATTTTTCCAATTTATTCTCAAAGCGTCGGAGTATCTCGAACACCATGAAATCTGCCTTTTCGCATATCTCCGGCTGCCGCGCTTCACGTTATAGGCGGCTTCATCAAGGCTCTCTTCGCCCTTCAGGTATCTAAGGCACTCCTTATAGCCGATAGCCTGCATTGCGGTGCATTCTTCGGAGAGTCCCATTTGAGCGAGAGATCGCACCTCGTCCAAAAGGCCGGCTGCGAGCATTCCGTCCACCCTGCGGTCTATTCCGGCATAGAGGTCCTCTCTCGCCTCATAGCCGAGCACGATATATTTTGCGTCGTATCTCGGCGGAAGCTCCTTCGATTTGCGGTCGTGCTCAGATATGCTCTCGCCATTTTCCGCGAGCTCGAAGGCGCGGACTATGCGCTTTTTATCGTTTGGATGCAGCTTTGCCGCGCGATCCGGATCCTTTTCCGAGAGGAGCCTCAGCATCTCTTCTCCGCCGAGCTCGTCGTATTTCCGCTCTATCTCCGCTCTCCTGCCTATTTCCCCGCCGCCGGTTGCGAAGCTGCGCCCGAGCACGAGCGATTCGATATAGAGCCCCGTTCCGCCGACGATGACCGGCAGCTTTCCCCTGGACAGTATACCGTCGACGCACCTTCCCGCCTCCTCGACGTAACGCGAGACGGAATAAGCCTCGAAGGGAGAGACGACGGAGAGCATATAATGCGGAACGCCGCGCATCTCCTCGACGCTCGGCTTCGCCGTGCCGATATCCATATATTTATAGACCTGCATCGAATCGGCCGAGACCACCTCTCCGCCGAGTCTCTCGCAGAGCCGGGCTCCGAGCTCTGTTTTGCCCGTTGCCGTCGGGCCGGTTATAACAAGCACTTTCGGTGTCATACTCTTTTGAATCCTTTATCGAGCTGATACTTCGTTATCTCCATACGCACCGGTCTGCCGTGCGGGCAGTATCTTACCTCGCCCGACATCACCTTCGCTATAAGTTCCCGGACGGCGGACGGCTCGGAACGGGTCCCCGCCTTTATCGCCGCCTTGCAGGCGACTGTGTGCATTATATCGTCTTTCAGCTCCCCGAGTCCTCGGCTGCCGGAAGAGGAGAGTATCCCCGCGAGCTCCTCAATGAAAGCCTCCGGCTCATCCAGATCGAAGTCCTGCGGAGTCTCCCTGATTGCGACTGAGCCGCCGCCGAAATCGTCTATCCCGAAGCCGTATTCACCTAAAATCAAGGCGTTTTTCCCGATCAGCTCCGCAGTCTCCTCGCCAACTTTGACGATAACCGGCGCAATAAGCATCTGCGCCTCCGGTCTCCACCCCTTCTCCTTCAGCTTATCGAATAGTATGCGCTCGTGAGCTGCGTGCTTATCAATAAAATATACGCTTGAGCCCATCTCGACAATGAGATAGGTGTTCTGCGCCTCGCCGATAAAGCGCCACGGAGTCTCTTCTCTCTCCTCCTCGATGGGCGGGTCTGGAGTCCAGTTTGGCTTTGCCGACGGCATATCGATTTTCTGCTGTGCCGCCGGGCGAATAATGTCGTTGAGCGGATACTTGCCCTCCGATCCGGTTTTTTTGAAGCCCGCGCCGAGACTGGAACGGATCTCGTCGGCGGAAACTCTTCGGAAGAATCCGTCCCTCGGCGCGGCGGAAAAGGATACGGGAGCCGAGCTTCCCCGCGCCCCGGAAAAGCGCGGCGCTTCCGAGCCGTCGGATAAGGACGGTCTTACCGCTGCCGCCGTGCTCTTCGATATTTCAAGCTCCGCAGGCGCGTTTTCTCCCTCGAGAGCGCCGCGGACCGCCCAGTAAAGGGCGTCGAATACGGAACGCTCATCGGAAAATCTGACCTCCAGCTTGGCTGGATGCACGTTTACGTCGACCTTTGAATAGGACATATCGATATCAAGGACGCAGACGGGGAAACGCCCTGTGAAAAGCGAGTTCTTATACGCGCCCTCAAGGGCGGACTGCAGAAGCTTTGAACGAACGAATCTCCCGTTGATAAAGAAGAACTGCCAGCTTCTGTTGCCTCTCGCGGCCGAAGGCGAGGAAACAAAGCCCTTGACCTTAATGCCGTTCGCCTCCAGCTCCGTCGGGAGAAGACCCTTCGCTATATCTCTGCCGAGGGTCTCGTATACCGCCGAGTCGCGCCGCGAGTCTCCCGGGGTATGTATCTCCTCCCTGCCGTCTTTTATGTATTTGACGGACACCTCAGGATGGCTGAGGCAGAGCCTCGTGACGGCGACCGTTACCGCCGCGCCCTCAGCCTTGTCGTTTTTCATATACTTGAGCCGCGCCGGCGTGTTGAAGAAGAGGTTCTTCACGATCATCGTAGTGCCCTCCGGGCAGCCGGCAGGCTCGCAGAGGGTCTCCTTTCCCGCCTCGAGCTCAAGCCTCGTGCCGGTTTCCTCACCCTTCTCACGCGTGAGAAGCTCAACGCGGCTTACGGCGGAGATCGCGGCGAGCGCCTCGCCGCGGAAGCCGAGAGTGGCGATAGCCTCGAGACCGCGCTCGTCTCTGAGCTTGCTCGTAGCATGACGCAGGAACGCAGTTTTCGCGTCCACCGGGCTCATACCGCAGCCGTTGTCGGTAACGCGGATATAGCTCATGCCTCCGTCTCTTATCTCGACGGTGAGGCTTCTCGCTCCCGCGTCTATAGAGTTTTCGCAGAGCTCCTTAACTACGGAAGCCGGGCGCTCCACCACCTCGCCCGCAGCGATGAGGTCGGCGAGGTGCGGAGACATCTCGTAAATCTTTTGCATTATTCTTCTACCTCATGTGAGATATACGTTCTGGAGAGCCCCTTGACGTTTACCGGGTCGACGTCGAGGAAGCAGGTGTCGCCGACGCTGCACTCGGTATCGGTGACGTCGATAACCGTGTGCAGAAGCCCTATCTCTCCGACTCTCTTCATTTTCTTTCCCGCAAGTCTTACCGTCGGCTTTCTCTTCCTCGATCTGAGAAGATCCCAGAAGCTGCGCTCATAGTCAACCCTGTTGACTCCGAAGCCGTTGAAGAAGCCGACGCTCAGAACGGCGAGCCTCGCGGGCTTTCTGAGCTTCTGACCGCCTATCCTGTGCTTCTTAGGGAACCAGCCTACCTCCTCGACTCCGGCCTCGATATAGCCGACGCGCATCAGCCCCGGCACCGCGCCGCCGGCAACTCTGCCGGCAAGGGCGGTCCCGACGCGCACCGCGTCCATCGTTCCGAAATCGTATTTGAAGAGAGCTGCAGAGTCGGCTATATGCGTGTAGCCCACCTCGAATCCCATCTGGGTTAGCTTTTCCAGAACGCCCTTGAAGGTCTCGTATTCCTGCCTCGTTATCCTCTCTGAATTTGCCGACTGGGAATAGGTTGAGAATATTCCGGTGACGGCAAGGTTCGGCATATACCTGAAGATCGAGGCTATCTTATCGGTCTCTGTTGGCAAAAAGCCGTATCTTCCGAGGCCGGAATCTATCTTTATCTGCACCTCGCAGACCGTCTTTCTCTCCTCGGCAATACCGTTTATGGCGACTGCTGCGTCGTAGGAGCCGACCGTGCAAATGACGCCGAGCTCGATAAGATCCCTTATCTCGTCGGAATCGGCGGTGGAGCGCAGCATCATAAGTCTCTCGTCGGTAAAGCCGAGATTTCTCAGTCTCTCGGCATCGCGCGGGTCTGAGACCGCAAAGCTTTTCACTCCCTCGTTTCTAAGAATACGCGCCGTTTCGACGATGCCCATTCCGAAGGCATCGGCGCTCAGATCTCCGATTATCTCAACGCCTCTCGCACGGGTCTTGATTATATTCAGGTTGTTTTTTATCGCGTCTCTGTCGATAACGAGCTTCTTCATATTGCAGCTCCCCTTTCTGAAAAAGGCGATTTTATTCCAATTTAATAAACCGATTATAGCACAAATACCATTGTAAAATCTACAGGAAAATGTTAAAATACATTAAATTATCAAAAAGAGTCAGGAGATTAACAGTGAGCTATAAGAGAACAGTCATTTCCGAAGAGGAGCTGAGCGCGCAGAGGGATATCATGGCCGAGGTTGCGGAGCGAAACGCCGCCCTTCCCGTAAAGCCCCTCGCCCTCGTGGATACCTACGGCTGCCAGCAGAACGAGGCGGATTCCGAAAAGATAAGAGGTATGCTCATTGAGATGGGCTATGATATGACGCAGAACGAGGCGGAGGCGGACGTTATCGTTATGAACACCTGCGCCGTCCGCGAGCACGCGGAGCAGAGAGTATACGGCAACGTCGGCGCGCTTACGCATACGAAAAAAGCGAAGCCTTCGCAGAAGATTGCCGTCTGCGGCTGTATGGCGCAGCAGAAAACGGTGGCGGATAAGCTCAAGGAGTCCTACCGCCACGTTGATATGGTCTTCGGGCCGCACGCGCTATGGCGTTTCCCGGAATTTCTTAAAAAGGTGCTCTTTGAGGGCGGGCGCGTCTTTGAGATAACTCCATCCGACGGCGCGATAGCCGAGGGTCTGCCTTCCTCCCGCGACGGGAAGATCAAGGCGTGGCTCTCGGTCATGTACGGCTGCAACAATTTCTGCACCTACTGCATAGTGCCGCACGTCCGCGGCAGAGAGCGTTCGCGTATGCCGGACGATATAATAAACGAAGCGCGCTCTCTCGTAAAGGCGGGCTACAAGGATATAACGCTCCTCGGTCAGAACGTCAATTCCTACGGGCGCGACCTCAGGCTCGGCGTTGATTTCTCAGATATCCTCGCTGAGATAAACGCCATACCCGGCGAGTTTCGCATCAGATTTATGACCAGCCATCCGAAGGACGCAACGGAAAAGCTTTTCCGAACTATAGCGGAGTGCGAAAAAATAACCAAGCATATCCACCTGCCCTTCCAATCCGGCTCTACCCGGATACTGAAGGCGATGAACCGCTCCTACGACCGCGAGAGATACCTCTCTCTCGTTAAGCTCGCGCGCAGCTATATGCCGGATATCGTGCTTACGAGCGACGTTATCGTGGGCTTCCCGGGCGAGACCGAGGAGGATTTTCTCGAAACGCTTAGTCTCGTCGGGGAGGTGCGCTTCGACGCGCTCTTCACCTTCATCTACTCAAAAAGGCCCGGCACCCCCGCCGCAGCCTTCCCCGACCCTGCGACAAGGGAGGAAAAGCAGGACAGATTTGACCGCCTCGTTGCCCTCCAGAATTCCGTATCCGAGGAAAAACACGCGGCTTATATCGGTAAAGCCGAGCGCGTACTCATAGACGGGGAGGATAACGGGCTTCTCACAAGCCGCACCGACGGCGGAAGGCTCGTGAGGCTCTGCGGAAGCTCCGAGCTTATCGGTCAGTTCCGCGAGGTGCGAATAACCGGCTCGAATACCTGGGCTCTCACAGGCGAGCTCATCTGACGACAGGAGGGCTTATAAATGCCACAGGATACGCCGATGATGCGGCAATACAACGCAATAAAGGACCAGCACTCGGATTGCATCCTCTTCTTTCGTCTCGGCGATTTCTACGAGATGTTCGATGAGGACGCGAAAACCGCGTCACGCGAGCTGGATCTTATGCTCACGACCCGCGACAGGGGCGAGAACGACCCCGAAAAGCGCGTACCGATGTGCGGCGTCCCCTACCACTCTGCGGAGGCATATATATCCCGTCTCATTCAGCGAGGCTATAAGGTCGCCATCTGCGAGCAGACGGAGGATCCGGCGACTGCGAAGGGGCTTGTGGACAGGGACGTTATCCGGATAGTCACGCCGGGAACGGTCACAGAATCCTCGATGCTCGACGAATCGAGGTCGAATTACATAGGCTCCTGCTACATCGACGCTGGCGGTTCCGCCGTCTGCTTTGCCGATATCTCGACCGGTGAGATCTGTGCAAGGAGCTTTCCGCCCGCCGAAGGCGCGAGAGTGCTCAACGAGCTGAGCCGCTTCTCTCCCGCAGAGGTGGTCCTCAACGAGGCGGCTGCCGAGAACGCGGATATCGAATTTCTTCTGAGAGAGCGTCTCCGCTGCCTTGCCGACAAGGATGAGAGCCGCTTCGACTATATGAAGAGCACTATGCGCGTCGCCGAGCAGTTTTCCGTCGCCTCAGTCGACGAGCTCGGTCTCGAAAACGAGAGTCAGGCGGTCTGCGCGATAGGCGGACTTCTGGACTATATCATCGACACGCAGAAGACTGTGCTCGACCACATTAACAAGCTCGATTTCTATTCCGACGGGCGGTATATGGAGCTCGATATGGAGACGATAAGAAATCTCGAGCTCATCTATACCGGACACGACAGGCTTAAAAGGGGCAGCCTTCTCTGGGCGATGGATAAGACGAAAACGCCGATGGGCGCAAGGCTCCTCCGCTCATGGGTCTCCCGTCCGCTTCTCTCGCCTGCCGCGATAACGCGCAGGCAGAGCGCCGTCGCCGAGCTTTTCGAGAATAATATGGCGCGGGGCGAAATAAGGCAGGAGCTGAAGGACGTCGGCGACATCGAGAGACTTATCGGCAGGATAGTTTACGGAACGGGAAACGCCCGCGATCTCCGCGCGCTTCAGCTCTCCCTCGAGCCGCTTGAAAGAGCCGTCGCCCTGCTCGCGCCCTTTACCTCGACCTTCTTGTCCGAGATTCGCGGCATGGATCTCCTCACCGATCTCAGAAACGCCATCGGCACCGTTATTGCCGACGATCCTCCGTTTTCAGTTCGCGAGGGCAATATGATCAGGTCGGGCTACGATTCCGAGGTGGACAGGCTTCGGGATCTTCTCGGCAACTCTTCCGCCGCTCTATCCTCTATCGAGGCGAGAGAGCGTCAGCGCACCGGCAAAAAGCTCAAGGTGGGCTATAACAAGGTGTTCGGCTATTATATTGAGATACCGCGCAGTCAGTCAGCCGACGTGCCGGAGGACTACATCAGAAAGCAGACTCTGGTAAACGGCGAGCGCTTTATAACCGAGGAGCTCAAAAATCTGGAGACTGAGCTTCTGAGCGCGAAGGATAGAATTGCCGATCTTGAATACTCCATTTTCAACCGTCTGCGAGAAAGCGTTGCCCGCGAGGTGCTGAGGATACAGGACACAGCCCGAAAAACAGCCTCTCTCGACGTTCTCGCGTCGCTCGCTGAATGCGCTGTATCAAACGGCTGGGTCAGGCCGGATATCGCGGACGACGGAGTGATTGATATCTCCGACGGGCGGCATCCGGTCGTTGAGCTGATGCAGAAGGAAACGCTTTTCGTGCCTAACGACGCCCGTCTCGGCGGGCTCTTCGGCACGGCGGCAGTTATAACCGGGCCGAATATGGCGGGAAAGTCGACCTATATGCGACAGACCGCTCTCATCGTCCTTATGGCTCAGATGGGTTCCTTCGTCCCCGCAAGAAGGGCGAGCATAGGTATCGTGGACAGGGTCTTCACGCGCATCGGCGCATCGGACGACCTGACGGCGGGTCGCTCCACCTTTATGGTCGAGATGACCGAGGTTGCGAATATACTTAAAAACGCGACCTCCCGTTCCCTGCTCATTCTTGACGAGATAGGCCGCGGCACCTCAACCTACGACGGAATGGCGATAGCCCGCGCCGTCGTCGAATACTGCGCGGATAAGAAAACTCTCGGCGCAAAGACTATGTTTGCAACGCATTACCACGAGCTCACTGCCCTTGAGGGCGAGGTAGACGGAGTAAAAAACTATAACATAACGGCAAAGAAGCGCGGCGGAAGCCTAATTTTCCTCCGCAAAATTGTGCCCGGCGGCGCAGACGACTCCTACGGCATAGAAGTCGCGAGCCTTGCCGGTGTTCCGACTCCCGTTATAAAGCGCGCAGGCAAGTTGCTCTCAGAGCTCACCTCCGGTCACTTCTCCTCTGCTCCTCTCTCACGCCGCCCGTCAATCGACGAGGCTCAGTTCTCTCTTGAGAGCATTGCGGGCGAGGAGGCTCTCGAAACTCTTCGTTCTACCGACCTTAACACGATAACGCCCATAGAGGCGATGAATCTGCTGTTCACTCTGAAAAAGAAGGTGACCGAATAATGAAGAAGGGCTTCCCCTTTCCGATGTCAAAATCCGAGTCCGTAATAGGCTGGGTCTGGGTCTTCGTCCACTCCTTCGCCCTCGTATACATCCTCTCAGCTCTCTATAACTACGTGCTGCCGTCAATGGGAATCAAGTATACCGATGCGGGCTTCAACGTCGTCTACTACGCCGTAAGCTTCGTTTTCCTCCTGATATTCCTTTTCAGGTATCTGAGAGCTTCGTTCAGGAACTTCACATCAAATCTCATTGACGGGCTTTCAAGCATCGCGATATACTACTTCGTCTACAACCTCGTGATGTTCCTTATCTCCCTCATGATCTCCAAGTTTCTTCCCGACGCGTCGAATCCCAATCAGGACAGCATCAACGAGCTGATCAAGCTCAATAAAAACGCGATGATAGCCGTCTCCGTTCTGCTCGCGCCCTTCGTTGAGGAGGTGCTGTTCCGCGGAGTTGTCTACGGAACGATAAGGAAGAAGAGCGTGCTTCTCGCTTACGTCGTATCGGCTCTTATGTTCGCCATATATCACGAATGGCAGTTCCTTCTGGCGGGCTTTTCCTGGAAGCTCCTCATTACAACGCTCACCTACATTCCCGCAGGGCTCTGCCTTGCGAGAGTTTACGAGCGGAGCAAGAGCATCTGGCCGGCGATTTTCCTGCATATGATACTCAATTTTGTATCGGTAACGGTAACGATCGGGCTCTGAAGCCGAGAAAAGCCGCCCTCTTCCCAAAGCGGAAGAGGGCGGCTTCATTTTATGTTATCAGTCGCCGAAGAACTTGTCGTGTACGGCCTGTACCGCCTTGTCGGCGTCATCCTCATTTACGAGGACGGAGACCTTTATCTCGCTCGTTGAGATCATATCGATGTTGATCTTTCTGGAGGCGAGGGCGTCGAACATCTTGGCGGCGATGCCGCTCGTAAGCATCATACCCGCGCCAACTATGCTGACCTTGGCAACGTTTTTATCGACGTCGAGACCGGAGAATCCAAGCTCGTCGATATGCGCCTCGAGCACGTCGCAGGCGAGATCCGCGTCGCCTCTCGCCACGGTAAAGGTTATGTTCTGAATGCCGTTTCTGCCGAGGCTCTGGAGGATGATATCTACGTTGATCTTCTCCTTCGCAAGGCATCTGAAGGTCCTGAACGCCATTCCGGGGATATCCTGCATCCCGATAAGAGTTATGCGGGCTACGTTTACGTCCTTTGCGACTCCGCTTACTTCAGCCTGTTCCACTTTGTTTACCCTCCTGACTTTTGTTCCCGGCTTTCTCTCATAGCTTGAGAGCACCTCTAAATCTACGTTATAACGCTTCGCCATCTCAACGGAGCGGTTGTGGAGCACCTTTGCGCCCATGCTGGCAAGCTCCAGCATCTCGTCGAAGGTTATCTCGTCGAGCTTTTTCGCGCCCTTCACCTTGTTCGGATCGGCGGTGTACACGCCGTCGACGTCGGTGTAAATCTGGCAGAGGTCGGCGTGCATCGCGGCGGCGATAGCGACCGCGCTCGTATCCGAGCCTCCTCTTCCGAGGGTCGTGATGTCGTCGTACTTGTTGACGCCCTGGAATCCGGTTACAAGGACGACGCGCCTTGCGTCAAGCTCGCGGCGGATCCTCTCCTGTCCGACGCTCTTTATAGCGGCGTTGGAGTAGTTTGAGTTCGTCTTGAAATCGACCTGCCAGCCGTTAAGGCTTATAGCCGGTATTCCCATCGACTGGAGCATCATAGCGCAGAGAGCAACCGATTGCTGCTCTCCCGTTGAGAGGAGCATATCCATCTCGCGCTTAGACGGATTCGGGTTATACTCCTTCGCCATAGCTATGAGCTTATCCGTCGTCTTTCCCTGTGCGGAGAGAACGACTACCACGTCGTTTCCCGCGTTGTACGCCTCGGCTATTATGCCGGACACGCGCCTGACCTTTTCCGGGTCGGCTACGGAGCTGCCTCCGAATTTCTGTACGATCAATGCCATTTACCATGCCTCCATCTGGAGTTTATTTCATTTTATTCTATGCCCTTCGGGGGAATTGCGTCTCAGTCGAGTATCGGGAAGAGGCTTCTAACGTCGAAGCCGGAGAGCTTTTCGTCGAGCTCGCGCTTAGACATCCGCGGAGTCGCGAATGCGTATTCATCCGGTCCGGCGCCGGGATATTCGCCCGGATAGCTTATGAGCCTCAGATTGCCGAACGCCGTCCCAATCTCGCGTAGGCCCGAGCCTGTACGCACGTACCAGCGCATCGGCTGCTCTGAAAAGTCGGCGACGTAGCCCTCCTCGGAATTATCCCAGCCTATATATTTTCTCGCCTTCCTGTGCTTTGCAGCGTCGATAACGTCTGCGACTACGGCGCTCGCGGTCGGTCTCTTCCCCGCTCCCGCTCCATAGAACATAGCCTCGCCGAGGGCGTTGCCGTGTACTACTATGCCGTTCATAACACCGTCGACGTTTGACAGAAGGCTCGTTTTCGATATGAGATGCGGAGAGACGTAGGCGTTCACTCTTCCGTCCGGCAGATGCACCGCTCTTCCGAGAAGCTTGAGCTTATAGCCGAGCCTGCGGGCATATTCAACGTCGTTTGCCGTTACTCCCGCTATGCCTCTCACGCTTATCCTATCGGGATCGACGTTCTTCCCGAATGCGAGATCGGCAAGTATGCATATCTTCCTCGCCGCGTCGTGTCCCTCTATGTCGGCGGTCGGGTCCTGCTCCGCATAGCCGCGGCGCTGCGCCTCCTTGAGCGCATCTTCAAACGCCGTTCCGTCCTGCACCATTGAGGTGAGAATGTAATTCGTCGTGCCGTTAAGTATACCGTATACCTCGTCGAGCTCGTTTGCCGTGAGGCACTGGGTCATAGGTCTGATTATCGGTATCCCGCCGCCGACGCTCGCCTCAAAGAGATAGTTTACGTTCTTCTCCCTGGCAATTGCCAGAAGCTCGTGACCGTGCGCCGCAACGAGTTCTTTATTCGACGTTACGACGCTCTTGCCCGCGAGCAGAGCGCGCTTCGTGTAGTCGTAAGCCACGCGGCAGCCGCCTATAGTCTCGACGACGATAGTTACCTCCGGATCGTTTTCAACGGCGGAGAAGTCCTTCGTCATAAGTCCGGCAAAGGGACTGTCAGGGAATTCTCTGATATCTACGATATACTTTACGTTTATCTCCTCCGCGGCGTTATGCGCGATGGATTCGTGATTCTCTTTTATTACCTCGCAGACACCGCTTCCGACGGTGCCGAAGCCGAGGACTGCAACGTAAGCCATCTTATCCACTCCCGTATCGGCACAATATGCAGTAATATTATCACAGCGCAGGCATATTGGCAACGGAAATTGCGATAAAATCGCAAAAAAATTTTGCCGCTTTAAATGGCAAAATCACAAATAATGCTAAAAGCTTCCAAAAAGCTCCAGCTTTTACTCTTGTAAAAGTTTTCTGTTCGGTGTATATTTTTCAGAAGAGGTGAGAAAATGGCTTCATCAGAAAAAAATCACGAAAATCCGATGTCCGTCCGCTCGAAAAACGCACTCGGAACGGCGCTTTTGAAGCTGCTCATAACCCGCGAGCTGGAGGACGTCGCCATACAGGACATAACGAAAAAGGCCGGCCTTTCGCGTCAGACCTTCTATACGAATTTCCGCGAGAAGGAGGATATCCTCGTTTACCTCGTGAGCGGTCTTTTCGCGCGATACCGCGAGAGGCTCGATAATGAAAGACCTGGCGGAGAGGGCTTTCTCATCGACTATTTTATGTTCTGGGGCGAGAGCCGAGAATTTCTCTCCCTTCTCTTCCGCCGCGGAAAGGGCGGGATATTTCAGGAGGCAAACCGCCATTTCTTCGAGGCGGGCGGACTTCCGAAAAGCCTCATCTCCGTATCCGACGAGGACGAGCCCTACGTTCGCGCAGGTCTTGCGGGAATGACCTACGAGCTTCTTTACATATGGATGACCCGCGATCTCGGTCTCTCCGTCAGCGCGCTCTCCGCTCTCTCCTCACGACTCTTTTCAGGCGAGCTTTTCCGCGAATAAAGGGCTTGTAAGCCCGGCATACTATCTCCGAAACGCAAAAAGTTTCAAAAATTCGGAGGTATAAAGATGAAAAAGCTCATTATCACTCTTATGTGCCTCGTTTCCGTACTCTCCCTCTCCGCCTGCTCGGATACCGCCGACCCCGGCGATACCACGAAGGACGGAGTTATCGGCGACGGTCTTAACGACGACCTTAAGGATATGAGAGACGGACTTGAGGATATGCTCGGAAACGACAGGACTTCAGACCGCTACGGCGCCGGCGAAACAGGCGGCGCTATTAACGGACGCACCGGCAGCGGAACGGACGGCGTGAGCGGAAACGTAAACGGCGGCGTGAACGGGAACGCCAACGGAAACGTGAACGGAGCAGGCGGAAGCACGGGCGGCGCAGGCGGCGGTATGAACGGTATGGGCAGCTCCGCCGGAAATAACGGCTAAAAAAACAATCGGTACGCTCAGGTCTTCTCTGATGCGTACCGATTATTCATTTTTCCAGAATCGCTATGAGCTCTTCCGGGCTTATTTCGTCCGTCATATTTAGGCGCTTCATTGCGTAAAGGCTCTGCGGAAGGCCCCTTACTATCTCCGCAATCCCTTCCTCGACGCTCACGGTCATTCTGACTCCGGCCTCGCTGAGCGCCCACTGGCTGAGGACGTCGTATTTCCCGCTCGGAAATGAGAGCATAGCGGGTCTCTCCCCAGTCTCGCGCTCTATATCGGCGGCGCTTTTCTCGAAATCAGCAATCACGGCGGCGACGTAGTCCGCCTCGCTCTCGCCCGGAAGTCTGAGGATATTCTCACGCGCCTCGCCCGTTTCGTAAGGCGCCCACTGGTGCATATCGTAGGTGTGGCTGCCTATCTCGACGAGGCCGGAGGCGACCATCTCTCTCGCCTCGCCCCATCCGAAATGCGGGGTTATAGGGTATTCCGTATCCTTATAGTGCTCCGTGCTCCCGACGGAGACTCCGATAACGAATACCGTAGCCTTCATATCGAACTCCTTCAGTATCGGGAAGGCCTTCTCGTAATTCGACATATAGCCGTCGTCAAATGTTATGACCACTGGCTTTTCCGGAAGCGGATAGCCCTTCACCACATAATCCTCAAGGTCGGAGAAAAAGAGCGGGGTATAGCCTCCGTCGCTCAGCGCCTTTATCTGGGCTCTGAAGCCCTCGGGCGTTATCTCGGTGCCGTTCTGCGGCTCATCAGTTATATGGTGATATGTCAGTATCGGAACTCTCGCCGAATTGGCTTCCGGCTCGCCGTAGGCCGAGTACATCGCCTCAACGGCTTCTGCAGCGTTGTCCTTAGTCACAAGCCTCCCGAAGTCCTCCGGAATATAGGCCGACTCATCGCCGAACATGCGCATGAGCGCCATCCTGCCCACGTCGTTTCTGAAATGCGTTGCGTCGTAGAAATACCTTGGCTCAAAGCTCACCGAGCTCATGGTGAAGTCCCAAAAATCGGCGACCTCAGCAAGACTCCGGTAAAAATGCTCTACCTCAGCTTTTGAAAAGTCGTTGAAGTAGTCCCAATACACGGGCGCAGACACGACGGCAAAGCTTATCCCGCGCTCCATGCAGAGATCGCGGACAGCGGCAAGGCACTCCATCGTCTTCTCCGTCGCCTCCATTGCCGGAGTTGAGACCGGGTAATCGGCAAACACCGGATACGCATCGAGATAGTCCGCGAGCGAGCCTATCGGTTCGGCGTCCCTCGCTCTTTTATCGTAAGCGCCTGTCTCAACGTCGAAAACGTCGAAGGGCTTGGAAAGCAGACCGTCGTCCGCCCGGTCCTTTATCTTCTGAACGGCGTAATTCGGGTTCAGAAAAACGTAATCTGAGTAATACGATAGCTTCGACCTGCCGCTTATCTTTGCGGGAAGGCGGGAGGAGAGCGAATCCTCTCCCTGGCCTATCTTCAGCCCGTTGTCGATGTAAACGTTCACCACGAGGTTTTTCACCTCGTAGTTATCCGCCATATAGAAGACCATATCGCGCACGTCCTGCATATCCGCGCCGTACATTATGAGGTTATAGAAGCTCGCGCCGTAATACTCGTTCAGAAGCCCGACGGGGTATGAGCTCGTCGATGAGCAGCCGATGATATAGGAGTCGTACTTCCCGTGCTCCCTGTCGAGATAGGCAGTCTTGCCTATTCTCGGATTCTGCGTCTCGCTGTAGGAGTCCCAGTGAAATACAGGATCGCCGAAAACGCCGAAGGGATCGACGAGCACGTTGAACGCAACGATAAGGAGAGCGAAAACAGCCGCCGTTATAAAGAACGCGGCAGTCCATTTTTTACCAGACATTTTCCCGCCTCCTAAAACTGAGCGTAGATAAACGAGCTTGCGGTATAGTCGCCTCCGAAGAGCGCAGCAGCGACTATCGCGGCGAGCGGCAGCGCCATACACAGCCATTGGACAAAGCCGCTCTTTTTTGAGAGGGCAAGGCGCACGTCCGTCCCTCTCTCCTCTGTGAGCTCAACGGCGTTAACAAGCACAACGCCCGCCGCAACGATAATGAGATCCGCCGCCGTCATTCCGAGGTCAGCGATAACTCCGGAGAAGAGAGCCGAGGGGTGGAAATTGAACACTGTTCTTTTGAGCATAACGAGGCTCATTTTAAGATACGGCGCGCGCGTTATATACCTTCCCGCAAAGACTATTAGCATAGTGCGCAGCATTGAGAAGGCGGAAAACCACTTCGATTTCGCGTCGATTTTGAGCCGCGCTTTGACCTTCTCGAAAAACGGCGCCAGAAGAAGACCGGAGGTGATGACGACGCCGTTATACAGTCCGAAGGCGATATAGGTATAGTTTGCTCCGTGCCATATCCCGACGAGAAAATAAATTATAAAGGTTGCCAGAGAGGTTGGGATTATCCTTCCGAGAGCGCCGCCTATGTGCTTTCTCGTGAACTTCCCTATCCTGTTGAACAGCTTCGTGAAGGTCAACGGATAGAAAACATAGTCCCTCAGCCACGAGCCGAGGCTTATATGCCAGCGCCTCCAATACTCCGCGAGGCTTTTTGCGAAGAGCGGTCTTCTGAAGTTTTCCGCCATATCTATACCGAAGCACTTCGCCGCTCCCCGGGCTATGTCGATTCCCCCGGAGAAGTCGCAGTAGAGCTGTATGCAGTACATAAGCACCGCAAAGGCTATTACCGAGCCGTCGTAGGCTGAGGCGTTTGAGTAGACGGAGTTTACTATAACTCCCGCTCTCTCTGCTATTATGAGCTTCTTAATGAGGCCCCACATTGAAAGCTGTATGCCGGAGCGTATATTGTCGAAATTGAGGTCGCTGCCTCCGTAGAGCTGTGGCGCAAGAGCACCGTAGCGGCCTATCGGTCCCTCCGTTATCTGCGGGAAGAAAGATACGAAAAGCGAATACTTCGCAATATTACGCTCAGGCGCTATCTTGCCCCTTGCAACGTCCGCAATATAGCCCGTCGACTGGAATATGAAGAACGAGAGGCCGAGAGGCGCCAGAAGTCCGAGTCTCGGAAGAGAAAGGCCGGTCATCTCGGCAGCGAGATCCCAGTATTTGACCGCGAAGAGCATACCGAAGTTAATAAGACAGCAGAGGAAAACGACGGGCCTTCTGAGCTTTTTGACCCTGGCCGCGTCGTTCTTCTCTCTTATTCTCCCGAGTATCAGTCCGCAGACATAGGTTGAGACCGTCGTTATCAGAATATAAGCCGCGCTTGCAAGCCCGCCCCAGAGATAGAACAGCCAGCTCGCCGCGAGAAGCACCGTCCAGCGGCTTCTCTTCGGAACGAGATAGTATACCGTGACCGAGACGAGGACGAGCGCGGGAAACAGAGGCGACAGAAGCGACATCCCGTCAGCCCTGCGCTCTCTCTACGAGCGCCAGTATATCCTCCGCCGTGTTGAAATTTTCCGGCACGAGGTCGTCGATATCTATCTCCACTCCGTAGGCGTCCATCAGCTCGGAAACTATCAGCACTATGTCGAGAGAGTTGATTATCCCGTCGTCGCAGAGCGCCTTTTCGTTCTCGAAATCCACTCCCGGGCAGACGCCCTTCAGTATCCCGATAAGCTTTTCCATCAGGTTTTCCTTCCTTTCATCAAAACGAGAGAGACGTTTCCGTCCTCAGTATATCCGCAGTTAACATAAGTTTTATATGCGGCGGGTTTTCCCGGCTCCGTCCAGACAAAGCTTTTCCTCCCGCCGGTCTCATTCAGGTAGTATCTTACTAACTCTCCGCCGAGACCGCGGCCCCTGTCGTTTTCTCTTACCGCGAGATGCCTTATCTCCGTAAAGCCCTTATC